>Ga0136611_10001627_pt1 | contig 15665 bp, 14 predicted proteins | sample AntDrymUQ2232306_2_FD_106645 | JGI IMG/M metagenome (GOLD analysis project Ga0136611, IMG submission 106645) | Polar desert sand microbial communities from Dry Valleys, Antarctica - metaG UQ223 (23.06) | ecosystem: Environmental > Terrestrial > Soil > Desert | place: Antarctica: Dry Valley...
GCCCGTCAATTCATCACCTACACGCACAACTACAACGGTACGGTTACGCCCGAGCGCATTCGCGTGCGCTACCCCAATGATGTCTACGCCTCAGGTGAGGACCGCAACCTCACCGTCGACAAGATCATGATCGGTGCCACGTCTTACGAGTCCGAAGCACCGTCCGTGCTGTCAACCGGCACCTGGACAGCGGCCACCGGTTGCGCCGCCGGCAACAAACAGTCCGAGCGGCTTTCCTGCAGCGGGTACTTCCAATACGGCTCTTCGACGTCACCCCCACCACCGCCTCCACCCTCGGGAGGTTCGACGCTCAAGATCTACGCCGCCGGACGGCCTGCAGCGGGGGTGTACCCGAGCCTCAACGTGCAGGTCAACGGAGCCGCCGTCCGTACTTTCACTGACATTCGGGGGGACTACACCGGGCGAACGTTCGTCGAGTTGAGCTACTCATCGACAACAAAGCTAAGCCTGTCTCAGTTGCGGCTCCAATACACCAACGACGCAGTGGTCAACGGTGAGGACCGCAATATAAAGGTGGACCGAATAGAACTCGACGGGGTGACCACACAGATGGAAGCCCCAACGGTGTACTCGGTCGGTTCGTGGAACTCGGCCAGCGGTTGTGGAGGAGGTTACAAAGCCTCCGAAGTGCTTAGCTGCCCCGGGTACTTCTCCTTCGGGTAGCAGCAAGCAACTAGTTCGGGGATACCTCCACATGGTAAGCGGAGGTATCCACTCGCTCGATGCTTGGGGTGTCGCCTCGGTAGGCGACGATTAGAGTTCCCCCAAACGTGAATTGGGGTGGATCGTGGCGGACAAAAAGCGCTCATCGAAGTCTAAGAAAACTGGTCCTTCGGGGGCGAGCGGGTCGAAAAAGCCTGTTACGGCCGCCGCTGATCTCGATGCCAAGAACGCCTCCCAGAAAAAAAGTCGTGATGAGCGTTTTGCCGAGGCTCGTAGGCAGCGCCGGCGCCGGAGGTTCCTTAAAAACGCCGCTATGTTGCTCGTCGTCCTGATTCCAGTGGGGGCAATCGTCGGGTGGGCAGTGAAGGGTTGGCTGGATCAGCGCAACCTTGTCGACGGCGTGACGAGTGCGAGCTGTCGGTACGACACAAAGAGCGATCCCGGCCGAACGGGTGAGCATTTGGAGAACCCTCCGCCCTTCGCCGTAGACCCTCCCAGTGGCGGGGCGCATCTGCCTACCTCCGCAAGCGCCGGCGATTACTCCGCCGCCACCACCAACCTTCCGCCTGACGGGAACCTCGTTCATGCACTCGAGCACGGCTATATAAACGTTTGGTACAAGCCTGACATTGCCGAGGCCGACCGTGCCGCCCTGCAAAAATTTCAGACCGACCACGAGCGAGACGTCCTCTTGATTCCTCGTCCAAGTCAAGCCGTTCCGGTGGCGGCTACTGCTTGGCAAAAGCGGCTCCTATGCGACCGACTCGAGCTAGACAACCTCGAGCGTTTTACCGACGCCTACGTCAACGAAGGGCCTGAGAAGGTCCCTCACTGAGTCGCCATCTGAGCGCCTCCCCAGGGCGAGACGGTAATTCCGGAGGTACTACCAGCACTACGGCCGTTTCAAGGAACCGTACCGCACGGACAATGAATGGACGGCTAGAAAGGTCGAATGATCAACCGTTCACTCTGTGCCGTCGTACTGGCCGCCGGAGCCGGCACTCGCATGCGATCCGAGCGCCCCAAGCCCCTTCACCTGCTTGCCGGCCGCCCGATGGTCATCCACGTTCTCGACTCACTCGCCGAACTGCAGGTCGAGTGGGTGGTACTAGTGGTGGGCCATGGGGCTGAGCGGGTCGTGAAGACATTGAACGATGCGGCGCCTGCGCATCTCCCCATGCATTACGTCGAGCAGGAGTCCCAGAACGGCACCGGCGATGCGGTCTCGATAGCGCTGGCATCCCTGCCCGAGCGGCTCGGAGATGAGGCCGACGACACCGACATTTTGATCCTGCCGGGCGATACGCCTCTTCTGGAGCCGGCAACGGTCGAAGCGCTCGTTGATCAACATCACATGACCGGTGCTGCGGCGACGCTACTGACTGTTCGCGCCCCTGACCCGAGCGGCTACGGACGGATCGTTCGCAACAAGCGGGGGGCAGTCAAACGCATCGTCGAGGAAGCGGACGCGTCGGAAGAGGAGAAGGAGATTGACGAAGTAAACACATCGGTCTATTGCTTCCGCACAGCCCTCCTGGGTCCGGCGTTGCGTCGAATAACTACCTCGAATGCGCAGCACGAGTACTACCTGACTGACGTGATCGAGGTGCTTTCCGAGGCCGGACATCAAGTCGACACCCTCATAGCGTCGGATTCGGCGCAGGCCAGTGGTGTGAATGATCGCGTGCAATTGGCCGAAGCCGAGGTGGAGCTTCGTTGTCGCATCAACGAGAAGTGGATGCGGGCCGGGGTCACGCTGGTGGACCCGTCGAGTACGTATATCGACGTAGCCGTGCAGTTGTCGGAGGACGTTTCGTTGTTGCCGAACACCAGGCTCCAGGGCAACACCCGAGTGGGACGCAGTGCCGAAATCGGACCCGACACCGAGCTCGTCGATTGCTGGGTCGGCGAGGGCGCTTCGGTGTCGAAGACCACGGGCCACCAGGCGAATATTGGAGCGGGGGCGAAGGTGGGGCCCTTTGTGGTGTTGCGGCCGGGGGCCGAAGTGGCGCCGGGGGCAACAATCGGGCCATTCTTCACGGCAGTACCCCAAGACGAGAGCTGAGGCAGGCGTGGAGTTGGTAAGCAAAAAGCGGCTGGGTTTGTACGCAGGGCGAAGGAGCCGGCCTCTTGCCGACGAGATCGCTTCGCTGTTGAACGAGAAGCTCGGCGCCGTCCAATTGGTCGAGTTCGCCAGCGGTGAGACTTACTGTCGCTACGAAGAATCAGTTCGCGACACCGATGTTTTCGTTATTGCCACGCATTGCGAACCGGTCAACGATTCGATCATGGAGCAATTGATCATGATCGACGCAGCCAAGCGGGCGTCGGCCAAACGGATCATCGCCGTGTGCCCCTACTTTGGTTACGGACGTCAGGACCGCAAAGCGCTCCCCCGTGAACCGATAACCGCGAAGTTGGTTGCCAACCTTTTGCAGACTGCCGGCGCTGACCGCATGATCAGCGTCGATCTGCACTCCGGTCAGATTCAGGGCTTCTTCGACGTCCCAGTGGACCACCTCACTGCGATGCCCGTTCTTGAGGAGTACATCCGCAACGAGGCGCCCGAGGACACGGTGATAGTGGCGCCCGATGCCGGGCGCGTTCGTACGGCAGAACGTTTCGCGCAACATCTGAATGCCGACATAGCGTTCTTGCACAAGCGGCGGCCGCGGGGCACCAAGAACGAAGTGGAAGTTTCAGAAGTGATCGGTGACGTCAACGGGCGTCATTGCATAATCATCGACGACATGATTGACACCGCCGGAACCGTTTGTGCTGCCGCTGAGTTGCTGCGAGCTCGGGGTGCAACTGACGTGTGGATAATGGCCACCCATCCGGTGTTGTCGGGCCCGGCCATCGAGCGTCTGGAGTCTGCTTTTGCGTCGAGGGTGATCGTCAGCAACACGCTGCCGTTGACCTCCGACAAACTGATCGACAAAATCGAGGTTCTGTCAGCGGCCGGCGTGATCTCCTCGGTGATCGAGTCGGTCTTCGAGGGCTCATCGGTTTCCGACTTATTCCACGGCGAGAATCAACTGTAGGCAGAGCGTCAATCGGCGACGGAACTACCAACGCTCGGCGGCTCAATCGCATTTGCCAGCTTCATAAGGTTGCTGCCCTCTGGCGATCCCTCCACGTACCTGTAGAAGTCAGCAGGTGCCTCGGACAGCGCGAGAGCTGCCATGAGTTGCCCGCTGATTTGGAGATGTTGAGCCAGGCACCGGAAAACCAGTTGTTCAGCCCGGATCGAACAGAGTCCCTGCCCGATTTCCCGTAGACTCCTCGCCATGGCTGAAATCGCTCTCGCTGCGGAGATTCGTGGCTCAAAAGGCTCTCCCGCGTCCCGCCGTCTACGGACCTCAGGAAAGATCCCGGGCGTCCTCTATGGGCACGGCATCGAGCCGACTCCTTTAGCCGTCGAATCACGCTCGCTTCGGCTCGCCCTCAACACCGAAGCCGGTCTCAATGCGTTGATTCAACTCGAGGTCGACGGCAAGAAACATCTCGCTCTTCCTCGCGCCATTCAGCGTCACCCTGTCCGCAACACGGTGGCTCATATTGACTTCCAGGTCGTTCGCCGTGACGAGGTCATGAATGTCGATGTGCCCATTCACTTCACTGGTGAGGCTGATGGTGTGGTGAAGCAAGGCGGTGTGGTCGAGCAGATCCTCACGTCACTGGCTGTTCAGGCAACGCCGGGCAATATCCCCGGTCACATCGAGATCGACATCACCGAGCTGGAGATGGAAGGCGCAATTCGCGTTAAGGACGTCAAACTGCCCAAAGACGTGACCACCGAGCTGGATCCCGAAGAGGTGATCGTCACCGGTAAGGCCAGTCGTGCCGCAGCGGCGATCGAGAGTGACGACGAAGCTGCCGCGGCCGAGGCGTCGGCTGAAAGCAGCGCCGGCCAGGCCGACGCTGCGTCCGACTCCACCGAGTCGTAGTCAACGGCGGTCACCATCGTTCGAGGCGGCCGGGGGAATCCGATGCGAAAGCTGCTCCCGCCTCGTACGGGCACTCCTGCTGACTTACTCGTTATCGGGCTGGGCAATCCTGGCGACGAATACGCCGCCACCCGTCACAATGTCGGTCAATGGACCCTGGAGCTGTTGGCGAAACGCCACGGCGTTTCGGTAAAGAAGGCAATGGGCAAGGCCCTATGGGGCCACGCCCGCGTCGGCGGCAAACTCCTCGCTCTCGGTATTCCCGGTACCTACATGAACCTGTCAGGCGAAGGCGTCGCTCCTCTCGTTCGTCGTTATGGCGTCGATGACTTCGAGAAGCTGTTGATCATCCACGACGAAATCGACCTGCCCGTCGGCCGCATTCAGCTGAAGCTGGGCGGTGGTCTGGCCGGGCACAACGGGCTCAAGTCCATCACTCATCATTTGAAAAGTCAGGATTACGCCCGCCTGCGCATCGGTGTCGGACGTCCTCCCGGCCAGCAGGCTGTCGCCGATTACGTGCTCAAGAGGCCGAGTGCCGTCGATCGCAAGGAACTCGAAGTAGTGGTGGAGGAAGCGGCCGACGCGGTAGAGCTGGTGCTCTCCCGGGGCATCCAACCTGCGATGGGTCAGTACAACGGCAAGGACGATTTGTAGCCAACACCGCTGCCGGACAAACTGGCTCGATGGTGGATCAACTGCACGGTGGAGTAACCAGGGCTCGTTGGATGGCGACTGAGGGCAAGGCCCTTTTCACCGACGTCATGCTTGCCCTTCAAGAAACCTTGGGTGAGCGACCCCTTAGTTTTGCTGGTGCGGTGCCTCGACGACGATTCCTCGCATACAACTACGAGTTATCTCCTATAAAAACAAATGGGGCCCTGACAGGCGAGAAAAGGTCTTGGCTGCGTACCGCTATGTACTAAGACACGCGGGATTCATCACCGACGTGGTCGAGCAGCTCGGTTCTACGGGTTTCGGTGTCCTCGGGAACCATTTGAACCGGCACGACTATCGCTCTCAATGAAACTTCTTCACCAAGCGAGCACTTGACATTCCACGCACCGACCAGTGCGTTGTGTGGGTAGCCGATCCAGTCCATGGCGACCGGCCACGACTGACGACTTCGTTCACCCGGCTCTAATTGCAGAGATGGCAGCACAAGGCCGCAACGACGACAGACATTGGGACCGCCGCTTCCCACTGGTCGAAGATACGAGCTCGGGGTGTCCCGTTCGACACCGTGTTCCCGGAATCGGTGGCCAAGACACGTCGGGCATCGCCATAGTGAGCACATATGTGCTTCTGCTGTGATGAGGTCGTGACGTATCTTCAGGAGCGATCGACGCCTCGGGCCGAACCCCGTTCGATGGGTCTTGAACTGCTCTAACTGCTTCGGATCGGATCAACCAAGGGCCTGCGGTATCAGTAACCTTCGGCGGTGAGCTTTCGGTCCCTCCCACCGCTGTTGCGGAACGAAGACGCAATGGCCGGTGTCGTCGGCGCCAGCTCGGCCATCGTCGCCGTGCCCGACCCGGTTCGGGCCTTCTTCGTCGCCGGGCTTGCCCATCTTTCGAGCGCCCGACCAATACTGGTGGCCGTCCCGACATCCTCCGACGCCGACAAGTTGGCCAACGACCTTCGCCTGTGGCTCGGCCCCGAACATGTCCATGTCTTTCCTGCGTGGGAGACGCTCCCGTTCGAGCGTGTGAGCCCCGCCGTCGACACCATGGGGCGGCGCCAGCAAACCATTTGGCACCTGAAGGAGATCCGCGACGCAGCGGCATCGGGCGGTACGCAGCAACCCGGCCCCGCCGTCATCGTGGCGTCCATCAAGGCGCTCGTTCAGCGATTGGGGCCCCATGTCGATGAGGTGCAACCGATCCTCATCCGCAGAGGCGAGCAAGTTGACCCGACGCAACTCGTCGAGCAGCTCGTGGCAACAGGCTACCGGCGTGACTATCAAGTCGAGCATCGTGGTGACGTCGCGGTGCGCGGCTCAATTGTCGATGTGTTTCCACCGACCGCAGAAGTGCCGATTCGTATCGACCTGTGGGGCGATGAGGTGGACCGGCTTACAGAATTCTCGCTGAGCGACCAACGCTCCATTGCCGAGATTGAATGTACGGAGCTGTTTCCATGTCGCGAACTGCTACCGACTCCCGATGTTCGTGAACGCGCTGCTTCGCTGGTTGGTTCGCAGCCTTGGGGTCGCAGCAATTGGGAAAGGTTAAGTGAAGGGCTTGTTTTCGACGGCATGGAGTCGTGGTTGCCCTGGCTCACCGAGGACGAACATGTTCTTACAGACCTGCTCGGCCCGGCAGCGCAAGTCCTGTTGGTGGAGCCGCGCCGCATGCGCGATCGTGCTGCGGAGTTGCTGGACGAAGAAGCGTCGCTGGCGGGGACTCTGGCCGGCACGTGGGGCGCGACCGGCGAGAAAAATGATCAGGAGCCGGCCTTCCCGCGTTTGCATGTCGACTTCGATCGCTTACTGGCCCACACCAAGGCACCAATCCGCATGCTCACCTCCGTTCCGGAAGGGCCTGATTCACCTTCTGTCACGGCGACCGGATGGGACCCTGTCGTTGGTGATGCCTCCCGGGTGGCCAAGCAGATCACGCACCTTTTGGATGGTGGGTTCAGCGTCACCATCGCCGCCGACGGCCGACCAAGCGCCGAACGAATGTCAAAAGCTCTTCAAGAGGAAGGCGTCACAGCCCCATTCGTCGAGGCCGAAATCGATCTGACGAAACCCGGAGCCCGCGTCGTCCTGGCGTCGCTCGAACGCGGTTTTGTTTTGCCATCGGCCCGGCTTGCCGTGCTTACCGAGGGCGATGTCACCGGCCGTCGTCGCGCCCACAGGCCCACCCGTCCGCGCAAGCGGGCCATGGAGGGCTTCTTCGATGACCTCAAGGCCGGTGACTACGTCGTTCATCACCAGCACGGTGTCGGAAAGTACGCGGGCATGGTTAAACGGACGATTGGTGGTGTCGAGCGAGATTATCTACTTCTCGAATACAAGGGTGGCGACAAGCTCTACATCCCTTCGGATCAGATCGACGCGATTCGTCCCTATACGGGCGGTGAAACGCCGACACTGCACAAGCTCGGCGGTACCGACTTCGGTCGAACCAAAGCGCGGGTGCGCGATGCGGTACGCGAGATAGCGCAGGAACTCGTAGTCCTTTACCAACGTCGCACGCATTCTCCCGGTCATGCCTTCGCCAATGACACGCCCTGGCAGGCCGAACTGGAAGAAGCCTTTCCATACGCCGAAACGGTCGACCAGCTGAAAGCCATAACCGAGGTGAAATCCGATATGGAGCAGCCCATTCCGATGGACCGTCTCATCTGCGGTGACGTCGGCTTTGGCAAGACGGAGGTTGCCATTCGTGCCTGCTTCAAAGCTGTGCAAGACGGCAAGCAGGCCGCCGTTCTGGTGCCCACGACGCTGTTGGCGCAGCAACACCTCACGACGTTCAGCGAACGCTTTGCCGGTTACCCCGTTCGAGTCGAGGTGCTGAGTCGCTTCCTTACCCCGGCGCAGGCAAGAAAGGTTACGAGCGGCATTGCTGACGGCTCGGTCGACCTCGTAATCGGAACGCACAAGCTGTTGAGCGACAACTTGAAGTTCAAAAACCTGGGCCTTCTCGTAGTCGACGAAGAACAGCGCTTCGGTGTAACGCACAAGGAGGCGATCAAACACCTTCAAGCCGATGTCGACGTACTTACCCTTTCGGCAACACCGATTCCTCGCACGCTGGAAATGAGCCTGACCGGCATTCGCGATCTGACGATTCTCAACACCCCACCCGCAGACCGTCAGCCCATCCTCACCTACGTCGGTGAACAGGACGACCGAGCGGTAGCCGAGGCGATCCGCCGGGAGTTGTTGCGTGAGGGTCAGGTGTTCTATGTGCACAACCGGGTGCAGGACATCGACCGTGCTGCTGCGCACATCCGTGAGTTGGTCCCCGAGGCCCGCATTGCCGTTGCTCACGGTCAAATGGACGAGGGGACGTTGGAGCAGACCGTTATTGATTTCTGGGAGAACAAGTTCGACGTACTCGTTTGCACCACGATCATCGAGTCCGGTATCGACATGCCGACGGTGAATACGCTCGTGGTCGATCGCGCCGACCGTCTGGGCCTTGGCCAACTGCACCAGCTGCGGGGTCGCGTCGGCCGGGCCGGCCAGCGCGCCTACGCCTACTTGTTCTTCCCCCCCGACGTGAGCCTGAGCGAACAGGCGTACGAACGCTTGAAAACGATTGGCGAGAATACAGCCCTCGGGTCGGGCTTCAAGATCGCAATGCGTGACCTCGAAATCCGCGGTGCAGGGAACCTTCTGGGTGGCAGCCAGAGTGGGCACATTGCTGCGGTGGGGTACGACCTTTACGTGCAAATGGTGAGCGAAGCGGTCGCCGAGCTGAAGGGCGAGCCTCTCCGCCAGCCGGCCGAGATCAAACTCGACCTTCCGCTCAACGCCAGCCTCCCGGCCAGTTACATCGCCCGCGAGGACCTGCGACTCGAGGCCTACCGTCGCCTGGCTACCGTTGCCTCGGCCGCAGAGGTGGACGACATTGCCAAGGAGTGGGTCGACCGTTATGGGCCCATACCTCCCGAGGCCGAGGCGTTGCTGCAGGTAGGCCGTCTGCGGGCGCATTGCGTGCGAACCGGGGTCCGCGAGGTCTCGGTAGTCAGAGATGTTGCCCGCATCTCCCCGCTCTCGCTGTTGCCGAGTGCTTCGGTGCGCCTAAGGAGGCTGCATCCCAAGGCCGTGGTCAAGGAGGATCTCGCTCAGATCATGGTTCCCATGCCAAAGCCCAGCGCCTTCCGCTTCACCACCGGCGTTGCCGGCGCGGGCAGGGCCTCGGGCCCCAAGGCGCCGGATCTCAACGCGGCACAATTCCTTCTCGGCTTCTTCGAAGAGATGCTCCCGGCCACCGACGGCCCGTTAGCATCCTCAGCATCGTGAAGCGCCTCCTTCTCTTCGCCATCCTCGGTGTCGTCGCCTTCGTCTCCACCGCCTGCTCCCCAACCACCCCTTACGCCGCCAAGGTCAACGGTCGCGTAATCGAGAGCGAGGTAATTGACGACCAGCTCCACGCAATTTCGTCCAATTCTCGGTACTCGGAGCTTTTGAAGCAGGAGCTCGGTCAAATCGGTGGGCTGAACCCCGGTGGCCCCAACACCGTCAACGCCCAGTTTGCCGCCTCGCAGGTCTACGACCGTGTTTTGGCAATGCTCATCCATGACGAGCTGCAACGGAGGAACCTCACGGTGACTCCCGACACCCGGGCAAAAGTAGCTGAGTCGCTAAAGGGCGGCGACGCCGAATTGTTCGACACGCTGGCCGCTGACTATCGGGATCACATCGTTACGGTCCAAGCAGAGCTACAGACCATCCTTGAGAGCCGCAGCACCATTGAAGTGCAACGTAAGTACTACGAAGAGAACAAGCCGCAGTTCACGGAAACCTGCTTCCGGCAGCTGCAAGTTGTCGATGCCGCAAAGGCCGGCGAAATTCGGGCCCGCCTAATTGCCGGCGAAGACTTCGGACTACTGGCCCGTGAAGCCGCTGGTCCGGACGGCGCTCCCCCTCGAACCGAGCCGACATGCGCCAGCGATGAGCAACTGGCGCAGAATGAGTTCGTTCAAACAACGCTGGCAGCGTTGGCCGTCAACGGTGTCACCGAGGCATTGCCGGTACAGGGTGGCAGCGTTTTGGTCCAGCTGACTTCACGCAAAAATCTGACGTTCGAGGAAGCGCAGGAGAAGATCCTGCCGCTGGTGGCTGCGCCCCAGGCACTCTTTGCTGAGCTACTCAAGGACGCCGATATAAAGGTGAATCCCCGCTACGGCGATTTTGTCCCCGCCGATCCCGAGCAGGACCGTCCGGCGGCGATCACACCGCACCAGCCCGTGTTGCTTCCTGACGATTCGGCCAGCGAGGCCAGCGGAAACTTCGGCGGCGCCGGGACGGACGGCGGCCCGATTCCCGTTCCAGATCAATAGCTGACAACCGGCGATTCGTGGGATGCCCAATCGCATAACCGTTGTTGGGTTGGGTCCCGCCGGACCCGAGTTCGTCACTGAGGCCTCCCGGTCATTGCTGACGAACGACAACGTCTGGCTCCGAACCCGCCGGCATCCAGCCTGCGTTCTCGTCCCCGACGCCCCCAGCTTCGACGACACCTACTCACGGGCAACGACGGTCGAAGACGTTTACCCAGAGATAGTGGAGACACTTGTCCAAGAGGCGTCCAAGACGGGGCACGTTGTTTACGCCGTGCCCGGCTCGCCGACGGTGGCGGAGGCAACAGTTGAGTTACTGCGTGAAGACTCCCGAGTCGATGTCCGGATAGTTGCCGGGATGTCATTTCTGGATCTGGCCTGGGCGGCTCTGGGAGTCGACCCGTTGGCTGTCAGTGTTCGCCTTGTCGACGGCCGCCGGTTCGCCATCGAGGCGGCAGGGGAGCGCGGGCCCTTGCTCGTGGCCCAATGCGATGCCATGTGGGTTCTTTCGGACATAAAGCTGGCTTTCGAGGCAGCATCACCGGGGTCCGTGACTGTTCTGCAACGCCTTGGCCTGCCCGACGAAAGGGTAACGACCGTCGACTGGTCCGATCTTGACCGGATCGTGGAGCCCGACCATCTAACGACTCTCTGGATTCCGAGGTTGGAGGCGCCAGTCGCCTACGAACTCAGTCGCGTCGAGGAAGTCGCCCGCCGCCTCCGCCGTGATTGCCCCTGGGATAGGGAGCAGACGCACGCCGGTTTGGGTCGCTATTTGATCGAGGAGTCCTACGAATTGCTTGAAGCCATCGATGCTCATGCCGACGCCGGCAGGCATTCCGGTGCAGCTGAGACTCAAGGCCAGTTGCTGGACGGTCAGTCGGTCGAGAATCACCTCATCGAAGAGCTTGGGGACGTTCTGTTTCAGGTGTTTGCCCATGCCGCCATTGCTGCCGAAGACGGTCGCTTCAATATCGCCGACGTAGCCCAGACCGTGAGCGACAAGCTGATCGAACGCCACCCCCACGTTTACGGTGACGTCGTAGCCGAGACCGCCGACGACGTAGTGACGACATGGGAGGCCAACAAGATGGCCGTTAAAGGTCGAACCAGCTTGATGGAAGGCATTCCCAGTCACCTTCCGGCTCTGGCCTACGCGTCGAAGGTGCTGAAGAAGGCTGCCGGTGCCGGCGTGGGGCTGAATGACGCCGACCTCGCCGCCGAGGATGAGACGGCGCAAGCCTTGCTGCGGATCGTCGACGCCGCTCGTCGAACCGACGTCGATCCTGAAGATGTATTGCGCCGGGCTACTACACGGTTCCGTCGCCGGTTTGAGGAGGCCGAGCGTGAGGCGAACGACGCGAAGCGATGACACGACGTTCGGCACCCGTTCCCGCCGACGTTCGGCACCCTGGACTAGCCTCAGCGGCCTATGGGCGCTATTGAAGACGTAATTGCCAGAGAAGTTCTCGACTCTCGGGGCAACCCGACAGTGGAGGTCGATGTTCTGCTGTCGTCCGGGTCAGCCGGTCGCGCCATGGTCCCCTCGGGTGCCTCCACGGGCGAGCACGAGGCAGTCGAACTGCGAGATGGGGGGTCCCGTTTCGGCGGCAAGGGTGTTCTCAATGCTGTGGGCCACGTTAATGGCGAGATCAGTGCGGCGGTCGTGGGCCTCGATGCGCTGGATCAGCGAAGTCTCGATGACGCCCTGATCACTCTCGATGGCACGGAAAACAAGGCTCGCCTGGGGGCGAACGCTCTGCTCGGCGTGTCTCTCGCCGTAGCCCGAGCCGCAGCCGATGAACAATCGCTTCAGCTATACCGCTATGTCGGTGGCATCAACGCCAGTGTTCTTCCCGTTCCGATGATGAATGTGATCAACGGCGGTGCCCATGCCGACAACAACATCGACTTACAAGAGTTCATGGTCATGCCGGTCGGCGCTGCGTCCTACAGCGAGGCCTTGCAGTGGGGTACCGAGACGTACCACGCGCTGAAAGGCGTGTTGAAGAAACGCGGCCTGAGCACCGGTGTTGGCGATGAAGGAGGGTTTGCACCCGATCTCGCGTCAAACGAGGAGGCAGTGTCGGTCCTGGTCGAGGCGATCCAGATCGCCGGCTACACGCCGGGCGAGCAGATCGCAATCGCCGTTGATCCGGCCGCCAGCGAGGTGTTCAAGAACGGCAAATACGTTCTGGCCGGTGAAGGGCGAACGCTCGCGCCCAAGGAGTTCGTGCAGTTCTGGGTCGACCTTGTCGACCGCTATCCCATTGTGTCCATCGAAGACGGCATGGCCGAGGACGACTGGGAGGGATGGGGGCTCCTGACCGATGCCCTTGGCGATCGCGTGCAGCTGGTGGGGGACGACCTGTTTGTCACCAACACCGAGCGTCTTCGGCGGGGGATCGAAACCGGCGTGGCCAACTCGATCCTCGTGAAGGTCAACCAAATCGGCACCCTGACCGAGTCGCTGGAAGCTGTGGCCATGGCAACGCGCAGCGGCTACAGCGCCGTGATGTCCCACCGCTCGGGGGAAACCGAGGACGCCTTCATCGCCGATCTCGCCGTGGCGACAAATTGCGGACAGATCAAGACGGGCGCGCCCTGTCGCTCCGACCGGGTTGCCAAGTACAACCAGCTGTTGCGAATCGAGGAAGACCTGGGCGAGGCCGCCGTCTTCCAGGGCTTGTCGGCTTTGGCGTCAGCCGGAAACGTCACGGACGGCTGATGGCGGTACAAGCGCAGCGTTTCTTGAACAGCCGGGCTCGGCTGCTCATCTTTGGACTGCTCTTGATCGCCGCCGTTTACCTCCTTGCCGTCACACCGATGCGCACTTATCTCGACCAGCGTCAGCGAATGGAGGCTACGTCGGAGAGGCTGGCCGTCCTTGACTTGGCCAATGAGCGGCTGAGGCAACGCGCCGTCGAGCTGCAAAGCGACGCCGAGATCGCCCGGCTTGCTCGTGAGAAGTATGAGCTCGTGCCGGAAGGCACCGAGGCCTATGCAGTCATGCCTCCACCTCCTGCTCCTGCTCCGCCCGCCAAGGACGAGAAGAAGGACGGCGGCTTGTGGGATCGCGTAGTCGACGGCGTGTCGTTCTGGAACTAGTACCCCAGAACTTGTGGCCGGGCTTGCTGATTCAGATGATGCCGACCTTCGGGCTGTCACTGAACAACTGGGCCACCCCCCTCGGGGTGCCTTTCAGGTTGTAGTGCGCGACGTTGACGGGCGCCCTCTCGTCATACGAAACGCACCCCGCCTGCACGACGACACCCCCATGCCCACGACGTACTGGCTCACCGGGCCTCAACAGGTACGCGAGGTTGGCCGCCTCGAATCGATGGGCGGCGTCAACCAGGCCGAAGCTGCCGTCGATAGCACTGAGCTTCAGGCAGCCCACGATCGCTATGCGGCAGAGCGCGAAGCCGAGCTTCGCAGCGATGATGGCGTGCCTCGACCGAGTGGAGGTGTCGCCGGCACGCGTCGAGGCGTCAAATGTCTGCACGCCCACTACGCATACTTTCTAGCCGGCGGCGATGACCCTGTAGGCCGCTGGGTAGATCAGCAGTTGCGTGGCGCAACACCCGGCCCATGACGCTTTTCGCAGCAATCGATTGCGGCAGCAACTCAACGCGCTTATTGATTTCCGATCACCGTGGCGTGGCCATAGAGCGCCAATTGCGTGTCACCCGCTTGGGTGAGGGGGTCGATTCGGGTCGGCGGCTCCTTCCGGCGGCCATGGAGCGCACTCTGGACGCCGTGACCGAGTTCGCAGGAATGATCGACGCACACGAGGTTGACCACGTTGTAGCGATAGCGACGTCGGCTGTTCGCGACTCGGATAACCGCGACGAATTCCGTGGTCGGGTAGCGAAAGCGTTGAACACGGATCTGAGAATTCTCACCGGCGAGGAAGAAGGCCTCCTTACCTACGCCGGTGCAACCTCAGGTCTCGAATCGCCGCCCTACTTCGTGGTCGATATCGGTGGGGGTTCCACCGAGCTTGCCCTCGGCCGCCCTGCCCTCGCCACCGGTGTTGACGTCCTGTCGCTCGACGCCGGCTGCGTCCGCATCACTGAACAGTTCTTGCATAGCGACCCTTACTCGGCTGCCGAGTTGGCCAACGCCTTCGCCGCGGTGGAAGCAATGATGCTCGAGGTAACCGCCGTTCTGCCGATGGGGCGACCGGCGCCGAGCCTGGTGGGTGTTGCCGGAACCATTACGTCCCTGGCAGCGATGGACCTCGGCCTCACACGTTACGAGAGGGTTCGAACCCATCATCACGTGCTCCTCCGTCAGTCAGTCGAAGAACTGTTTCGCTCGTTGGCGGGTCAGACTGAAGTCGAGAGAGCCTCCGACCCCACCATGGCGGAAAAGCGGTCGGACGTTATCGTCGGCGGAACCGTTGTCCTGCTTGGGCTAATGCGTCACTTCGGTTTCCACGAATGCCTCGTTTCCGAGACCGACATTTTGGACGGTTTGGTCTCCGACGCTATAAGTCAAAAAACTACGTAACGAGGTATTGTCAGCGCACGGAGTAGCCGGTACCCTGAAAGCACGCCGCCAACACGGCGTTGTGACTCAAGGATTGCAGATGTACTTACTACTCGCCGGCATCGTTGACCTAAAGCCAGACAAGACCGCTCTCCCGGGAGCCGATGTAGCCGAAAAGCTGGTAAACGGCGTCGGCTTCTATGCCTTGCTCGCCTGCTTGATCGGACTCGTCCTGTCGGCGGGAATGTGGGCGATTGGCTCGTTCTCGACCAATTACACACAGTCGGTCAACGGCAAGAAGGGTTTCCTCGTGTCAGCTGGGGGCGCTTTAATGATTGGTGCCGCAGCTGCCCTTATCGACTTCTTCCAAAAGGCCGGAACCGAAGTCAAGGCGTAGCCCCGACGGGCATCAAGGGGAATCCCGGCGCAAGCGGGAATCGCCAATCCCGTGATCGCGCCTGACCTTGGAGGAGAAATCCCGAGGAATGGTTTCATCCGCTCCCGCGTTGTGTATTATAA
>Ga0136611_10001628_pt1 | contig 15664 bp, 15 predicted proteins | sample AntDrymUQ2232306_2_FD_106645 | JGI IMG/M metagenome (GOLD analysis project Ga0136611, IMG submission 106645) | Polar desert sand microbial communities from Dry Valleys, Antarctica - metaG UQ223 (23.06) | ecosystem: Environmental > Terrestrial > Soil > Desert | place: Antarctica: Dry Valley...
GCCCGGTGCTGGTCGACATCCCCAAGAGCGTCTTCACCGCGGACGCTCCCTTTTACTATCCGGAGAGCGTTTCGCGGCGCGGCTACCAACCGACCCATACCCCGAACATGCGTCAGGTCCGCCTCGCCGCCGATGCGATCAACGCGGCGAAGAAGCCACTCATCATGGCCGGGCACGGCATCCTCCTTTCCGGCGGCACGGAGCCGTTCGCCCGCTTCGTGGAGCGGTCCGGGATGCCGGTCATCTTCACGCTGCTCGGCCTCGGTTGCTTCCCGGAGGACCACGCGCTCTCCCTCGGGATGATGGGAATGCACGGCCACAAACACGTCAACGACGCGCTCGAGGAGTGCGACCTGCTGGTGAACATAGGAGCCCGCTTCGACGACCGCGCCACCGGCCGCATCGACGGCTTCGCGCCGAAGGCGAAGGTGGTCCACGTCGACATCGACCCGGCCGAGATCGGCAAGAACGTCGTCACCGATGTGCCCGTCGTGGGCGATGCCCGTGAGGCCCTGAACCTCCTCCTGGGCGAGATCGACGAGCGCCGCCACGATTCCTGGATGGGCTGGATCGACGGCCGCCGGAACCGAGTCTTGGAAGCGGCCCTGGAGGACCGGCCCGAGACGCCGGAGCCGTACGCGATCGTCAAGTCTATCGCCGAGGCGACGAAGGGCAAAGCGATCGTTACGACCGACGTCGGCCAACACCAGATGTGGACCGCGCAGCATTACGGCTTCAACCACCCGGACCGCTGGATCACCTCCGGCGGCCTCGGCACGATGGGCTTCGGTTTGCCGTCCGCGATCGGCGCCAAGCTCGGCCGCCCGGACCTCGAGGTCTGGGCCGTCTGCGGCGACGGCGGCATCCAGATGTCGCTGAGCGAGTTCGCGACCGCCGTGCAAGAGGGCCTCGACATCAATGTCGCCGTCATCAACAACGGCTACCTCGGAATGGTCCGCCAGTGGCAGGACCTCTTCCACGGCAAGAACTACTCTGAAGTCCAAATCTCCGGCCCGGACCTCGTTAAGCTCGCCGACGCCTACGGTATGACCGGCATCCGTGTCACCAAAAACTCTGAGATCCTGCCCGCGATCGAGCGGGCCCGGAGCATCCCCGGGCCTGTCCTGGTCGAGTTCGTCATCGCCCCGGAAGCCAACGTCTACCCAATGGTCCCCCCCGGCGGCAGCAACTCCGAGATGTGGCACGAGCGGTTCGAAGACGGATAGACGGCAGACGGCAGACGGCGGTTTCAGATCGGGACGCTCTGCCGTCTATCCGTCGAAAACTCTCGTTCTGCCGTTTGCCGTCTGCCGTCTGCCGACTTGAGGTACGAACATGACCATGACCCGCCATACCCTCGTCGTTCAGGTCGAAGATCAGCCTGGAGTGTTGAACCGCGTGGTGTCGTTGATGCGGCGGCGCTCGTTCAACATCGACTCGATCACGGTCGGGCATTCCGAGATGCCAGGGATCTCGCGCATGACCATCGTGGTCACGGGCGAAGCCGCCGATGTTGAGCAGGTTGGAAAGCAGCTCTACAAGCTGATGGAGGTCCTGAAGGTCACGGATCTGGACGACGCCTCTTGCGTCGCGCGGGAGTTGGCGCTGATCAAGGTGGCAGCCAAAGCCCAGCACCGGGGCGAGATTCTCCAGGTCGCCGAGATCTACGGCGCCCGAGTCGTCGACGCCAGCCCGTCCACGCTGCTCCTGGAGATGACCGGATCCGAAGACAAGATCGACGCTCTGCTGGCGATGCTGCGTGGGTACGGCATCCGGGAACTGGTCCGGTCGGGACGGATCGCGATGGTGCGCGGCGCCTCGACGGTGACCGCGAAGCCCGCGACCGCGTCGGGTGGCGCGAACGGCTCGAATGGCCGTTCCGCCGCCATCCCCGAAGACATTATCGCGATCGTCATTTGATACGGGCTCATGATCCGAACGCCGCCTCCGGGCGGCGTTCCCGCGTTCACCGGCTTTTCGCCCCGGACGATGCCGTCCCCAACCGCCCAGCGTTCGGGCGACAATAGCGCGAGATACCTCGCCGGATTGGCCGGCAAAGCGGCCCGCGGAAGCGGGCGTAGATTCACCGGACCGACATGTCCGGATCGGAGACGCACGATGCCCGCGGTGATCTACTACGACCAGGACGCAGACCTCGGCCGCATGAGCGGCAAGACCGTCGCCATCATCGGCTACGGCAGCCAGGGCCACGCCCATGCCCTCAACCTGCGCGATTCCGGCGTCAAGGTCGTCATCGGCCTCCCGGAGACGAGCAAGAGCCGAGCGGCGGCGGAAGCCGAGGGCCTCGCGGTCCACACCGCCGCCGACGCGACGGCCGCGGCCGACGTCATCATGCTCCTTGTGCCGGATCACATCCAAAAGTCCGTCTTCGACGACATCAAGGGCAACCTGACTCCAGGCAAGACCCTCATGTTCGCGCACGGCTTCAACATCCACTTCGGGCAGATCGAGCCGCCCCCGGGCGTCGACGTCTCGATGGTCGCCCCGAAGGCCCCAGGCCATCGGGTCCGCGAGCTCTACCAGGAAGGCATTGGCGTCCCCGCCCTGATCGCCATCGCGCAGGATGCCTCCGGTGAGGCAAAGGCCAACGGCCTGGCGTACGCCCGTGGCATCGGCTCCACCAGCGCGGGTGTCCTGGAGACCACCTTCAAAGAAGAGACCGAAACGGATCTCTTCGGCGAGCAGGTTGTCCTCTGCGGCGGCGTCTCCGCCCTGATCCAGGCCGGATTCGAGACCCTAGTCGACGCCGGATACGAGCCGGAGAGCGCCTACTTCGAGTGCCTGCATGAGCTGAAGCTCATCGTCGACCTCATCTACGAGGGCGGCCTCAACTACATGCGGTTCTCGATCAGCGACACCGCCGAGTACGGCGACTACTACGCGGGCCCGCAAATCATCACCGCTCAGGTCAAGGCGACCATGCAGGAACTGCTGGGCAAGATCCAGGACGGCACCTTCGCCCGCGAATGGATCGCGGAGAACCAGAACGGCCGCGGCAACTTCCTCGCCATGCGCCAGTCCGGCCACGACCACCAGATCGAAACCGTCGGCGCGGAACTGCGGGCGATGATGCCGTGGCTCAAGAAGGGCAAGGCGGCGGCCGCAGCGGCCAGCGGCGACTAACCAACGAATTCTTGCGGAATCGATCAGTGTAGGGGCGCACGGCAGTGCATCCGGCGCGGGATCGACCGCCCCCAATGCGGACAACGCGTTGGGGCGACACGATCCCGAGGGCAACATGCCCGGTGAGTACGCAACACGGTCGCACAGCGGTGCCCCCCTACGACGGGTTTTCCAAGCGCGATCCAAGGTTTAGGAGAGACGGCATGACCGAATCGACCACAGGGCAGCCTGACGTACCCGCTCATGAGGCCCGAAACCGCGTCATCATCTTCGACACGACGCTGCGGGACGGCGAGCAGTCGCCGGGCGCGACACTCACCTCGGATGAGAAACTCGAAGTCGCGGACGCCCTCGTCGCGCTCGGAGTCGATGTGATCGAGGCTGGGTTCCCGGCCGCGTCGCCGGGAGATTTCGAGGCCGTACGCTCCATCGCGGCGCGCTCGAAAGGGGTTATCATCGCCGGGCTGGCCCGCGCGGTCGAATCCGATATCGAACGGGCGGCGCAGGCGGTGCGGGTGGCGGAGTCGGCGCGGATCCACACCTTTCTGTCCTCCTCCGATATCCACCTTCAGCATCAGATGCGGATGACGCGGGAACAGGCGCTGGACCGGGTCACGGCCTGCGTCTCCTACGCCCGCTCCTTCGTTTCCGATGTCGAGTTCTCGGCGATGGACGCGACCCGCTCCGATTGGGACTACCTGGCGGAGATGTTCAAGCGGGCGGTCGAAGCGGGCGCGACGACCCTGAACGTGCCGGACACAGTCGGCTACACGACTCCGGACGAGTACGCCGCCCTGATGCACCACCTGCAACAGCATGTTCCCGGCATCGATCGCTGCGTCATCTCGGTCCACTGCCACGACGATCTCGGGATGGCGACGGCCAACACCCTGGCCGCCGTGCAGGCGGGCGCCCGGCAGGTCGAAGTCACCATGAACGGCATCGGCGAGCGGGCTGGCAACACCTCGCTCGAAGAGGTCGTGATGGCGATCCGGACCCGCTCCGAGGTGTATGGCGGAACCTGGACCGCCGTCAACGCCGAGCGGCTCGTGCCGACCAGCCGCCTCGTCAGCTCCCTCACCGGCGTCGTGGTCCAGCCGAACAAGGCGATCGTCGGCGCGAACGCGTTCGCGCACGAGTCTGGCATCCACCAGGACGGCATGCTGAAAGAACGCTCCACCTACGAAATCATGGACCCGACCGACGTTGGGTGGGAAGGCACGAAACTCGTCCTCGGCAAGCACTCCGGCCGCAAGGGCTTCAAGGCGACCTTGACCGATCTCGGCATCCGGCTGCCGGAAGAGCAGGTGAACGAGGTCTACAACCGCTTCCTGCTCCTCGCCGACCGCAAGAAGACCGTCACCGCCGCCGACCTGATTGCGCTCGTTAGCGACCAGATGGACGCGCCGGGGGACGGCTTCACCCTCAACCGCTGGAACGCCAGCATTGGCAACGCCGGCCCAGCCACAGCAAGCGTCTTCGTGACGCGCGGCGACGGCCAGTTCACCGGTGACGGTGAAGGCAATGGCCCCGTGGACGCCCTGTACAAGGCGATCGACGCGGCCACCGGGATCGAGAGCGAACTGACCTACTACCACGTCGAAGCCGTCACTCCTGGCGAAGACGCCCAGGGTCAAGTCCAGGTCCGGATCCGCGTCGGAGATTCGGTCTACGCCGGCCACGGTCTCGCCACCGATATCGTCGAGGCCAGCGCCCGGGCGTATCTCGCGGCGCTGAGCAAGGTGCAAACCAAAGAACGAGCGGCGGTATAGCCGGGGGTTGGCCCCGCAATCGAAGGATCGACAATGCCCGGCAGTCCCGAGACCCTCAGCGACAAGATCTGGGAGCGGCACGTCGTGCACTCCGCTCCCGGCGAGCCGGACCTCCTCTTCATCGACCTGCATCTGGTTCACGAAGTGACTTCACCCCAGGCGTTCGAGGGCCTGCGCCTCGCGGGACGGACGGTGCGGCGGCCGGACCTCACCGTGGCGACGGCGGACCACAACGTTCCAACCGTCGGCATCGATCTCCCGATCGCCGATCCGATCTCCGCCACACAGCTCTCTCACCTGACCCGCAATTGCCAGGACTTCGGGGTCAAGCTGTACCCGATGGGCGACCCGGGCCAGGGCATCGTCCACGTCATCGGGCCGGAGTTGGGCCTGACCCAGCCTGGCATGACCATCGTCTGCGGCGATAGCCACACCTCCACCCACGGCGCTTTCGGCGCCCTCGCGTTTGGCATCGGCACGAGCGAGGTGGAGCACGTCCTCGCGACGCAGAGCCTGCCGCAGCAGCGCCCCGGGACGATGGCGATCACCGTCGAAGGCGACCTCCCGCCCGGATCGTCCGCGAAGGACATCATCCTGGCGGTCATCGGCAAGATCGGAACCGGGGGCGGCATCGGCTCCATCATCGAGTACCGCGGCTCCGCGATCCGCGCCCTCTCGATGGAGGGCAGGATGACGATCTGCAACATGTCGATCGAGGCCGGCGCGAAGGCCGGGATGATCGCCCCGGACGACACCACCTTTGCCTACATCGAAGGCAAGCCCCACGCGCCGACGGGCGTCGAATGGGAGCGGGCGCTCGACGACTGGCGGTCGCTCGTCACGGATGACGACGTGCGGTTTGGGACTGAGGTCATCTTCGACGCGCACGAGATCCGGCCGCACGTCTCGTGGGGCACGAACCCGGGGCAGGTTGTCGCGATCGACGATGTCGTGCCGGACCCGATGGAGATGTCCGACCCGAGCTCCCGCGACGCGGCATCACGGGCCCTGGCGTACATGGACCTTCTCCCCGGCACTCCGATCCGCGATATCCCAGTCGACACGGTCTTCATCGGCTCCTGCACGAACAGCCGGATCGAAGACCTTCGGATCGCCGCCTCGGTTCTCGATGGACGGCGGGTACGCACCGGGATGCGCGCGATGGTCGTGCCCGGGTCGATGCGCGTCAAAGCCCAGGCTGAAGCCGAGGGCCTCGACCGGATCTTCCAGGCGGCCGGCTTCGAATGGCGCTCCGCCGGCTGCTCGATGTGCCTAGGCATGAACCCCGACCAGTTGAAGCCCAAAGAGCGCTGCGCCTCCACCAGCAACCGCAACTTCGAGGGCCGCCAGGGCCGCGGCAGCCGCACCCATCTCGTCTCCCCCGCGATCGCGGCGGCGACGGCGGTGTTGGGGACGTTCGGTACGCCGGCGGATCTGTAAAGATGCCGAGTCGGTAGTCGGTAGTCGGTAGGACGAGACCACCAGATGGAGGATTCTATATCCACCAACTACCGACTTACTTCCTGAGGATGCTCATGAACCCGATCAGCGTCATCACCGGCACCGCGCTGCCGCTCGACCGAAGCGATGTCGATACCGATCAGATCATTCCGGCCCACTGGTTGAAACGCGTCGAACGGACAGGGTTCGGGGCTGGGCTCTTTTCGAGCTGGCGGGACAGCGATCCGGACTTCGTCCTGAACCGGCCGGAGTTCGCGGGCGCGAAGATCATGGTCGCGGGACCGAACTTCGGCGTCGGGTCCTCCCGAGAACACGCGGTCTGGGCGTTGCAGGATTACGGGTTCGAGGCCGTCGTCGCGCCGCGGTTCGGGGACATCTTCCGCAACAACGCGACGAAGACCGGCCTCGTGACCGCGATGATCCACCCAGAGATGGCCGAAGCGCTCCTGCGGGCGGTCGAACGCAACCCCACGCTCCTCGTCACGGTCGATATTGCGCGCCGCGTCGTCGAGGCCCCCGCCGCCAACATCCGGGCCGAGTTTCCACTGGATGACTTTACCCAGCATCGGCTACTGGAAGGATTGGACGACATCGGCCTCACCCTGCGCCATAACGACGCGGTCGCCGCGTACGAAGCCAAGCGCTCAACGTGGCTGCCAACCATCGAGACGGCGGCCGTCTGACGGCAGCCGTTGAACGGAGCGGATCATCATGTCGGAATTGCCTGTCGCGACTCGCGACAACGTCAACCTCGCCGCCAAGTTCGCCAAGATCGACGGCCGCTGGCAACCGCGGATCATCGCCGAGCTAAACGGGCAGCATGTCAAACTGGCGAAGGTGCTGGGTGATTTCCCATGGCATCACCATGAGACTGAGGACGAACTGTTCCTCGTAGTGACCGGACGTCTCCTGCTCCGGTTCCGAGATCGCGAGGTGTGGCTGGAGCCGGGTGAGCTGATGGTCGTCCCGCGCGGCGTCGAGCACGCGCCGTTCGCGGAGATCGAGACCCAGATCGTGCTCTTCGAGCCCGCCAGCACCGTCAACACGGGAACCGAAACGTCCGAGCGCACGTTCGTCCCGGAATGGGTGTAATCTGCGCGCTGATCTCGCCGTTCCACACAGGAAGGACCTGACCGCGCCATGAGTTCGACCGCGACGATCGCGTTGCTCCCAGGGGACGGGGTCGGTCCCGAGATCATGGCCGAAGCCCAGAAGGTTCTCGCGGCAATCGGGCAGCGGTACGGACACGTGTTCGAGACCTTCACGGCCCTGATCGGCGGCGCGGCGATCGACGCCCACGGCGTGCCGCTTCGGAGCGAAGACACCGAGCGCTGCCGCGCGGCGGACGCCGTCCTTCTCGGGGCCGTTGGCGGCCCGAAATGGGACAACCCAAACGCCAAGATCCGCCCGGAGCAGGGACTGCTGGCGATACGGAAGGGACTGGGGCTCTACGCCAACTTGCGACCAGTCGCGGTTATGGACGCGCTGGCCGACGCGTCGCCATTGAAGCCGGAGATCATGCGTGGGGTCGATATCCTCGTCGTACGGGAACTCACCGGCGGCCTGTACTTCGGGCGGCCGTCACGGCAATGGCGGGAGCGGCGAGGCCGCGCCGCTGTCGACACACTGGTGTATCGCGAACACGAAATCGTGCGGATTGCGCGTCTCGCGTTTACGCTGGCCCGTGACCGTCGCAGGAGCGTCGTTAGCGTCGACAAGGCGAATGTCCTGTCGTCGTCTCGGCTGTGGCGAATGATCTTGTCTGAAATTGCGCGGGAGTTTCCGGACGTGACGCTGGAGCACCAGCTCGTCGACGCCGCCGCGATGGCGCTGATCCGCAATCCGGGTCGCTACGACGTGATCGTGACCGAGAACATGTTCGGCGACATCCTGACGGACGAAGCGTCCGTCCTGGCGGGGTCGATCGGTCTGCTCCCGTCCGCCAGCCTGGGTCATCCCGCGGCGTCAGGCCGTCTCATGGGCCTCTACGAGCCGATCCACGGCAGCGCCCCGGACATCGCGGGCCAGGGCAGGGTCAACCCGATCGGGATGGTCCTGTCGGTCGCGGCGCTGCTTCGAACGTCCGTGGGCTTGTCAACGGAAGCCGCCACGATTGAGGACGCCGTCCGTTCGACCGTCGAAGCCGGAATCAGGACCGCCGATATCCGAGACGCCAACCACGAGGTCGTGACGACATCCAGCATGGGCGATGCCGTGGCGTCGCGCATCCTCGGAAGCTGACGCCGGAGAGCGGAGAGCCACGATGCGGATCTACATGGCTGGCCCCATGTTCTCGGCGGCCGATGTCGCCTTCAACCTCAACCTGGCGTCGCGGCTCCGTGAGAACTGTTTCGAGGTGTATTGTCCGAACGAGAGCGAGCCAATCAACGACAAGACCCGAAGCGACGTCACGGCCCAGCTGATCTACCGGTTCGATATCGATGAATTGCGGGCCAGCAACCTGGCGCTCCTCCAGGTGAGCGAAGATTCCGGCTCAAACTGGGAAGCGGGGTATATGGATTGCCTCGCACGGTTCGTCGATCCGGACCGCTACTTCGGGGTGCTCGGCATGGCGACGGACATCCGACTTTCCAGCCCGCCCAACCCGGCTCAGTCCGGCGTCGACAATCAGGCCGGGTACCTCAACCCTCTCGTCGTCGGCGGCTTGCAACTCTCGCTCGGAATCGTCCGGACCGAGGACGCGGCGATCATGCGCCTGGACGAGATCCGGCGGGCGCGAGAGTCCGCGCCCGCCACGGAGTCGTCATCGGCGGACTTCTAAGACGTTTCTTGGGCTAATACGGTCGTCGCCAACGCGCCGACTTGCAAGAAGGCGTCCTGATCGACCTCGTTCTTGGTGTCGTTGACACCCAACGAGACGACGAACCAACGTCCATCCTCTTTTTGTAGGAGCCATGTCGTCGACAACACGCCCGGCTCCGATCCGCCCTTGAAGCCGATGACCGGCCACTGGGTGCGATTGAACGGAATGCCAGGGCTGAGCGTCAGGATCTCTCGGACCGGCAGCATCCCCGCTTGGGTCGATTGATCAAGCAAGTACGCCATCGCCACGCAGAGGTCGTTGGGACTCGCGAACCATTCCACCTCAGTCACGAGTGTCGGTTCGATGAATCCAGCGACATCGGCAATCGTCATCTCATCCGCCGCCGCCGTGATCTCTCCGTCGAGCAGAGCGCGGCGCTTTTCGGCGTCGGCCGCGATGTACGCCTCCTGGCGGTCCGGGGTAAGCACCGTCTTGATCGCGAAGAGTTCGCGAGTCGAGAGGAACGGGGTCAAGAGCGCGCCGTCGGAATGGCCCATCGAGGTGACCATCGCTTCGACATTCTCGCGACCAAGCGTGTAGAGCAGGTGGTCCGTGGCGGTGTTGTCGGACTGCGAGATCATGACCTCCGCCAGATAGCGCAGGGTATGGGAAGTTCCGGCCGGGGCGTACAGAAGATCGCCGGACGGCAGGCTGCGATACGCGTCCTGGATCTCAATCTCGTCATCCCAGGCCCGCTCGCCAGCGGCAATCTGCCGAGCCAGTTCGCCCAGGATGTACAACTTGAAGGCGGACCCGATCGCCAACGTCGTATCGGCGCCGAGTGAGTGCACCGGAGTGCATCCTGTCCCCGTCACCTCCGCGGCGATCAACCCGACGGTCGGACCGATGGCCGAGAGCGCGGCGTCGACGTCCGACCATCCGCGCGGGGCGCCAGGTTGAAAGCCGAGATTGACGATCCTGCGCTCCGGCGTCTCATCCACGCCGATCACCATGTCGTACGCGACGCCCGTCCCCTGGATCGTGACGGTGGCCGCGACCTCCGTCGCGCCGGGGGCAACCGCGACCGCCTCCCATGGCCCAACCGCGGCGATCTCGGCCACAACCGGCAAGAACTGATCGAACGGAACCGTCTGGACGAAGGCGGGATCGAACAGCGCGACGTAGCGCTCCTCGGTGATCTCCTCCCCCTCGCCGTTCAACCCGGCGATCACCCAGGCGGCTTGGCCCCCCACGGGCGTCGCGAAGAATGCTTCCAGCGCCGCCGCGTCCGGAGTCGCGACGGGAGACGCGACCAGTGTGCTCTGCGCACGCGCGGCCGTCAGCACCGCGGAGAGGGACAGCGAGACGACCACACTTAAAACGACGAACCGTCGAGTGAGTTGATGAATCTTGGCGCCCAACCGTATTCCTCCTCGTGATTCAGTTCCTGCGACTACTCGCGCATCGCCGGGGTGAATGAGATCACCACGGCACACGGGCCAGTCTACGGACGATCCATCACGAGGAGGTGAACATGGTGAGTCCGGACCGCGGACGGAGGGTTCCTACGCGACACCCTTCTGAGCGAAGAACAGCGTCTTGACGTCGCTGAACGCCAGCAACGCATCCCCATCCCACTCGAGGGCGTACGCTTCCGCGATCTCGGGAGGCGCCGCTCGCAACAGCGCCAGGAGTCCGGCGACGCCATCACCGGGAACATCGGCCCTGGCCACCCAATCGGCGAAGACGTGGCGCTTGGGATACGGCTCCACGGAGCGGAGATCGAGGCCGCTGGCGCGGATGAGATCCGCCCATTCGTCGCTCGGCAAAGACCGGACATGGGATGGATCTCGCGCCGCTTCGAATCCGTTCCAGAACTCGCCGATCCGCCCCGAGGGGGCCGTCGTGTCGACCAAGAGAAAGCGGCCACCAGGCGCAAGAACCCTGGCCGCTTCGGCGATGAACCGGCCCGGATGGGGAAAGTGATGCGGCGCGATTCGGCACGTGACAATCTCGAACGACGCGTCCGCGAACGGGAGCGCCTCCGCGTCGGCCTCGGCGGTGTGGACATTGACCAACCCGAGTTTCGCGAACGCCGCCGCCGCCGCCGCCAGCATCCGCGGCGTCAGGTCCGACGCGACGACCTCCGCCACATGGGGCGAAAACACGCGGGCAACGTTTCCGCCGCCGGTGGCGATGTCAAGGAGACGATCCGTGGACACCGGCGCGGCAAGGTGAAGCATTCGCGGCAGGTCGTCACCCGCCGCGTGCGACGTGCTCGCGACGTAATACTCCGCGGTCGCCCCGAACTGATCCTTCGACCGCTGTTTGGCCGCGTCCACGCAACCCATCTCCTTTGCCTGGTGTCAGGCTTGAGCTAGCTCTCGATGCGCTTGATGAGTATCTTGCTACGTCCCGCGGGTGTGGAAAAATAGACCTCTTGGCCAGGGCGTTTCCCAAGTAGCGCCTGGCCCATCGGCGATTCGTTCGAGATCAAGCCCATCGCGGGCTTCGCCTCGATCGCGCCGACGATCCGGTAGGTCTCTTCGTCTCCGTCGTAGTCCACGACGACGGTGGCGCCTACTCGGACGTACCCGCCCTCGACCGCGGATTCCTCGCTGACCAGGACAGCGTTCCGCAGCAGCACCTCGAGATCGGCAATCCGCTTTTCGTTCATCGCCTGATCGTGCCGGGCGGCGTCATAGGCCGAGTTTTCCCGGAGGTCGCCGTGCGACCGCGCCTCCGCCACCTCCGCGATGATCTGCGGCCGCCGGACCTGACGGAGTTCCTCCAATTCGATCTTCAGCCGTTCCAATCCATCCCGCGTGACGGGGACCTGCTTGACATCCATAGGGACCTCCTCAATCCACTTGTCAACTACGAAACCTCGAATGTCGCCTCGATCTCGACCGAGATCTGGTTCGGCAGAGCGACGAAGCCCACGGCCGAGCGGGTATGCATGCCGACGTCCCCGAAGACCTCGACCAGCAGGTCGGAGCAACCGTTGATGACCTTCGGCTGATCGCCGAAGTCCGGCGCGGAGTTCACCATCCCAAGCACCTTGATGACCCGCGTGACGCGATCGAGGGATCCGAGCGCGTCCTTGACGGTCGCCAGGATCTGCAAGCCGACTTCCCGCGCAACCGCGTAGCCCTGCTCCGTCGTCAGATCGGTCCCGAGCTTGCCAGTCGGGGCGGAATTAGTCGGCCCCGTGCCAGATATGAAGAGCAGATTGCCCGTTCGCACATAGCGGACGTAGGTCGCGATTGGGCGGACCGGCGGCGGCAGTTCGATTCCGAGTTCGACGAGTCGGGCATCGAAGGACATCTGGGACCTCCCATAGGACTGACAAGCGGTGACCGGCGCCCGCGCTTGGGCGGATCGACCGAGTATTCGTTCAGGGATGGTACCGCGACTTAGGCCTGGCCGAGCACCCGTTCCATCCGCGACAGCGTCTCCGACAGAAGATCATCCGAGGTCGCGAACGAGAGGCGGACGTACCCTTCTCCCGCGTTGCCGAAGGCGTTGCCGGGGACGAGGGCAACATGGGCATCCCGGAGCATCAGATCCGAGAAGTCGAGCGAGGACATGCCCGTGCCGCGGATGTCGGGGAAGGCGTAAAACGCGCCTTCGACGCGGGGACACGAGACGCCCTTCAACGCGCTGAGGCCGTCGCAGACCGCGATCCGACGGCGGTCCCAGGCCTGCACCATCTCGCCGATGAACGCCTGCGGCCCGGTCAGCGCCGCGACCCCGCCCGCTTGCGCGAACGACGTGGCGCACGTGACCGAGTGGCTGTGAACTTTGGCGATCTGGTCGAGGTAGGCCTTGGGCCCGGCCACGTACCCGAGGCGCCAGCCGGTCATCGCGTAGGCCTTCGAGAGGCCGTTAAAGGTCAACGTCCGCTCGCGCATTCTCGGCAGCGACGCGATGGAAGTGTGGGTGTGGCCGTCGTAGAGGATCTTCTCGTACATGTCGTCGGCGAAGACGAGCAGATCGTGCTCCGCCGCGACATCCGCGATCGCCTGGAATTCCGTGTCGTCCATGACATGGCCGGTCGGGTTGCAGGGTGAGTTGAAGAGGATGCCACGCGTCGCAGGGGTGAGCGCGGCTTCAAGCAGGTCCTTCGTCACGCGCCAGTTTTCGTCGCCGGACAGGGAGACGGGAACCGCCCGCCCGCCCGCGACCTCGATCATCGGGACGTATGAGACCCAGGCCGGCTCCAGGACGAGGATGTCGACGCCCGGTTCAACCAGGGTCAGCATTGCCTGGAACAGGGCCGCCTTTCCGCCAGGCGTGACGATCACTTCCGACGCGGGATCGACCTCGATTCCGTTGTCGTCACGCAGCTTCGCTGCGATCGCCTTCCGCAACGCCGGGGTTCCCGCCGACGCGACGTAGTGCGTGTCGCCCGTGTTCATCGCGTCCGACGCCGCCTGGCGGATGTGGGCCGGGGTAATGAAATCCGGGTCGCCACCGCCGAGGTCGATGACGTCGATGCCTTGCGCCTTCAACTGACGAGCCTTGTCGGACACGGCCAGCGTCGGCGAGGGCGCAAGGTCACGCACTCGCGCCGCCACGAACTCATCCGGGCGGCGCTTGGTCGCGGTCTCGTTGGTCTGCATATGGGCATCCTTTCGTGGCGGGCATTGCGCAACGATGGCCGTTCCTGGAGACGAACACTGTGTCGCTCATTCTAGACGGTCACAGCGGCTTCGAGTCCGTACGGATCTGGCGGCGCGTCCAGCGGGAAGACCGTAGGCTCAGGCACATACCCCTTTCGTGAATCGAACGTATGTTCTGTTATGATGACCGTTATGCGCAGCGAATCCGGGATGTCCACCAACGGCGACCCCACCGATCCAGAATCACTTGGCCACATTCAGCGGTTGTTGCTCGCGTGGTACGGCGCAAACGCACGGGACCTACCCTGGCGCCATACCCGCGATCCCTACGCAATCCTCGTCTCCGAGATCATGCTCCAGCAGATCCAGGTGGTGCGCGCGATCACGTTCTATCTCGCGTTCATGGCGCGATTTCCGACGGTCGAATCTCTGGCGCGGGCGTCCGTCTCGGATGTAATCCACGTCTGGTGTGACCTCGGTCGCTACAAACGGATCACCAGTCTGCACACGACCGCGAGGCGGATCGTGACCGACTTTGGCGGGATCGTTCCGGCCGATGTCGCCGTCCTGCAAACGCTGCCGGGGATCGGGCCCTACACGGCCGGGGCGGTCGCGTGCTTCGCGTACGGGAAGGACGTCGGGTTCTTGGACACGAACGCCCGCCGGGTCATCCACCGCGTTTTCGTCGGATGTGATGTCCCGGCGGCGACGGCGTCGATGAGACGGCTCCAAGGACTTGCCAGCCAGGTGGTCCCGTCGGGACAAGGGTGGTCCTGGAATCAGGCGGTGATCGAACTCGGCGCCCTCACGTGCACTGCCCGGCGCCCGAAGTGCGCCGCATGCCATATCCAAGAACACTGCGCCGCGCGCGCCACAATCGCCGACGCTGTGTCCGAGCGCCTTACGTCGCCTCGTGGTGTCGTTCGCCGAGTCGGCGACGGACAGAATCGGCTGTACCGGGGCCGTATCCTGGCCGAACTTCGAGCGGAGTCCGCCGGAGTCCACCTTCGAGACCTTGGCGGTCGGCTTCGGCCCGGCTTCACCGACGAGGATGTCCCATGGATAGCGGGGGTGGTCGAGAGCCTGAGAAAGGATGGCCTCGCTTTCATCGAGGAGGAGCGCTCTCTCTACTCGGCCGAATCAGTCGACCCCACAGCGGACGCTGGATCGCGGATGGTCCGGTTGCCAGACTGATGACCGCGCGAGGCTCTCGCAAGGTTGCGCTCGGCGGCGTTCGGCATATGCGGTAGACTCCTCCCTGGCACTCCCCCAACCCAATTGCTAATTGATTAGCACTCCCACTTGAAGAGTGCTAACTCAGGTGATACCATCGGGCATGCGAAACGTTCGGTGCGTCCCCGGCGGGCGCCGGGTGCGCGAAGTGCGTCACGCCCGTAGTCCGAAAGTGGAGGAAAGGGAACCATGGCAGCTGAAACGAACGGAACGGCGGTAGCCTCGAAGCTCACGCCCCTCGGTGACCGCGTGGTCATCAAGCCAGCCGGCCGCGAGGAGATGACCAAGAGCGGCATCGTCCTCCCGGACACCGCCAAGGAGAAGCCGCAGCGCGGCACCATCATCGCCGCCGGCCAGGGCCGCCGCGATGACGACGGCGAGCGGATCCCGCTCGACGTCAGCGTTGGGGATCAGGTCCTCTTTGCCAAATACGCCGGCACCGAGTTCAAGCTCGAAGAAGAGGATCTCCTGATCCTTTCCGAGAAGGACATTCTGGCGGTCATCGCCGAGTAACGGTTTTCGAGTCGGGAGTCGGTAGTCGCTAGAACGACCCGACCCAACGCCGCCTTCCGACTTCGCACTACCGACTACCGACTACCGACTCATAAGGAGGTCCCGCAGTGGCGGCGAAGGTTATCGAGTTCAACGAGCAAGCTCGCAAGTCC
>Ga0136611_10001629_pt1 | contig 15662 bp, 10 predicted proteins | sample AntDrymUQ2232306_2_FD_106645 | JGI IMG/M metagenome (GOLD analysis project Ga0136611, IMG submission 106645) | Polar desert sand microbial communities from Dry Valleys, Antarctica - metaG UQ223 (23.06) | ecosystem: Environmental > Terrestrial > Soil > Desert | place: Antarctica: Dry Valley...
GACCTCGCCGAGGAGTTCGCGCGGGATAGGCCGTCTGCGGTCGCGCCAGGTGATTTCCTTGAGCTTCGGCAGCTCCGCGAGCGCCTGAATCCCCGCGCTGGTGAAGGTGTGCTCCACCTTTCCGAGGTTCAGCCGTTCCAGACGCGGAAAGGCCTTGGCGATCGCGGTGAGGCCGCTGTCGTTCGCCGGTGCGCTGTAATCGTCAAAAGCAATGCTCCGCAACGCCGGCGCTCCACCTGCTGCGGCCAGGTCCGGCGCCATCGCGCCATCGATTCCCAGATGCTCGAGCTTGCGAAGCTTGCCCACGATGCCGAGCTCGATCCCCGGGGCACATTCGCGAAGATGGAGCCCCTTGAGCTTGGCCGCCTTCTCCAGAGCAGCCAGCCCGGCGGAGGCGTCGGCGGACAGCTTGTAGAAGGGCACTTCCTCCAAGGCCGGTGCGGCGAGGAGCTTTTCAACGCTCGCGGGTTCGAGCGCTTTTTCAGGCTTCGAAGTTTCCGCATGCTGGCCCGGCAGCGAGGAGCGGATCGCCCGCTTGAATATCGCCGATGGTCAGCTCCTCCAGGTTCGGGAGCGAGGGGCACTGCGCGAAGCGGGCGTAGGAAAGCGGTTTGGAGGTTCCGCAGTGGAAAAACCGCAGCTTCCGCAACGCCAGGAATGGCTCCCAGCGCGACTTCCTCAAGGGAGCCCTCGATTTTGACGTATTCGAGGTCAAGCGAGCTGGCCAGGAAAGCGAATCCTCTGCCCGTGAATTCAGAAACCCCGTAGCGAAAGGTGAAGTTCTTGACCTTTCGCATCGGCGCCAGGCTCGCAAGGTCGTCGTCCGTGATCGCGGCGCCGCTGCGACGTTTCCCAAAATCGAGCCATACGGTGGTGAATTCCATGCGCCCGCTCGGCACTTCATGCGGCTGGGCCTCCGGAGTGCAATTGCCCTCTTTGCCATCAGGGGTGATGAAGTAGAAATGGGCTCTGTGCTGGTAGAGCCATTGCGCTGCTTGCCCGCCCGCGAGACCGCCATTCGTCGCAAGTTTCGACGGCGGCTCCATCGCTGCGCCAAGCGGCGGCGGTGCTTTGGGTGCAGCGTTGGGCTCCGCCGGGACAGAATAGGCTGGAAAGATTCACCGCCGGGCTCAGCCACGCCTTCGCGATCTCTTCGCGTTTGGCTTTCGCCGCGAGGGCGTCCTCGAAACGCTGCCGCTGGGTGTAGCCGGTCTGCGCTTTCTCGAGGAGCGAATCGAAGCTCTTTTTCCACGCCTCGCGCAATTGCTTGAGCGCGGCAGGATCCTTCGGATCGTCTTGCGCTTCGTGCGGCTGTTGTCCGCCTTCGAGCCGCGCCTTTTCGCTCTTCCACGCGAGCGCGTCGTCGAGCTTCCCCGCCTGGCTGTTCGTCGCGATCGCTTTGTCCACCACCGCGAGGAAGTTGGTGCGCAACCCTTTCGCCGCGAACTCGAACGGCTCGAACGCCTCCTTTTTCCACTGCGCGGCGAAGGTCGCCTCGTTCTCCGAGATCCATTTCACGACTTCCGCCGCCGCCTTGGACTTCGGGGGACTCGCGATCGCAGGCGCTGACGCCGTCGCGGCGGGCCATTCCACGAGCATACCCACGACATATTTTCTCCAGTGATAACCCTCTTGTGCACTGTCCGCCGCGTCGTCGAAGCCAAAGCCATCGGCCAAGGTGAGGAATGCCGGGAAATCACCGAGGAACGGATACTTGCCCACGTTGGGTTCGTCGATGGGAGCCCAGCGGTCGGAGGGTAAGACTCGGGCGCCATATAATCGGGCGTGCCCATGATGATCCCCGTCATCGTCTGGCCCCACTGCTCGGCGGTCTTAGGATCGGTCAGACGGGCGAGTCCGAAGTCGGCCACTTTCGACCGCAGGAGGCGATCGATCATCACGCTCTTCCAGCGCCGCGAGCGCCCCTTCGATCAACCCGAGCGTCGCTTCGCAAGGTCGCGGTCAGACGCTGCGTATCGTCCTGTTCCGCTGTGCGAGCGGGGGACATCCTGCGCGGCGTGGAGCGCATCGTCGTCGTAGCATACGAGCGGCTTCGTCGTTTTCAGCAAAGTTGGAACTGAACCCGTCCCCTGACCCCGGAAACTGACCCCCCTTCTTGTAACTCCGTTCTTGGCCCCCTTCTTCCGCATGGCGAGAGAAATCTTCGCCGTCCCGCTACTTCCCCGCCGCCGGGGCCAGGACAACGCGGAAGCCGGCATCGGTGCTCTCTGTTTTGCGCCCGAGACGACAGGAGGACAGGGCGTGATAGTAATACCCGGTCGAGTAGGAAGCTCCGCGGACGACCCGCTCCGCCTCGGCAGAGCGAGGGTCGTAAATATCTTCGCAAAACTCCCAGACGTTTCCGGCAAGGTCAAAGAGTCCCAGGCGGTTCGCCTCGAAGGTGCCGACGGGCGCGGTGTTTGGAAAGGGGTCGCTGAAACCTGGGATCGGCTTTTGCCCACCGTATACTTCGTGTCCCACGGACTCAGCGCCGGGATAGCTGCCTGCACCTGGCGGCGGCGGCCAGGTCAGACCCCAGGGAAAGAGACCTTCGATCCGCCCATTCTTGCCCAAGGGTGATGGTGTTGCCGTTTCGCGCTCGCCGATGCCCACCGCGCAACTCCATTCGTGATCGGAAGGCAGCCGGTAACGCTTGTTCGCGTCGAGCTTTCCGGCCTTTTGCTCCCGTGCGGTCAACCATGCGCAGAATTTCTGCGCGTCCTCCCATTTCACCTTCACCACCGGATGCGTGGGGCCTTGCTCGAATTTAGGCTTCTGCCAGGCGCGGTTGGTTTCCTTGGCAAAGTGCGCGTAATCCTGCACGCGTGTCTCCCACACGCTGAAGAGCACCCACTGCCCGGAGGTCGGCCCCCCGGTGATCGGGATTGGAACCAATTTCATGCCGAGGGTGTTCACATAGGGCCGTTCCTTGGTCGCGGCGGCGGGTGTGATCGCGGTGGCGTCGATTCCGAAGCTATTTACAAAGAGACCATCCTTCGTCGCGGCACCGGTTGTGACGGCGGTGGCGGATGCCAGAGCAGGGGAAGGCGCGACGGGATCAGCAGCCAAGATGATGCGGAAACCGATGGTCGCATTGGCATGTCCGTCGTCGGGGCCGACGCCCCAGCGCACGGAGGTCATCGGGCGCCCTTCGGTCTTCCAGGAGCTACCATGCACCACGACGTTGCCGGTGCTCCCTCCTTCGTAACGGTCCTCGCAATATTCCCAGACGTTGCCCGTGAGGTCGTAGAGGCCGGCGGCGGTGGGTGGGAAGCTCCCGGCCGGCGAAGTGGTGGCGAACCCGTCGGTGTAGCCCTGGAGCCATCGCTTGGTGGGAAACCGCTCGTGGAAGGCTTGGTCGCCGAGGTTGCCGGGATTCCGCCCCGCGGGCCAGCCACGCCCCCAGGGATAGACTTCCTCGCGACGGTGCAGGCGCGCGGGAGTGTCGAGCGGCTCATTGGGGAGGCCCCCGGCGACGCACCACTCGTGGTCGGAGGGAAGGCGGTAAAGTTCGCCTGAGTTGAGCTTGCCAGTCTTGCGTTCGCGCTCAGTTAGCCACGCGCAGAAAGCCTTGGCATCTCCCCAACTGACCAGCACCGCCGGATGCATCGGCCCTTGCTCGAATTCGGGTTTTCCCCACTCTCGCTTCGTTTCCTTCGCGAAGACTTCGTAGTCCTGCACCCGCGTCTCCCATACACTGAATAACACGCGCTGTCCGGAGGTGGGTCCACTAATGATAGGGACGGGGACAAACCTCATACCGAGGCTGTTGACGAAGGGCTGCTCCTTGGTCGCGGAGAGGTGCGTAGTGCTTTCTGGCTTGGCCGGGGTCGTTACCACAGGGGCGATGATTGCAAGCCTCTCTTTTGCCAGATTGGGATACGTCGATCCTGCAATCCCGCTCAACTGAAGGACTCTTTCGTAGTAGCTTCTTGCCGTGCTGGCGTCATTCTCCGCTCGATACAAATCACCGAGCTGGATCAAACAGGCGGCGGACACGAAATTGAAGCCGTTCGCCTTCTGGAGATGATTCTTGAGGGATTCAATAGCCTTCTTCTTATCACCATCGCGCAGGTGATTGCTGGCCAGAACAATTCCCACGATATAGCCATGCATCGGCTCGTTTGAAAGTATCGTGTCGGAGGCCCGCAAAGACTCCTTTTCTTTCCCGGAAATGCCGTAGAAATGTCGAAGACCGTTGTAAAGTTGGTAGGAATAGACACCTGGGTTGTTGGCGGCAATTAATTCAAAGCGCGACAGACGGCGAAGATCTTCGGTCTCTTCCTTCCATATCTTTTCAATTTCCACTTTGATCTCATCAACGCTAAGCTTGCCAGGTGCGGGGTTCACTGCTGCCGCGGCGGCAGTTGGCGTAGGATCGAGCACACACCGAAAGCCGAAATTGTGGGAGCGGGTGAGCGGGCTGGGATGGATACGGGTGGATGAATGCAACGTCTCGCGACGGCTGTCAGGCCACGATGCGCCGCGCATCACGCGCTCTTTCTGCGAGGCATCATACCAATCCTCGCACCACTGCCAGACGTTGCCACCCATGTCGAAGAGTCCAATGGTATTGGCGGGGAAGCTCCCCACGGGCGAGGTGGTGACATAGCCATCGTTATAGCCTCGGATAACTTCCCAGTTGGAATGGGGATTTTTCTCGAGCAATGTCGAGTCCGCGTAACTGCCCACCTTCTGCCTCGGCGGGAAGCCGGTGCCCCACGGATAGTCCACCGTGTTCTTCCTGCTCTTCTCCTTCGGCGTCCCAGCCTCCTCGGGGGGCAGTCCCACCGCGATGCTCCATTCCTCATCGGTCGGTAGCCGATACCTGGCACCCGGCGGCAGTTTGCCTCCGGCGCTTTCCTTGTCTGTCAGCCATCGGCAGAACCCCCGCGCGTCGTCCCAGCTCACCGCTACCACGGGATCCTCCGGTTCACGGCTCACCGGCGTGTCAGCCAGTTGCTGGGTCTGCCACGCACCGTCCACACTGTTCACCCGCGCATACTCCCGGTAGTCCTGCACTCGCGTGTCCCAAATGCTGAACAGCACCTTCGTCCCCGGCACCGGAACGAACTTCATCCCGAGCATGTTCACAAAGGGCGCGCTCTTCGTCGCGGTGCCGGGCGTGAGGAGCCTGGCGCTGGCGGCCTTCTCCATTGGTGCGTTCGGCTTCGCCTTTTTGAAATGGATCGCGCCACCGAAAAGTGCGGCGAGCGCAGCGGCGATCCCGACGTAAATGATTCGCCGGCTTCGCGCCGCCGGTGGTGAGACAGCCGTGCGAGGAGATGACGCGAGGGCGGAAACAGCCACTGCCGGCCGGACCTTTTTCGCCTTCCCTACCGCCGGCCGCACGAGTGCGATGGCCGCCTTCATCTCCGTGGTGCTTTGGAAGCGCGATTCGGGCTGCGAGGCGAGGGCTTTGGTGATGATCGGATCGAGACGCTTGTCGAGGCCGCAGTGTTTGCTCGGGAGGAGGAAGGCGCCTTGCGGGGTTTCCTTGCAGAGCGACTCGTAGAGCATCACGCCGAGGGCGTAGATGTCGGCGCGATGATCGACGTGGAGGCCGCGCTTTTGCTCGGGCGCCATGTATTCGAGCGTGCCCATGACGAGCCCGGTCCTCGTGCTGCCCCACTGCTCCGCGCTCGCACCGTCGCTGAGCCGGGCGAGACCGAAGTCGGCCACCTTGACGCGGCCTTCGCGCTCGATCATCACGTTGGCGGGCTTGATGTCGCGATGGACAATCCCTTTGCCATGCGCGTAAGCGAGCGCGTCGCAGACCTGCTCGATGAATCCGAGCGCCTCCGCTGGCGGGAGCGGCTCGCCGCCCTTGTGGATGAGTTCGTGCAGATTCGCCCCATCGACGAACTCCATCACAAAATAAAGGTGCCCTTCGCTCGTCTGCCCGAAGTCATGCACCGAAATGATATTTGGATGATTCAGCTTCGCCATTGCTCGCGCTTCGCGCCGGAAACGATCCGCGAAGTCTCTGTCCACGCTGATCTCTAGCGGGAGCAGCTTGATCGCGACCAAGCGGTCGAGCGAAGTCTGCCGCGCCTGGTAAACCGCGCCCATGCCGCCGTGGCCGAGCGTCGCGACCACCTCGTAGTTGGGAAAAAGCCGCGCTGCTTGCTCGACGCTCGGCGGCGTCCAGCCGAGCCCGCCGACAGTGCTGATCTTCACCGAGTTCATCCCGCGCGCGAGCAGCTCCTCAGGATTGAGCCGGCGCAAGACCGAGCGCGGCGGCGCCGTGGCCGCTGGCGCTGGCAACTCGACGAGCAGGGCGCTCAGCTCCGGACCGATTTGTTCTTCGCTCGCTACGGTGTCCGCAATGCCCGCGCGAAGCAGCTCGCGATACCTGGTGCGCAGATCGAAGACCGCCTTCCGCGCCGCACCCTCGCTCAGCCCGAGTTGCGTGGCGAGCGCGAGGTAAGCATCGGCCCCCTCACCACCCCCGGAGAAGCCGAGCATCCCCTGCGCGGCGGCGAAGACTTCCCCGCGCCCGGCCACCCGATACTCCTCCTCGATCCCCGTCATCGCTCCTTCGATCAACCCGAGCGTCCAGCGTCTCGCGAACGTCTCGTCGGGTGAGCGCGGGCTTTCCGCCGCAAACCGTTCGGCCGCCCAGTCCCGGGCGATCGTCAGGAGCGGTTCGCGCACGCCTTCCTCCGCGAGCGTCTCCTGGGCGAGCGTCCGCAGCCATTCGCGCAGCAACAAGGAAGCGCCCTTGCCCGGCTCCTTCTCGATGAATCGCGTCAGCGTGCTCTCCGTCCGAGCCGCCGCGTCGTCCGCTTCCAGTCCCGCCGCGCGCAGAAAGGCGTAGATCGGATACCAGTGCACCGCCGCCAGCTCCGTTCGCGCTTCCCGCGACCGGTCCTCTGCAGAGGTGAGCGCGGACGCCCAACGGCCGGGAAGGGAGGTGGCGGGGTGCATCGAGCGCAGCCGGGAAAGATGCACGGCAACGAGCCAGCGTGGCAATCGTTGCGTGTGGGATAGCAATTCCACCGGCGCAGAGTTTCCCCACTCATGACGCGCCCGCCCCCGATCCGGCTGCGACTTACTCCTTAGTATTTTCCTGGTTCGAGCTTATGCTCGCGCCCTCCAACACCCTGAACCAATGAATCGCGCCCTCCGTCCGGAACTTCTCCAAATGACGTTCATCCGAATAAACGAATGCTCGCGGAACGTTCCTGCGAGGTGGCCGGTCGTAAGGTGCGTGGCAAGCTGGATGGTCTTCGGGCTGCTCGCGCTGTCCTCCCCCGCGATCGCGCAAGTCGTCTCGCTCGGGGCGGCGGAAAGCTTCGCCGTGCTCGGCGGGTCGACGGTGACGAATACCGGTGCGACGATCATCACCGGCGATCTGGGGGTAAGTCCGGGCAGTGCGATTACCGGGTTTCCGCCCGGGGTCGTGGCTGGCGGCGGGACGATTCACAGCAATGACGCTCTCGCCGCGCAGGCTCACAGCGACGCGGCGTCGGCTTTCACGCAGGTCAGCCTCGAGCTGGCGACGAACAACTTATCCGGGCAGGACCTGGGCGGCTTAACTCTCACGCCGGGGATCTACCGTTTTAACTCGAACGCTCAATTGACCGGCGCGTTGACCCTGGATTCCGGCGGCGATCCGAATGCGGTGTTCCATTTCCAGATCGGCACTGACCTGACCGCCGCGGATAACTCCTCCGTCCTGCAACTGAACGGGAGCTCGAATAACATCATCTGGCAGATCGGCACTTCTGCCACCTTCGGCACCGGCTCCCTCTTTGCCGGCACGCTCATCGCCGACCAAAGCATTACTTTGAACACGGGGGCCGCTCTCGATGGCCGCGCTCTCGCGATCAATGGAGCCGTCACCCTGGACACCAATCGGATCACGACCACGGCGCTTCCCTCCGTGCCGGGCCGCTTTTGGAGCGGTGCGTCGAGCAATCTCTGGTCGGGAGTCAATTGGTCGCCGGATAGCAGCGGTGGCGCTTCCTCGACGCTCGCGCCGGTGGCCGACGTGGTCTTTTCCGTGACGGGCGTTCCGCCGAAAAATCAAAACACCCTGCTCGATGTGAATGCCACGATTTCGAGCCTGACGATCAATGATCCCGCCGCCGTCACCATCTCTGGTCCCGGCGTGCTCTCGATCATCGGCACCGGGAGTGCTACGGGAGTGACGATCAATGCCGGCGCGGGTCTGACGACGATCAACAGTAATCTGACGCTGAGCGGCCCGGCTCAGGCCATGACGGTGAATAACGCTGCCGGTCTGGTGATCAATGGAGCGGTGGCTGGCACGAACGGATTGAATAAAGCGGGCACCGGCAATCTCACGCTCGCGGGTGCGAATACATATCTTGGCGCGACGACGATCGCTCAAGGAGCTCTCATTGCCGGCGCGGCGAATGTGATTCCGACTGCATCCCCAGTGACGGTGCTGGCGGGAGGAACTTTCAATCTCAATGGCTTCGATCAAAGCATCGGCTCATTGGCTGGCGCGGGTGCGGTCAGCCTCGGTGCAGCCACGCTGGTCGCTGGAAATAACCATGCGAGCACGCTCTTCTCGGGCGTGATCAGCGGGCCTGGCGCGGTCGAGAAAGTAGGGCCTGGCACTTGGGAACTCACTGGCGACAACACTTACGCGGGGCTGACGACACTTCGCGCAGGGACGCTGGCGGTGACTGGATCGATCGCGGGCAACACGCTCGTCGCCGGCGGAACTCTCCGCGGGACGGGGACCGCCGGTGGGAATGTCCTCAATCAGGCGCGGGTGCGCCCGGGCGGCGCAACCTTGCCGGGCAGCCTCGGGGTGGGCGGGGATTATCAGCAAAGCTCGTCGGCGAGCCTCGGCATTCGGCTCGCATCCCCATCGAGTTATGACCGATTGCTGATCGGTGGCGCGGCCCTTCTGAATGGCGCTTTGAATGTCTCTTACCTGAATGGCTTCGACGCCGAAGCTGGCGACGTGTTCAAGATCCTCAAGGCAGCCGGTGGAGTGTCGGGGCAGTTCTCCAGCTTCAATGATCCCCACGCAACCGGCACGGCGCTGGATCTCCAGGTAGTGTATCGGCCTAATGCGGTGCTGCTCCAGTTCACCCAGGGCTCTTTTGCGGAGCTTGCGGGAGACTTTGACCTCACGCCGAACGAAATTCAGGTGGCGGAGGCATTGGACAAACTTGCGGCGGATGACCCGGACAATGAGCTCATTCAAGAGTTGAATACCTTACAACTGGCGCAAATCCCCGATGCCCTCAGTCTTCTCTCGCCTGAAGACTTCGCCGCGATCTTCACCGCCGGTCTGGCGATCTCGCAAGTGCAGGTCGGCAATCTCGAGCGCCGCCTCGGCGAGGTGCGCGGGGGCTCGAGCGGCTTCAGCGATTCCGGTTTCGCCGTGACGGACTCCCACGGCGCGCGAAACTTCGACGGCAAGGCGGTCATGAACCGTGATGGAAAGAGCAGCATGTCCTTGGAGAGCAAGGAGGTCGTCGAGACGGCGGCAAGCAACGACCCGCGCTGGGGTTTCTTCATCTCGGGCACCGGCGAGTTCGGTGATCTGGAAAGCACCAACTCGGCGCGAGGCTCGGACTTCACGACCGGCGGCGTGACCGTCGGCGCCGACTACCGCCTCACACCCCATCTCGTCCTCGGCGCGGCCATCGGTTATGCGAATACCTCTTCGGACTTGAGCCGCGGCGGCGACCTGGAAATCGACAGTGGAAAAGGGAGCCTCTACGCCACCCTCTACGGTGGCGGGTTCTATCTCAACGGCATCGTCGGCGGCGGTTACGGCTCGATTGATACGAGGCGTCGCACGATTGGCGGATTTGCTCGCGGCGACACGGACGCGACTGACTTCAATGGCTTGATCGGAACCGGCTACGATTTTCACGTCGGTGCGTTCACCGTGGGGCCGGTCGCCTCGATTCAATATCGCACAATCGAGATCGACGACTTCGCGGAACGTGGCGCGGCCGGCGCATTACGGATCAACTCGCAAAGCCAGGACTCGCTAACGTCTGCAGTCGGAATGAAAGCCTCCTATCGTCAACGTGTCGGGCGCGTGACGCTCACGCCGGAAATCCGTGCGCAGTGGCAGCACGAGTATCTCGACGACCGATCCAGCATCGATGCGGGCTTTTCCTCGCGCGATTCATTCACCGTCCATGGCCCGGCAATCGGCCGGGACGCGCTCCTGCTGGATGTCGGGTTCTCGGCCCAGTGGAACTCGAATGTGTCGATCTTCGCCTTCTACACCGGAGAGCTGGGCCGCGAAAATTACACCGTGCACGGCATCACTGGCGGCGTGCGCGTGAGCTTCTAGTAATTCCGGCGCCACTTCTTGCGCGTGCAGCGAGGCAATAAGCACGAAATGCGACCAACGGAAAGGCAAGTGCAGGCGCGACGCGCTCGTTCGCCGCGGCGATCCGACTCGTCGAGCGTTTCGATCCTGTATTCTCGAATGACATTCCGAAGCTTGGCGGATAGTCTCCGCCCATGAGCACTGTTGCTGAGATCCGGGAGGCGATCGAGAAGCTCAGTCTCGAAGATCGCGTGGCGCTGATGATCGAACTGCGGGGTGGGCCGGCGGACGACGACGATTGGGACCGGCAAATGAAAGCGGACGCCGCTGAGGGGAAGTTCGACGCCATGCACGCGCGTGCCGTCGAAGATTTGCGCGCCGGCCGGTGCACTCCTCTTGAAGAGGGTTTGTGAAGATTACAAGCCGCGGGACGCCGGAATTCTGGCACGCCTATGATTCTCTGCCGCCGGCAATCAAAACGCTTGCGCGGAAGAATTACTGGTTGTGGCGCGAGGATTCCGGCCACCCTTCGCTTCGGTTTAAGCGAATCCGGAAGCCATGGTGGTCCGTGCGCGTCGGCGAGCATTACCGCGCAGTCGGCGGCTTCGAAGGAGGGGTATTTGTGTGGGAATGGGTCGGCACGCATGCGGAATACGACGCGCGCTACTGACGGACGGCGCTCGCCAAGATGCGGCGAGGCTCGTAACAGAACCGGAATATTCGGGCGCTAACAGTCTGAGCCCGAGCGACCATGTCCGCCCCTGCAATCTCAATTCAGAACCTCACGAAGATCTTTCCCGTGCCGTTCAAGCGCGAGCGGGTGGTGGCGGTGCGAGATCTCTCGCTGATGGTTGAGCCGGGGCAGGTTTACGGACTGCTCGGGCCGAATGGGTCCGGTAAATCGACAACGATGAAGATCGTGCTCGGACTGGTCACGCCAACGTCCGGGACGACGCAGATCTTCGGGCGCGACTCCGCGCTCGTGGAGAGCCGCGAGGCAGTTGGTTTTCTCCCGGAGAATCCTTACTTCTACAAATTTTTGACCGGCTTGGAGACCGTGCGCTTCTTTGGAAAACTGTGCGGGCTCACCGGGCGGCGACTCGAGGAGCGGGCGCGCGAGCTTCTGGCGCGGGTCGGCCTGGAAGACGCCGCCGACCGGCGAATCGGCGGTTACTCAAAGGGAATGCTCCAGCGCATCGGGCTGGCGCAGGCGCTGGTGCAGGAGCCGCGGTTGCTCGTGCTCGATGAGCCGACGGCGGGGGTCGATCCGGCGGGGTCGCGCGAGATTCGCGACCTGATTCTCGATTTCAAAGCGCGCGGGATGACCGTGCTGCTCTGCTCGCATCTCCTCAGTCAGGTGCAGGAGATTTGCGATCGCGTCGGCATTCTCCATCAGGGGCGCCTCGTGCGCGAAGGGCGGCTCGAGGAGCTCATCTCGATTGAGAACCAGACCGAGCTGATCCTGGAGAATGCCTCGCCCGAATTGCTCGCAGACCTGCGGGCGCGCGTGGCCTCAGGCGGCGCGACGGTGATCGAGGAACGGCAACCGCAACAGAATCTCGAGCGCTACTTTCTCGAGGTCACCGGAGGGCGGAAGTGATGAGCGCCGCGCCGTCGCAGCACCGCGTGTTTTCGCCCGCACGGATCGCGGCGATCGCCTCGAACACCTTGCTCGAGCTCGTCCGGCTGAAGGTTTTCTACTTTCTGCTGATCTTCGCGGTTGCGGTGATCGGCAGCTCGGCGTTTTCGGTGAAGTTCACCTTTCAGCAGCAGTTCCAGGTGCTGAAGGATGTCTCGCTCGGAGCGATGGGGATTTTCACCTGGCTGCTCGCGACGCTGGCGACGGCGATGCTGCTCCCGAAGGACATCGAGGATCGGACGCTCTACACGATCCTGGCGAAGCCGGTGCCGCGGCTGGAATACCTGCTCGGCAAGCTCGCGGGCGTGCTCCTGATGCTCGCGGTGGCGCTGGCGTTGATGAGCGTGGTTTTCGTCGTGGTGCTCTACTGGCGGCAGCAAGCGGCGATCAGCGAGACGGTCGCGATCTATCCCGCGGGCGCCGAGCTGGAGGCGGCGCTGCGCGGCATTCAGCAGGAGACGTTCAACGCGAACCTGATCCCCGGCGTGCTGACGATCTACTTGAAAGCGGCGGTGGTGGCGTCGCTCACGCTGCTGCTCTCGACCTTCGCGACTTCCTCGATCTTCACGATCATCGTCTCGGTCGGGGTCTATTTCATCGGGCATGTGCAACCGATCGCGCGGGAGTATTGGCTCGCGGCGAGCGGCGCGGTGGACCCTTCCCCGTTGCTGAAGATTTTCTTCGGATTCATTGCGCTCGTCTTCCCGGACTTTCAGCTCTTCAACCTGGTCGATGACATCGTCGTGGGCACCGCCGTGCCCGGATCGGTTTTTGCGCAAACGGCCGGGTTCGGCCTCGGCTACGTCGCCGTTTACACGCTCGTCGGTTATCTGCTCTTTGCGAACCGCGAGCTCTAACCGGCGCCTTATCGGATGAAGGTGAAACTTCTCGCGTTCGCGATCGTTGCTGTCTTCGGGGCGATCCGGTTGCCGCTCGAGGAGAAGCTTTCCGAGCAGCGGCGCGCGGCCTTCTTCCACGGCGCAAAGCTCGACCTCGAGATGCGCCAGCGGCTCGGACAGCTCGGCTTTGTCGCGGCGCTCGGCGGGTTCCGCGCGATCATTGCGGACCTGCTGTGGATTCAGGGGCACAGCGCGTGGGAGCGGACGGAGTGGGGACGGATGGCGCGGATCTTCGATACCGTGACCTCGCTGCAGCCGCGCGCCCTGCTCTTCTGGGACGGCGCGGCGTGGCACATGGCCTACAACGCGAGTGTGGCGGCACGCGAAGATCCGAAGCAGCCGCGCGAGGCGTTGCGCATTCGCGCCGAACGCGAGTATTGGCGGCTCGGGGAGGACTTGCTGCTCCGCGGCACGCAGAACAATCCCGATCGCGCGCTCCTTTTCGACCGGCTCGGGATGCTCTATCGCGACAAATTCAAAGACCCGGAAAAAGCGCACGCGGCCTACGAGCGCGGGCGGCAGCTTCCCGACGCGCTGCCGTATGTGCGCCGTTTTGCCGCTTACGAACTGGCAAAGATTCCCGGCCGGGAACAGGACGCTTACGACCGGCTCAAGGCGCTCTACAGCGAAGGCGAGGACGAGCGCATGCCGACGCTCCTGCGACTGCTCTCGGAGCTGGAGGAAAAATTGGGTGTTCCCGAAAACGCGCGCGTCTATACTCCGCCGCCCCCGAGCCCACGCTAGTTTATGCGCTTCGCGATTTTCGGTGACATCCATGCCAACCTCGAAGCGCTCCAGGCGGTGCTCGCGGACGCGGAAGCGCATGGGGTGACGCACTATGTCTGCCTCGGCGATGTGGTCGGCTACAACGCCAACCCGCACGAGTGCCTCGAGATCGTCCGCGCGCTCGATTGCCCGGTCGTAAAAGGCAATCACGACGAGCAGGCTTCGATGACGGACGATCTCTCCGGCTTTAACCCGCTCGCCGAAGAGGCGATTACCTGGACGCGGCGGCAGCTCACGGAAGACGACAAGCAATGGTTGCGGGAGCTGAAGATGGTGCGGCAGGTCCGCGACTTCACGATCGTCCACGCGACGCTCGATACGCCGCACAAGTGGGGTTACGTCTTCAACCAGCTCGATGCGGCGGCGAGCTTCAACTATCAGCACACGCCGGTGTGCTTTTACGGCCATACGCATGCGCCGCGTGCCTACATCCGGGATGGTTCGGTGAAGAGCCAGGTGCTGGAGAAACTCACGATCGAGCAGGGCCGGAAGTATTTCATCAACGTCGGCTCCGTCGGACAGCCGCGCGACGGCGACTGGCACGCGGCGTATTGCCTGTATCAGCCCGACAAACAATCGATCGAGCTGCGCCGCCTCGAATACGATATCTGGACCGCACAGGACAAGATCGTGGCCGCGGGATTGCCGCAGCGGCTGGCGGACCGCTTGGCGCTGGGGAAATAGGTCATGTCCGTGAACCGCCGCCTGCCTTTAACGTGTCCCGATTGTGGCGGTCACATCTATGCGCGCCATCGGCTCGACTGCGAATGGTGTCGAAAGCCGCTGCCTGAAGAGTTCCGGTATACCGCGAGTGAAATGGCAGAGTTCAAAGCAACGATGGATGAGCTCGATCGTGCGCGAAGAGAGCGACAAGCGCGCGACGAAGAAATCGCGCGCACGCAGGATGGGGCGAGCGCCTTGATCAGTCCGTTGTCCATTTGCGGAATGTGAGCCGCGGGGCGGCACCTCCCGGTCAGCCGGATTCGATTCTCGTCATCAAGCCGAGCTCCCTCGGGGACGTCGTCCACACGCTGCCGGCCGTCGCGTTGGTGAAACGTCATTGGCCGCGCGCGCGACTGAGCTGGCTGATCAATTCCGAGTGGGCGCCGCTCCTCGAAAGCAACCCTGACGTCGATGAGGTGATCGAGTTCCCGCGCCGGCAGTTCCGCGGCGTGCAAGGTGCATTGCGCATCGCTCCGTGGGCACGAACGCTCCGCGAGCGGACTCGGGCCGATCTGGTGCTCGATTTCCAGGGACTGCTTCGAAGCGCGCTGATCGCGAAGGTTTGTCGCGGGGAACGAGGGCGCGTCGTTGGGTTGTCCGATGCGCGCGAAGGCGCCCGCTTTGTCTACGACAAGATAGCGGACGTTTCCGGGAAGCAGCACGCGGTCGATCGTTACCTGACGCTCGTCGAAGCATTGGGCGTATCGGTGCCCAGCGCTGAGCCGCTTTCCTGGCCGCTTCCCACCGGCACTGTGCCCAGCGCCGCAGTGCTGCCGGAGCGGTTCCTCTTGCTGCACCCCTTTTCCCGCGGGGCCGGGAAGTCGCTCAGCGATTCGGGCGTGACCCGGTTCTGCGCTGCGCTCGCGCCGACGCCGGTCGTGCTCGTGGGAGCGACAGAGCGGCGCGCGCCGGCTCTGGAGAACGTCGTCGATCTGCTCAATCGCACGACGCTGCACGAGCTGATCTTCGCGCTTCGCCGGGCCAGCTTCGTGGTCAGCGTCGATAGCGGGCCGATGCACATCGCCTCGGCGCTCGGGCGCCAGCTAGTGGCGATTCATACTTGGAGCGATCCGGAGAAAGTCGGGCCGTATTCGCGGGACGCATGGATTTGGCAAGACGGCGCGCTTTTCCACCGCGGGGGCGCGGCACGGCAAGCGATCCTCGACCTCTCTGCGCTCGGCGAGTTCGTGCGCGAGCAAGTCTAGCGCGGGTCTTATACCAACTTCATTAAATAACCGGACATTCGGGCAGCCCGGAGGGCTGAAGGAAATTAGCCCCGGGTGAAACCCGGGGTTCGGTCGAAAAAATCCGCTGCACCCCGGAGGGCGTGCCGGAA
>Ga0136611_10001630_pt1 | contig 15654 bp, 13 predicted proteins | sample AntDrymUQ2232306_2_FD_106645 | JGI IMG/M metagenome (GOLD analysis project Ga0136611, IMG submission 106645) | Polar desert sand microbial communities from Dry Valleys, Antarctica - metaG UQ223 (23.06) | ecosystem: Environmental > Terrestrial > Soil > Desert | place: Antarctica: Dry Valley...
ATATACCAAGGAAAAACAAGATACTTGGTGTATCAATTTTACGCAAGGCATGATTAACAGATAAAAGCCCTTTTTCTTCTTCATCTTTTCCACTATGAATTAATTCTGTAAAAATCCACATAATCCCTAATCCAAACAGAATGCCCATGTAAGGTGGCAAATGTGTTACCGTTTTAAAAATCGGGACAAAAATCAATGCACCTAGTCCCAGCCAAAAAACGGTATTTCTCTCCTTGCTGCTTGTTGTGAAATTTTGGTTGTGAATAATTTTGGCTTTTTCAACATTCCCTTTTAGTTGCCTGGTAATTAAAAATGTCGGAATAACCATACAAACCAGGCTGGGTATAATGGTTTGTATAACAATAGAACTTGCAGTTATTTGTCCTCCAATCCAAAGCATTGTTGTTGTAACATCGCCAATCGGAGACCATGCACCGCCTGCATTTGCAGCTATTACAACAAGCCCGGTAAATAATAATCGCTCGTTTCTGTTTGTAATAAGCTTTCCTAGTAATGAGATCATTACAATAGTGGTGGTAAGGTTATCAAGTGCAGCTGATAAAAAGAAAGTAATAAAACCTATAAGCCATACTAACTTACGTTTATCGGTAGTTCGTATCTTTTGTGTAATGATTTCGAAGCCATCATGCGCATCAATCAATTCAACAATCGTCATAGCACCAAGCAGAAAAAAAAGAATTCCGGCTATTTCTCCAAGATGTTCTCCAAGAAAATGAATAGCACTTTCTTTGTCAGGAGACCCGAGAGCTAATATTGCCCAACAAATTGCACCAGTAACAAGTGCTGTTGCGGCTTTATTAATTTTAATTGGATGCTCTAAAGCGATAGCGGCATATCCAATAATGAAAACAAGACAAATAATGAAGATCATATAACTATTTTAAAAAATGAAAATTAAAAAAACTAATGATTAATCAACCACTTTAAGTTTTAACCATGTTACACACTCATTAAAAGTCTTAAACAAGTGTTCCTCTACGATCAGGCCAGGAATTAAATTAATTTTTCGAAGCATATCTCTAGGTTGCTCCTGCAGGCCTGTCAGAAGAACCTCAATTCCTTTTTCTTCAAGTGATAAAATAGATTCTTCGAGTGCATATAAACCTGTCTGATCTATAAAAGGAACTCTTTCCATTCGTATAATTACATATTGAATATTTGAAAGCTGAATTACACGTTGCTGAAAGGCAGAAGCAAATCCAAAAAACAGCGGTCCGTCAAGATGCTTAACAACAACATTATCTTTCATCCAGGCAGGCAAATTCTCATCGCTCCATTCAGTCTCATTTAATGTTGAATAAATATCTGTGGTTTTGTTTTTTTCTTCAGTGATATCACCCATCTTTTTCATAAAGAGGATAGCTGCTAAAAACATTCCAATACCAACTGCTACCAATAAATCAAGGAATACCGTTATGATCAATACAATGATCATAATAACAGCATCGGCCCTTGGCACTTTAGACATATGCTTGAAACCTTTATAATCTAATATGCCTATACCAACAGTTATTAATATACCTGCTAAAACAGCTTTAGGAATTAATGCAGCATATTTTCCGGCACCTAAAAGAATGATAAGTAAGACAACAGCATGAATGATTCCTGACACCCTGTTTCTTCCACCAGACCTTATATTTACCAACGTTCTCATTGTTGCACCTGCACCAGGAATTCCGGCGAATAATCCGGTTACAGCATTACCCACTCCCTGTCCGACAAGCTCTTTGTTGCTGTCGTGCCTGGTTTTTGTAACGTTGTCTGCCACAACAGATGTTAGTAAAGAATCTATTGCACCCAATGCCGCAAGTGTTAAGGCTGCTTCAAGTATGGTAACGTAAAACTCCGATGGAACTGAAATGATTTCCCCAATTCGTAAAGGAGGAAAGCCTTGGGGTATATCACCAATAACTGGCACTGAATTACCGAGAACAACTGAAAGTATTGTAACGGCTAATAATGCAATCAGGGTACTTGGAACTGCTTTGGTAACTTTTGGAAATAAATAAATAATAGCTATTGTTAAGGCACAGTATAATAAAGCCCATGTATCTATATTTGAGAAAGCTGGTACAATGGTTTGTACAACGTCTATTGTTGTTTTTGGGGATGATTGGCCAATAGCAGGAAATAGTTGCAGAAGTATTATTATCACACCGATACCACTCATAAAACCCGAAATAACAGGGTATGGAATGTACTTGATAAGAGTACCAATTTTACTTAAGCCCATAATTATTTGAAAGATTCCCGCCAGGACAAAACAGACAACCAGGGCACCTATAGTTGAACTATTCAAACTTCCTGTTATTGCAATAAATGTTGCAACTGTTGTAGTCGTAACAACAGTCATGGGTCCTGTAGGCCCACTAATTTGGGACGGGGTACCGCCTAAAAGTGCAGCAAAAAATCCGAGGAAAATTGCGCCGTATAATCCTGCTGCTGCCCCAAGCCCTGATTGTACGCCAAAAGCAAGGGCAAGTGGTAACGCTACTATTCCGGCTGTTAAACCTCCGAAAAAATCACCCTTCGTGAGCTGAAAGTTTCTCATAATCATATTTTAAAATGTTAGTTGGTAATGGATATATTTTGATACTATTGACTGTCTATTTTATAAAAATCAGGTAGCTGGTTTTTTAGCCAGCAGTTTATGAGCTGCTTACTGTTTGGTGGAAATATTTACTTTTCTGAACTCCTAAATGAACTTTGTCAAGCGTTTAGAGTAATTTAATAATCCAAAAGAAATTAATCTATACAATTACAACATTGTCAGGGCTCCGATACTCAAGCAATACCAAGCAGTAAGGGTAAGATTACCAGGAAGATCACTATACCGGCAGACAAATCCTTTTTCAAGTTTTTATTTAAAAAGTATTTATTCATAAAATTTTGGATCAGTTCTTATCAGTTTCTATTGAAATATTATTGTTTAATTTTTAATTGGCTACCGCCGTGGCTGGCGAACTTTCTAAGCAATCGCGGACTTTGCCTGACTGTCGAAAAAGTTCTCCAGATCGAACATCTCTTCAAAAAACTCGACACAGCCGGTACTGATATCATAAATACCGCCAATGATCCCTATGTCGTGATTCTGTAGCATATCGCGAATTAATCTGCTTTCGCTTACGATCGTTTCTATCTGATGATGCACATTGTTATGCAACACATTGTTGAGAAAACCTTTATTATCAGAATTTCGGTTTTTTTCGGTTTCAACTTCTGCAGCTATGGCCGGGTTGATCATTTTTGTAAGTGATCCAAGATGGCCCATTTCAACCCCGTCGCAGGCAGCCTTCACTGCTCCGCATGCTGTATGTCCCAGAACCACCACAAGCTTACTTCCTAAAACCTTGCAGGTATATTCCATACTGGCAATGGCCTGCTGGCTTGCAATATTCCCTGCCAACCTGATACTGAATATGTCTCCAAGCCCCTGATCAAAAATCAATTCTGTGACGACTCGTGAATCGCTGCAGCTTAGTATTGCGGTAAATGGCCATTGACCTTCAGCAGTCTCCGAGACAGTTTGCATAAAATCCCTATTGTAACTTAAATTATTGCAAAACCGGGCGTTACCTTCTTTAAGAAATTCTAAAGCTTTTTGAGGTGTTAATGATTCACGGGTTTGACCTATATGATGTTTCATAATGTTATCTTTTGAAAATAATATTGACTGGTACTATAATAGAATTACAGCATTCCTAATTAATGTTAAGAATTCCATGTCAATAGCAAAACTTTAAATCTTTGCTTTGGGCAAGGACAAGTCAGGCACAAAAAGACAGTGAGGAATTAAAACAGAATCCTGATGAATCAGGTTGAACGTTAAGTTAGCAGAATTAACAGTTTGGGGGAGGTGTTGGCACTGATGGATAGAATACCTGTATAGGATAATTTCGTAGCAAAATATATTGAGTTGATGCCATATCAACTTGTGGATTGCAAAACATAAATTTACTTAACCCACTTAGCCATTCGCCTTTATTAAGCGAGTCTTTAGCCTGGTCGGCACCTTTGGAAGAATGATTTTCAATCTCGAGCTGCATGATCACAGCGTTTACAACCTCACTATCCATGTGTATGGCAATTAGCGGTGCGATGGAGATGACCATCTTCGCGAAGAAGATAAATAAGAATACAAGACTAAATATTTTTTTCGCGAATTCCTTTTTCATATTGGTGTATACAATACACTTTACCTAAAAGTTTCGATGCTAAATTAGCAATTACAAGGTTAAAAAAATTACATGAATACGAAAAATTGGGAAAATTAACAAAAGAATTACATAAAAAACACAGTAGTCAGGAACGGAAGCAAGTTTTTACAATGCGGATAACCACTGCGTTAGCATACAATTCATCGTCAAAAGGGAACTGATACTTAATACATGATTCTTGATACTTGGTTCTTCCTTAGCAATTTTTATTAAATTCACGAAAAAGCTACGTTTTGAAAAAGAAGATAGAAATTCTCAATAGCAAACAAAAAGAAGCCCTCCTCGGGGGTGGCAAGGCAAGGATTGACAGCCAGCATAAAAAAGGGAAGCTTACGGCAAGGGAAAGGCTCCATTTCCTTATGGATGAGAATTCTTTTGAAGAAATCGGCATGCTGGTTACTCACCGTTCCACGGATTTCGGAATGGAAAAAGAGCGATACCCCGGCGATGGAGTAGTAACAGGTTACGGGACTATTAATGGCCGACTTGTTTACGTTTTTTCCCAGGATTTTACTGTTTTTGGCGGCTCTCTATCAGAAACCCATGCAGAAAAGATTTGTAAAATCATGGATCTGGCATTAACAAATGGTGCACCTGTCATTGGACTTAACGACTCAGGGGGTGCGCGTATTCAGGAGGGTGTTGTGTCTTTAGGCGGCTACGCAGATATATTTTACCGCAATACCATGGCGTCGGGCGTAGTTCCCCAAATCTCTGCAATTATGGGTCCATGTGCAGGGGGTGCTGTGTATTCCCCCGCCATTACGGATTTTGTTTTGATGGTAGAGAACACCTCGTACATGTTTGTAACCGGACCCAATGTCGTAAAAACCGTCACTCATGAGGAAGTAAGTTCCGAAGAACTGGGCGGTGCAAGCGCGCACTCAATCAAATCAGGGGTAACCCATTTTGCGTGTACGAATGAAATAGACGCAATCGATCATGTGAAAAAATTGCTGAGTTATATGCCTCAGAACTGCGAGGAGAAAACACCGCCCCTTGCGTACGAACCTGCTGACGAAATGCGACCGCAGTTAAATGAGATCATTCCAACAATCAATTCTCAGCCTTATGACATCCGCGAAGTAATTAATGAAATTACTGACGAGAATTCATTCCTGGAAGTACATAAAGATTTTGCGGAAAATATTGTTGTTGGCTTCGCCCGTCTCGCTGGCAGAAGCATAGGAATCGTGGCAAATCAACCGGCTTTTCTGGCTGGTGTGCTTGACATCCATTCATCGGTAAAAGGAGCCCGGTTTGTTCGTTTCTGTGATAGCTTTAACATCCCACTGCTCGTCCTTGAAGATGTGCCTGGATTCCTTCCGGGAACCGACCAGGAATGGAATGCAATTATCACGAATGGAGCTAAGCTACTGTATGCATTCTGTGAAGCAACCGTACCAAGGATTACAGTGATCACCCGCAAGGCGTACGGAGGTGCCTATGATGTGATGAACTCCAAACATATTGGTGCCGATTTGAACTATGCCTGGCCAAGTGCTGAGATCGCAGTTATGGGTGCTAAAGGTGCTGCTGAAATTATCTTTAAGAGAGACATTTCAGCCGCCAAAGATCCAAACGCCCGGTGGCTGGAAAAAGAAAAGGAATATTCAGACATTTTCGCAAATCCTTACCGTGCCGCCGAACGGGGTTTTATTGACGAGGTCATTGAACCCGCTCATACGAGACAAAAACTTATTAGAGCATTTAAGATGCTTGAGAATAAAGTGGTTAATAATCCGAGGAAGAAACATGGGAATATTCCGCTTTAGTTGTAAGTTCTAAGTAATAAGTTTTAAGTTATCAAGACCATTGGAACACAGCGTTTAGAAACTTAAAACCTACAACTTATAACTCAATGGCTCACATCGAACAAATACCTTCCTACTTAACCTGGAAGATCCGGCATAAGGTGATGTATCCTGATCTGGATTTTGATCAAGTGATTCTTCCGAATGATAATGACGGTGTACATCTCGGACTGTTTTACAAAAACACGTTAATAACAGTCGTTTCTTTATTCCAAAGCGGAAATTCAATGCGATTTCGGAAGTTCGCCACTCTCTCAGAATTTCAACACAAAGGTTATGGTTCCGAAATTCTTGCCTATCTTATTGAGTATTCAAAAAATCAAGGCTGTGATCACATTTGGTGTAATGCAAGGACGACCGCGACTGGGTTCTACCGCAAATTCGGCTTTTCTGAAACTGATAAAACATCCTATGCAAACGGCTTCGAGTATGTAATTATGGAAAAAGAATTATGATCAGCGATGAAAGATATTCTAGACACCAGGCAGTTTGAAAACCTCATTTTTGAAATTAGAGGCTATAAAGTTATGATCGATAGTGATCTGGCATCTCTTTATGAAACGGAGACGAAAAAGCTCAAACAGCAAGTAAAGAGAAATACGGAACGATTTCCACCTGACTTTGTCATTGAGCTAACAAACGAAGAAAAAAAGCAACTGGTCACAACATGTGACCGGTTAATGAATCTCAAACACTCCAGTATCAATCCAATGGCTTTTACTGAACAGGGAGTAGCTATGCTAGCGTCGGTTCTCAGGTCGCCGAAAGCTGTAAAAGTGAACATTGAAATTATGCGTGCTTTTGTATATTATCGCCAGATACTGCTCCAAAATCAGGATATTTACAAAAAAGTTAAGGAACTGGAAGACAAGATCAATAATGTTTTCCAATATCTTCTAAATAAAATTGAAGTCAAAAGAATTGATACAGAGCCTGTTGGTTATAAATTAAAGGCAAAAAAAGAACAATATAATGGCAAAAAAAGAACAGAAACACATTCCGATAGTTAATAAAAAATCTCTTGCATTTTTCGAAAACTATATCAATAACCCCTCTCCGACTGGTTTTGAATGGGAAGGGCAACGTTTATGGCTTGACTATATTAAACCTTTTACCGATGAGCATTTTGTAGATAATTATGGAACAGCGGTAGCAGTGATAAACCCAAATGCTCCTTATAAAGTTGTTATTGAGGCTCATGCAGATGAGATTTCCTGGTTCGTGAACTACATTACGAAAGATGGTTTAATTTATGTGATCAGAAATGGCGGTTCAGACCATCAGATAGCTCCATCGAAACGTGTTAATATCCATACCGAAAAAGGCATAGTTAAGGCCGTTTTCGGCTGGCCGGCAATCCATACCCGGAGCGGTGAAAAAGAAGAAGCTCCAACCTTAAAAAACATTTTTCTGGATTGCGGTTGTACTACAAAGGAGGAAATCGAAGCATTAGGGATTCACGTGGGATGCGTGATCACTTATGAGGATGAATTTATGGTCCTTAATGACCGGTATTATGTAGGTCGTGCGCTGGATAATCGTGCGGGTGGATTTATGATCGCTGAGGTGGCGCGCCTTTTAAAGGAAAACAAGAAAAAATTACCCTTTGGATTATACATCGTAAATTCCGTTCAGGAAGAAATAGGACTACGAGGTGCAGAGATGATAGCACATCGCATCAAGCCAAATGTGGCTATCATCACAGATGTAACCCATGATACGCAAACCCCGATGATCAATAAAATTACACAGGGAGATCTGGCATGCGGAAAAGGGCCAGTGGTTTCTTATGCTCCTGCGGTCCAAACAAACTTGAATAAACTCCTGATCCAAACAGCAGAAAAAAACAAGATTCCTTTTCAGCGTCAGGCCTCATCACGATCAACTGGGACAGATACTGATGCTTTTGCCTATTCGAACGAGGGTGTTGTTTCTGCTCTTATTTCTCTTCCACTTCGCTATATGCATACCACAGTAGAGATGATCCACAAGGAAGATGTTGACAACGTGATCCGCCTGATATATGAGTCGCTGCTGAATATTAAAGTTGATCATGATTTTCGATCAATAAAGTAACTTTTTGGTTGTTGGTTGGTTAGTTGATAGATGGTAAGTTTTGCGCACAGGCGTCAAAGATTTTCACTACCTACCACAGTGATTTTCATTGTATAATAAATGGTTAGCAAAACAAACACCTAATGAAGGTGGAATCAGTAATTCTTAGTAACGCGCATGGATAGAAAATCGAAATTTACCGAAACAATTAAATCTTCTTACACTACAGAAAAGGCTTTCATTTACCTTGGTGCCGGAATATTAGACGGCGAGATCATTGCTGAAGCCGAAGTTAACCTGGCCTTGAAAATGATGAACCGCCATGGCCTTATTGCTGGAGCAACCGGAACGGGGAAAACACGGACTTTACAGCTTATTGCAGAACAGCTTTCTGATGCAGGCGTACCGGTCTTCATGCTCGATGTGAAGGGTGATCTTTCCGGACTCAACCAGGCAGGGTTATCAAATCCGAAATTGGAAGAACGCGCTGCTGCTCTTGGAAGGACTTACGAGCCATCCGCATTCCCCGTGGAGCTATATTCTCTTTCGGGGAAATTGGGAGCGCAGATGCGGGCAACTGTGCTTGAATTTGGACCCGTATTGTTATCGAAGATCCTTGATCTGAATGAAACTCAAGCGGGAGTTATGGCTGTTATATTCAAATATGCTGACGACCATAAACTTCCCCTGCTCGACCTGAACGATCTCAAGAAACTGATTTCTTATCTTTCCAGCGGATCTGGAGCCCTCGAGATTAAAGAGAGTTATGGCAGCATTTCGAGTGCCACATCGGGGACTATGCTCAGAAAGATCGTGGCTATAGAACAGCAGGGACTTGCCCGGATATTTGGAGAACGTTCGTTTGATATCGGGGATCTCTTTAACCGCGTAGATGGAAAAGGATTAATCAGTTTGTTAAACATTTCGGACGTCCAGGCTCAGCCTGTTTTGTATTCAACTTTTTTACTAAGTCTGCTGGCTGAGATTTTCTACAGTATGCCAGAGGTAGGCGATCCCGAAAAGCCGAAGCTTGTGTTTTTCTTTGATGAAGCTCACCTGCTTTTCAAAAACTCATCCCGTGCATTCCTTGAACAGATTGAAACCATTATTCGATTAATCAGATCAAAAGGAATTGGTGTATTCTTCTGTACTCAATCCCCAATGGACGTTCCTGAAAGTGTATTGGGCCAATTAGGTAACCGGGTTCAACATGCCCTGCGGGCATTCACTCCGAATGATGCAGAGGCGCTGAAGAAAACTGTAAATACCTATCCGCGTTCCGAGTTTTATGAAATCGACCGAACGCTTACCGCTTTGGGAACCGGCCAGGCACTTATTACTGTGTTAAACGAAAAGGGTATTCCTACAGAAGTTGTGGCGGCGCATCTTATTCCGCCAAGAGCATCTATGTCACCGCTGCCAGTTGCAAATGCTGATGCGTTAATGCAATCAAGCTCCAATTTCAAGAGGTATCAGGAAGTAATTGATCCTGAAAGCGCGTACGATATCCTGACGAAACGGGTTGAGAAAAAGCTCGCAGAGGAAGCAACGATCAAACAAAGAGAGATCGAGGAAAAAGAAATTGCACCGAAAAGGAATGAGAAAAGTACATTTGAAAAAGTGATCAGTGCCCCTATTACGCGCCAGATCGGATCGGCAATAGTAAGGGGTCTATTTGGCATGCTTACCGGAAAAAAGCCACGGTATTGAGCATGCAGTGTAATTTAAAAATTGAATCTATAATTGAAACCTTCTATGATTAAGATAATTAATAACAATTCAAGTTATAATTATTTTATTCATCGTAAGCTCCATCTGAGCATTAAAAAACAATAAAGATAAAAAGATGAAACCTACTTTAGTAATTCTGGCCGCCGGAATGGCAAGCCGCTATGGCAGCATGAAACAAACAGATGGATTTGGTCCGAACGGCGAAACCATTATTGATTATTCTATATACGATGCAATTCAGGCTGGATTCGGCAAAGTGATTTTTGTAATCAAAGAAGAATTTGCAGACAGCTTTAAATCGATCTTTGAGGCTAAGTTAAAAGGTAAGATCGAAACAGATTACGTTTTCCAAAACTTCGACTTAGAGCCTTACGGAATAGAAATTGAAATCGAACGCGCAAAACCCTGGGGAACAGCACATGCTACACTTGCAGCAAAAGATGCAGTTAATGAACCTTTTTGTGTAATCAATGCAGATGACTTTTACGGCCGTGAAGCCTATCAGAAAATGCATGACTTCCTGACAACAGAAGTTACGGATGAACAGTTCTCCCTCATAGGCTTCCAGATCGACAAAACATTATCTGAGTATGGCTCGGTTTCTCGCGGAGTTTGTGAAGTTGACAGCGATGGAAATCTGACGGAAGTTAATGAACGTCTTAAAGTATACTTTAAAAAAGATGCGGATGGGTACAATACTCCTGAGGTAGCATTTGAAGATGCTGGCCGGGAATTTGAGCTAAGAGCTACCAATAGAGTTTCAATGAACTTCTGGGGTTTTACACCAAAAATCTTTGACTATACTGCCGAAATGTTCAAGCAATTCGCAATAAACAATCAGGATAATCCTAAAGCTGAATTTTTTATTCCATTAGTTGCAGACGAACTTATTAAGACAGGCAAAGCAGCGTTCAAAGTTATTCCAACCCAAAACAAATGGTTTGGGGTGACATATATTGAAGATAAACCAATTGTACAGGATAGTATTGATAAGCTGGTTTCATCCGGAGAATATCCAGAAAATTTATGGATTTAACATGACTATAGATGCTGGAGTTTGTGTTAGCAGGCTTTCATGAATTTCTACTAGGATTCTTTGCGATTATTGGATGATAAAATTTTAGCAATAAAATCATCTTAATCCTATGATCATCTAATCCTACCAATCTTAATCCAGACAATTTTCCGCCAAGTATTCTAATCAAACAAAAACAGGCTGCCTCCATAATGGGGGCAGCCTGTTTCTCAATCGACTTTATCTTAATCTATTTTTTATCGTCTTCTTTTACTTCTTCAAAATCAACGTCAGTTACATGATCTGCGGCGTCTTCAGCAGAAGCATCGCCCTGCGGAGCACCATCCTGACCCTGACCAGCTTCCTGTGAAGCCTTATACATATCTTCTGAAGCTACATTCCAGGCACTTTGAAGTTCAGTCTGTGCAGAATCGATTGCCGCATAATCTTTAGATGCATGCGCGTCTTTCAATTTTTTCAGCCCTTCCTGAATTGGAGTTTTTTTATCATCAGATAATTTATCGCCGTATTCTGTCAGTTGTTTTTCAGTAGAGAATATGAGCGCATCAGCAGCATTCAGTTTTTCAACTTCTTCGCGTGCTTGTTTATCAGAATCAGCATTCGCTTCAGCTTCATCTTTCATTTTCTTAATCTCCTCATCCGTCAAACCTGAAGAAGCCTCGATGCGAATCTTTTGTTCCTTCCCGGTTGCTTTATCTTTAGCACCTACGTGTAAAATACCGTTTGCATCAATATCAAAAGTAACTTCTATCTGCGGAATACCACGCGGTGATGGCGGAATGCCATCCAGATGGAACCTGCCAATTGTTCTATTCTGATTAGCCATCGGGCGTTCACCCTGAAGAATGTGGATCTCTACAGATGGCTGGTTATCCGAAGCTGTAGAAAATACCTCAGATTTTTTCGATGGTATAGTAGTGTTAGACTCAATTAGTTTAGTCATCACACCCCCCATTGTTTCGATACCGAGTGACAGAGGAGTAACATCCAATAAAAGTACATCCTTAACTTCTCCAGTTAATACACCCCCCTGAATTGCTGCACCTATTGCAACAACCTCATCAGGGTTTACCCCTTTTGAAGGATCTTTTCCAAAGAAAGCTTTAACAGCATCCTGAATTGCAGGAATACGTGTAGAACCACCCACAAGAATAATTTCGTCAATATCGGAAGTGCTTAGACCAGCGTTCTTAAGCGCTTTTTTACATGGCTCAATTGTACGTTTGATCAGGCTATCTGCCAACTGCTCAAATTTCGCACGTGTTAGCGTTTTTACAAGGTGCTTCGGCATACCGTCACCTGCTGATATATACGGCAGGTTTATCTCTGTCTGAGCAGCACTTGATAATTCAATTTTAGCTTTTTCGGCAGCTTCTTTCAAGCGTTGAAGAGCCATAGGATCCTTACGAAGATCTATGCCTTCATCACTCTTAAAATCATCCGCCATCCAGTCGATAATCGTTGCATCAAAGTCATCACCGCCAAGGTGCGTATCACCATCGGTAGATTTCACTTCGAATACACCATCACCAAGTTCCAGAACAGAAACGTCATGTGTACCGCCACCGCAGTCGAACACAACAATTTTCATATCCTTATGAGCTTTATCCAAACCATAAGCCAATGCCGCAGCAGTAGGCTCATTTATAATTCGGGAAACTTTCAGACCAGCAATCTCCCCTGCTTCTTTGGTCGCCTGACGCTGAGCATCATTGAAGTATGCAGGCACGGTAATAACCGCTTCGTTCACTTCATGGCCTAAGAAATCTTCAGCAGTTTTCTTCATTTTCTGCAAGATCATTGCGGAAATTTCCTGTGGCGTATACAGACGATCATCTATCTTAACACGTGGTGTATTATTATCACCCTTCTCCACTGTATATGGAACGCGTGTCATCTCATTTGTAACTTCGCCAAAGCTGTTACCCATAAAGCGTTTTATGGAAGAAATCGTTTTTGTAGGGTTCGTAATAGCCTGGCGTTTTGCCGGGTCCCCTACTTTGCGTTCTCCATTATCAACAAATGCAACAATTGAAGGCGTAGTACGTTTACCTTCGCTGTTTGGAATAACTACAGGCTCATTACCTTCCATTACAGCAACGCATGAATTCGTTGTTCCTAAGTCAATACCAATTATCTTTGCCATATTATTATCACCCTTCTTAATTTTTGTTTAGTTTTCTACTGTGCAATTAACAAGCGTTGTGCCAAACCTTTGAGCACCTTATTATGACAGTATTTTGCCATCCTGATCTAAAATAGAGAACAATCAGGCGCAAGTCAAAATGACAGGATGGCAGGAATAGCTACGAATGGAGAGAGGAATGGAAGATTTGTAGACAGAAAATTCAATCGTCTAACAACGGTAAAAAGAATGCAATAAATAGTATCGAGATTAATTTTTCAGAAAATCTTCTATCTTTTCACGACTATTACCTACAGCTTGAATAGCTTCCTTGACTTTTTCGCGGCTTACACCAAGTTTCTGAGCAACATAATCTAATTCATAATCTGAATTACCGTCTACTTTAGAACTATCTCTTCCGTCTTGTATATTTTTATTATCTGACATAATTGGGTGTTTTAATATGTGTATAACAAAGGTTGGAAAAGGTTTGTTTGAATTTATTGAAACTAACTTACAGTGAGAGTAGCTTGATAACACAATCCATGGAGTTTGAAACATTTCCATCTTAACCAGGAACATGTAGAAAATGTCACCAAGTTCAACAAAAAAGCCCCTTACTGGACATAGCCAGTAAGGGGCTGAAAGATATGAAACTTTAATCCTCGTCTTTAGAACCCTTCAGTATTCTTATACTGCCTGTACCGGTATAAGCATAGTTGGTTGGAGTATTGATGTGGTATAGGAGATGTAATGTGCCAGTAGCGCCTGTATATTTACCAGTACCACCGGTAATAACGTAGTCCTGATATTGAAAGGTGGTAGCAACATCGATACCGGTCCCAATAAATGTATAGAACACCTTATCACCGCTCTTTGTGGTTCCAACACCGGTAATAGCACTAGTTGGTTGACCCGTACTCAAATCGATGCAAAACGTTGTTTCCTGTGTCACCGACCCAAGTATTGTTGACTTAGCTGTGCCAGTTGATTTGAAACGAAAAGTGCTGGTTCCGCAAACTTCAGGAATATAAGCGATTGTTCCTGAACCGGAACTTATCAATGATTTAGTGACATACTTACTATCTTCTTTATCCTTTTCCTGATCGTCTTCTTTATCCTTCTTCTCCGATTTCTGTTCTTTAGATTTAGCCAGTAGTGCATTATCTGCTATTTCAGCATACTCTTTTACAGTCAAGCCGACCTTCTGATCACTTTCCAGGACGAGCTCCTTCTTACAGGAAGAAATAACCAAAATAAAAGCGACGAAAATTAGAATCTTTTTCATGTTTAATAATTTTGAGAGTTGATTAATTATAAATATACTTGATGAAGTAAGTTACCAATTACTATTGGAGTATAAACTTCTTTTTTTCATAATTATTTTCTCTACTGTTAACAAAAACATCCTTCCTGTTTTCGCCGAGGAATGCCAGACACCAATTTTATAATCTTCGTATCGTAATCGTCCTGATCCCGAAATTAGGCTATTATTAACCCTAATAAAAAAAGGGTTCCTTTCGAAACCCTTTCCTTGCCATGCTTCGCTCGCAATGACAAACCTTTTTATGGAAATCTTTATTAATGGTAGTGATTTCCTTTCGTCGCAATGCTTTGACAGCAAGGCAACTTTCAACTCACTTAAGGTTGCGTTACTGTATAAACAACCGGTATAACATTTAGACCTGTGGCTTTACCAGCATATGCTCCGTTAGCACCGATCAGGTAAGAAACGTTGAATTTGTTGGTTGAGTTAGCACCGCTCCATGAAGATGAAGTTGCAGTAACGATTGTTGCTGCTGTACCACCTGATACCGGCAAGGTTACCGCTGATCCGTAAGTGATGCCACCTGTATTTCCTGCGTTAGTTGTTCCAACAGTTGAAGTTAGTTTTACTGAACCCGGGGTTAATGCTGCAGTTCCGCTTACTGTTCCTGCGATTGCTTTTACTACATATCCTTTTGAACTTACAACACTGATGTGGTCAGTAGCTAAGGCAGTGATACCGTTAGTATACTCTGCTTCGGTATCAAAGTTTACAGTGAGAGCAGCAGGCTGAGTAACTGTGAATGAAAGAACATCTGATAAGGTTATGTTTAAGTTAGCTGTTTGTGCAAATGATGCTGAGCTTATTAAGGTAGCGATTGCGATTAGTCCAAATATCTTTTTCATGTGTTTTCAGTTTTCTTCTTTTGGCCATGAAGCTTGCTTGCGCAGGTTTCATGTTATATTTTTAATTTCTTGGTGTCTGTGTGTGCCTATACTAATACAAAGGAAAGACCAAATCAAAAAACTGCGTTAAAAGTCCATTGAATACGGTTTTTAATAAGAATACCAGAAATGAGATTGGGAAGCAATTCCCCAAATGGGGAACCGGGTACTCACTGAGTGGACAGTTTATACCCGATAGCTATCGGTGGAGAGTTGCTTCGCCAGCCGAAGTGTAGTGAAGGAGGGATGAGGGGAAAAGGGAAAACTGAAAACTGAAAAGGGAAAACTGAAAGTTAGCAGACGTACGGATTGGGTTGACTTACGATTTTAATAGACGGGCGGAAAGACAAATCGCCAATCCGCCTGATTATAGGTTTCAGACTTACGAAGTCTCGGGCATATCGGAGAGAGAATTCGTAATTCATAGCATCGTAAGTCATAGCA
>Ga0136611_10001632_pt1 | contig 15645 bp, 13 predicted proteins | sample AntDrymUQ2232306_2_FD_106645 | JGI IMG/M metagenome (GOLD analysis project Ga0136611, IMG submission 106645) | Polar desert sand microbial communities from Dry Valleys, Antarctica - metaG UQ223 (23.06) | ecosystem: Environmental > Terrestrial > Soil > Desert | place: Antarctica: Dry Valley...
ATAGCCCTGGCACCAGCGGATTTCGCCGCGGGCGATCGATGGGATGTGCCGCCGCTTCTGCTCCTCGCTGCCATATTCAAGGAGCGTCGGGCCGAACATCATCACGCCCATCCCGCCGATCGGGTTCCAGGCGCCGATGCGCGCCATCTCTTCGGCGAGCACTCTGGCTTCGGCGCGGCTGAGGCTGCCGCCGCCATATTCCGTCGGCCAGGTCGGCACGCCCCAGCCCTTGTCGGCCATCGCCAGCTTCCACGCTAGGGAGTCCGGCGACGCTTGGGCCGGCGCGTCAATGGTCGCGAAGGCGTTTTCCTTTCCCTCGAGCGATTTCGGGAAATTCGCTTCGAGCCAGCCTCGCGCCTCCTCGCGGAAGGCATCGACCGGCTTTGCGGCTTGGGTATCCAGGGCGGTTGCCATATCAATCTCCGATCGGCGTAAACATGGGCACGGGAGGTCCCCCTTCCGTGGGTACGAAGCGCACGGCGACTCGCTGACCGATACTCAAGGCATCGAAATCGCAGGCGGTGATGTTGGTGAGCATGCTAGGCCCCTCGTCCAATGTCACATAAGCGAGCGCATAGGGCGCATTGGCTCCCCGACGCATCACTGAGACGCTGTAGATCTCGCCCTCACCCTTCGATGCTTGCCAAGCCGTGTCGCTGGAGAAGCAGTAGGGACAGATGGCGCGCGGATAATGATGCGCGTCGCCGCAGGATCGGCAGCGCCTGATCAGCAACGTTCCTTCTGCCGCCGCTGCCCAGAAAGGCTCGTCTTCCGGCGCCTGTGCCGGAGGCGGCAGCTTTCGGAAATTTGGGTCAGCCATCACTGCCTTTCCAGGATCAAAGTGGCGGCGCCGTGTCGGGTTCCCAACGACCCGCCGATACCGGAAGCAACGGCTAGGTCGCAGTTTGGAACCTGGACGGCGGGGTGAGCCTCCCCACGAAGCTGCCGGACCGCCTCGATCACTTTGGTGATGCCGCCTCGATAGGTCGGATGATTGTTGCACAGGCCGCCGCCGTCCGTGTTGAACGGAAGCCGCCCGACGCCCGAGATCAGGTTGCCGTCTGCAACGAAGCGCCCGCCCTCGCCTTTTGCGCAAAAGCCGAGATCTTCGAGCTGGATAAGCACCGTGATCGTGAAGCTGTCGTAGATAGAGGCGTATTTGATGTCGGACGGAGACACGCCAGCTTCCTCAAAGGCGGCGGGTCCGGAGCGGGCCGCAGCCGATATGGTAAGGTCGAGATTGCGGCCGCCCATCGGGCCCTTCACAGCCTCGCCCGCGCCGCGAACTGAAATCAACGGCCGGTCGAGAGACTTCGCGATGTCCGGAGCGACGACCAGCAGCGCACCTCCCCCATCCGAAACGACACAGCAGTCCAGCCGCCGCAGCGGGTCTGAGATCATCGGCGAAGCGAGGACATCCTCGACCGTAACCAGGTCGCGCAGCATTGCATAGGGGTTGTGCTGAGCGTGCGTCGAAGCCGCGACCTTGATCCAGGCGAGCTGCTCAGGGCCGGTGCCGTATTCGTGGAAGTGGCGGGCGGCGCACATGCCGTAGCTGTTGTGCGTTGTCGTCCCGCACCAGCTTTCGAACGGAGTCTCGGGCGCCCCGCCGGCGGTGCGTCCGAACGGCTCGGAGCGGGGACGGCCAGCAAGCGTGATCAAGGCGACCGAGCACTTGCCGGCCGCGATCGCCTGCGCGGCGTGACTGACGTGGAGAATATAAGACGAGCCGCCGGTTTCGGTGGAATCAACGTGGCGCACGTTGAGGCCGAGATAGTCGATCATCGACATTCCGCCGAACCCGGGGGCGTCTCCGGCGCAGAAATATCCGTCGACATCGGCAGCGCAAAGGCCCGCATCCGCAAGCGCCCCCACTGCGCACTCGGCATGAAGCTGCGGCGTCGACTTGTCCGGCGCGTGGCGCGTCGGGTGTTCGAACGCACCCACTATATACGCCATGTTGCGGATGGTCATGCGCGCCTTCCGAGATGGAACATGCTCAAATACCTTGCCGTCGCCTCATCGTGCCGGCGCATCCGCTACGGCTTCCGCCATCGCCTTGGCCTGACGGGCCTGCAGAACCTTGAGGTTCCCCTGGTGCCGCGCGCGGTCGATCGGATAGAAGAGCAGACACAGTGCGCCGATCGACCACAGACCCAGGACCGTGGGGATATAGTGGATCAGCAGGCTGTCGATCGCCGCCTCGGGTACAGCAGCCGGATCGGCCCGCTGGGGAAATTTGGACCAGCTGAGGATCAGGCCGGCGAGCAGAATTCCGACTCCGGTCGCGCATTGCTGCATGAAGCTGCTGGCCGAAAAGAAGGTCCCAGCGCTGTGACGGCCAGTCTCGACTGCGCTGTCGTCGACCACGTCGGCGAGCATCGCCGAGGTATTGATCAGCGACACTGCGACCATTGCACCGTAGACGGCGCCGACGATGAAGAGCGTCGGCACCAACCGGGGATCGCCGGGCCGGAAAAACATGTCCAACAGGCTCAGCAACAACGGGCTAAGGCCGATGACGATGCCAAGCACCGCGAAGATCATCGAACTCGCGCGCTTACCGAGCTTGCGTGAGAAATATGGTGCAAGCGGCGCGGCGAGCGTCGCTGCCACAAGACCGTAGAAGGTGAGCACAGCCAGCTGCATCGAATTCAGCCGGAACAGATAGGTCATGAAGTAAAGCGTCATCGCGGTGTAGAGTCCGATCGCCGAATATTTGCACACGCCGAATCCGAAGATCGCCAGAAAGCCGCGGTTCCGGAACGCGGCGAACATCTCTTTGAAGTGTGTCGCGACGGAGGTGCGCTCGCCGCGCGCGTCCGCCTGCCGAAGGAACGGGATACGATTGTGCGTGCCGAGGCCGCAGACCAAAATCGCGAGGAAGATCAGGAGAGCGCCAGCGATCGAGAAGCCGACATAGCCGGCGGGATTGAGCTGGCCGCGCGGATAGTCCGGCGTTTCAACGAAGAAGAAGGCAAGCGAGAAGGCGGCGAAACCGTAGGCCCCGGCATAGCCGAACCAGTAACGCAGCGAGAATAATGCGGTGCGCTCCGAATAGTCGTTCGTGAGCTCCGGGACCATGGACGATGTGTTGATCTCAAAAGCGCTGATCGACACGCGCGTCAGCGCCGCCGTCACGAATATCCAGACGCCCGTCTGAAGGTCGGTCATTCCCGACGGGGGCCACCAGGCAAGCAGGAAGAACAAAGCCGTCGGCAGCGCCGCAGCATAGATGAAGGGATGGCGCCGGCCCCAGCGAGTGCGGGTGACGTCAGACCAGCGGCCGAGCAGCGGATCGACGAGCGCATCGATGATCAAGGTGGCGGCAAGGGCGGTCGAGACGATTGCCGCCGGAACGCCGAGCACCTGATTGTAGTAAAGCAGCAGATAGCCGCCAAAGGCGCGGTCCTTCACGCCGAACGCCACGACGCCGAAGCCGTAGCTCAGGCGAGTCCCCCTCCCCAGCGGCGGGGCGGAGGCTGCCCGAAGGGCCTCGGTTCGCGCAACGTCTCCAGCCGTCCACGCCTGCGCTTGGGGCAGCACCTTCGCTTCAGCCATGCTCGAGACTTCCCTTTCGCCTTAATCTTTGCCGATCCACGAGTCCGACCTCAGGCCGCTTCCGCTGCCTCTGCGATCGTCACCAGCGTTTCGGTTGGATCCCCGTAGCGCTCGAGCGCCGCAGCCCGCAGAAAGGGAACCGAATATTCGGGGAAGATCGGATCTTCGACATCCTGGTAGGCCCGCAGATGCTGGCGGGCGACGGTCACCTTGTGGACCTCCGTCGGCCCGTCGGCGATACCCATAACGAAGGCGCCAATCACCTGCCCTGCGAACGGCATTTCCGCAGATACGCCGAGTGAGCCGTGAATATGGAGCGCGCGCGCGGCAATGTCGTGGTAGACCTTCGGCATCAGCGCCTTGATCGCCGCAATGTCTTTTCGGACCATCTTATAGTCCTTGTGCTTGTCGATCATCCACGCCGTTTTCAGCACAAACAGCCGGAATTGCTCGAGTTCGATATAACTGTCGGCGATCTGCATCTGGACTGCCTGCTTGTCTGCGATCACGCCGTCGCGGGTCTTCCGACTGACCGCGCGTCGGCACATCAGGTCGAGCGCCCGCTTGCAGGCACCAACGGTGCGCATGGCATGGTGGATGCGGCCACCGCCGAGCCGGGTCTGCGAAATGACAAAGGCTCCTCCGCGCTGGCCGAGCAGGTGGTCAATGGGCACGCGGGCGTTGGTGTAGCGGACATAACCTTCGCTGCCCTCGGCCTGGCCGTAGACGGCCACGTTCCGCAAGATCTCCACGCCGGGAGTTTCGATTGGGACGATGAACATCGACATGCGCTGGTAAGGCGACGCATCAGGATCGGTAACCGCCATTACGATCAAAAATTCCGACCACTTGGCGTTGGTCGAGAACCACTTCTCGCCGTTGATTACCCACTCGTCCCCGTCGAGCACCGCCGACGTCGTGAAGAGCAGCGGATCCGATCCACCCTGCGGCTCCGTCATCGAGAAAGCGGAAACCATCTCGTTGTTAAGCAGCGGCGCAAGATACCGCTTCTTCTGTTCCTCGGTTCCGTAGTGGGCGATGATCTCCGCATTGCCGGTGTCGGGAGCCTGGCAGCCGAACACCGATGGCGCAAAGCTCGACCGCCCGAGGATCTCGTTCATGAGGCCGAGCTTCACCTGGCCGTAGCCTTGGCCGCCCAGCTCAGGGCCGAGATGACTTGCCCATAGGCCTTGCGCTTTCACCTCTTCCTGAAGAGGACGGACGAGCTTATTGCGCCTGGGGTTCTTCACGTCCGACGGGTGGATCCCGAGAAAAGAAAGCGGCTCCACCTTTTCGGCGACGAACCGGTCCATCCAGTCGAGCTTCCCGGCAAATTCGGGCTCTGATTCAAAATCCCATGCCACCAAACGACTCCTCAACCGACCGTCGCGGTCACCATACCGGGCTTTTGAAAACCGGCAAGTGGAGGTCGCGGGCGAGGAATTTCGGGTCCAGACCCTCAAGTTCATCGCTGGCGCAATCGCACAAGTCCTTCCTGGGCAGTACTCGCGACCAGCCGGCCGTCCTGCGTAAAGACGAGGCCCCGATTGAAGCCCCGGGCGTGACCTGACCAGGGGCTGTCGGTTGCGTAGAGCAGCCACTCGTCGGCCCTGAAATCCTCGTGCATCCAGACGGCATGGTCGAGGCTCGCGGTCTGGATGTTCGGCGTCACCCAGTTCACTCCGTGCGGAAGCATGCACGTGCCGAGCAGCGCCATGTCGGAGGCGAAGGCGAGGATCGCACGGTGCAGGCCCGGATCGTCGCCAATCGGGGCTGCGGCGCGGAACCAGCTGTAATGCTGCGGCGCGCGCTTCTGAGGTTTCAGGACCATGCGTGGCGCGACGGGACGGATCTCGATCGGGCGCGGCCGCGTCGCCCAGCGCAGGAACTGCTCGGGCAAGTCCTCCTTGCTCTGCCGTAGCTGTTCGGTTTCCGTGGTCAGGTCTTCGGGCGGCGGCACCTTTGGCATCTCGCCGCAATGCGAGAGCCCCTCCTCCCGCACGTGGAACGATGCCGCCATGTTGAGGATCGGCTGCCCCTTCTGGATCGCGATAATGCGCCGTGTGGCGAAGCTTCGGCCGTCATAGTCGCGGAAGACCTGGTAGACGATCGGATATTCTTCATCACCGGGCCGCATGAAATAGGCATGGAGCGAATGCGCCGGCCGCTCGGCACCGACAGTCCGCGTCGCCGCGACCAGCGCCTGGGCAATCACTTGCCCGCCGAACACGCGCCCCCTCCCGCCGGGCTGCTGCGGGCCCCGGTAGATGTCCGCGTCGATCTCCTCCACGTCGAGAAGACGCGTCAAACGTTCCACCAGCTTTTCCGGCGTCGGGAGCGGCCGCGGCTTCTCCCCCTCGGCTGTTGTCGGCGCAGTTCCATTCATTCCGATACTCCCCCGCAGCCGGTATGCGGTGCCCAATTCTGTCGACAAACACAAGGATTCGAGTATCCGGTACGGTGGAGGTCGATCATGCCGCCCGAGCCGCCTTTCGCGATGCCCTTGCGCGTCGGGCCCAATCGCACAGGTTGAGCATCCGCAATGGGATGAGGCGTTTCAGCTGAAAGCATCGCAAGAGGCGGTGCGCCAACCAATCCTGGAGCAGATGATGCAGGACATCCTATTTCACCAATATGACAGCTCCCCTTTTTCCGAGAAGGTGCGCGTCTGCTTCGGCATTAAGAATCTTGCCTGGCGCGCGGTCAGCCAGCCCGTCATCATGCCAAAGCCCGAGCTTGTGGCATTGACGGGCGGCTACCGCCGAACTCCCGTCATGCAGATCGGCGCCGACATCTATTGCGACAGCCAGCTTATCGTGCGCGAGCTCGAGCGGCGTTACCCCTCCCCGACCCTGTTTCCGGCAGGCGACCGGGGCCTAGCCGCTGCGCTCGCGCTGTGGACCGACCGCAGCTTCTTCCAAGCGAGCGTCGCATTGATCTTTGGCAATCTCGGCGACAGGGTCCCAGAGGCCTTCATCAAGGACCGCGAGGCACTGCGGGGACAGCCATTCGACACTGCCGCCATGCGACGCGCCGCGCCGCACGCAAGCGCACAGCTCAGGGCCCAGGTGGCGCTGCTTGCCGATCAGCTCAGCGACGGACGCTCTTTTCTTACCGGCGACGCACCCGGGCTCGCCGATGCCAATGGCTATTACAACCTCTGGTTCATGCGATCAGCCCACCCGCCGGCTGCTCAGGTTTTCGAGGACAATGATATCGTACGCGGATGGGCAGAACGCGTGCAAAGGATCGGCCATGGCATAAGGTCGGATGCGAGCCGCGAGGAAGCTATCGATATCGCAAGATCCGCGGCGCCGCTGCCCGGGGGCATCGATCCGACGGACGAGCTGACGGAATTTAAGGGCAGGAAAATCAATGTTGCCGCCGATGATTATGGTCGCGACGTCGTGTGCGGCACCCTCGTGAGTTGTTCTCCCTACCACGTGGCCATCCAGCGCAATGACGCACGAATAGGCGACGTCGTCGTTCACTTTCCGCGGATCGGCTTCACCATCGGCCAGTGAGCGCCACCCCCTATGTCAGCCGAGTGCGTCCGCACGGGATCCGGTCGCCCTCCAAAAAACAACGCGGATCGATGGGGCGTCGGCGGCGGCGGCACTTCGGTTCAATAGCCTTTTTCTGGATCAACGAGGTTGATCATCTCCTCCCCCGCCCGATAGCGGCGCAAATTTTCCAGGAACAGATCGGCTGCGCGCTCCCGGTGCGTTGCCGTCGAGCGTCCGGAAAGGTGGGCGGTTACCGTGATGCCCGGCGTGCGCCAAAGCGGATGCTCGCTCGGTAAGGGTTCGGGTTCGGTCGGGTCGAGAACGGCCCCGGCGATCTCACCCGATCGGACCGCCGCCACGAGCGCGTCCTGGTCGATGAGTGAGCCTCGCGCGATATTGATGAGGCCAGCTGTTTTCTTCATCGCCTTGAGCTCCTCAGCCCCGATCATATGGCGCGTCTCGGGCGTTCCGGGGGCGCTGAGGATGACGAAGTCGAACTCCGCCAGCCGGACCTTCCAACCCTCCGGTCCAAGCACGCCGCAGGTGGGCTCAGCCTTTGAGCGCACCACGGTGACGTCGGCGCCGATGCCCGAAAGCTGGCGCTGTATTTCCTTTCCGATGTAACCATATCCGATGAGAAGGACCTTCGATCCTGCCACCTGAGTGGTTCCAAAAGGCTGCGTCCCCCACTCCGCCCGCTCGTGCATCAGCACGACCTGATGGAAGCCCTTTGCCAGCACGAATAAGCTCATCACGGCCCATTCCGCCACGGCGACTGCGTTGATACCGCCGCCATGCGTGAACAGGAGTCCACGGCGACCGATCAGGTCGAGAGGATAGCGGTCAATTCCCGCAAAGCTGGAGGAAACCCACTTCAGGCTCTCGCCGCGTTCGATGATGTGGGCCAGCCGGGCCGGCCCGTTCAGAAGATCGAGGAGCACCGCCTCGGCACCCTCAACGGCGTGGTCGGCTTCCTCCGCACTTGCAAACCAGGCGACCTCCAGGTCAGGCGGCAATCGCTCCCTCAGCACGCCTTTGAGGTAAGCGCTGACTGCCACCTTCATTGCGCCTGTCTTGTGATCCGCCATGATACCCCAACGTTCGAAAGGCTTGGTCTCGCTCCTTAGTGGGAAGGGGGCGGACTCGGGAATAGATTGTTCAGTTGCGACATCGAGCGGCTATGCGCTTGAAGAATTCCACGACCGCCATCGGGAGGATGCATCATCGAAATCGAGCTCGTCGCCGAAGGGCTGGAGTTCCCGGAAGGGCCGGTTGCCATGCCGGACGGGTCCATTCTCCTCACCGAAATCAAGGCGGGTCGCATTACGCGGGTTTCGCCGGACGGGCAAAGGCACGTGCTCGTTGAAACCGGTGGCGGTCCCAACGGCGCGGCGATCGGACCGGATGGAGCGCTCTGGATCGCGAACAATGGCGGCGCGTTCACGTGGCACGAACGATCCGGCCTGACGATCCCGGGTCCGACGCCGGCCAGTCACCAAGGTGGATCAATCCAGCGTTACGACTTTGCGACCTGCCAGATCAGCACGATCTACGAAGCTTGCGACGGCAAGCGCCTGATCAGCCCCAACGACCTCGTGTTCGACAGGAAAGGCAGCTTCTGGTTCACCGATCACGGCTGTACCACCCCTGACGGCCGCCGCTTCGGCGCGCTTTACCATGCCAAGGCGGACGGTTCCGGGATCGTCCGCCAGCGGGACCAGCTGCTCTCGCCGAACGGCGTTGGCCTGTCGCCCGACCAGCACGTGGTTTATGTCGCGGATACCCACCTCGCGCGCCTCTGGGCCTTCGACGTTGAAGGCCCGGGGGTGCTTGCGCCGGCTCCGTCGCTTGCGCCCGGCCGCGTCGTGTCAGCCCTGCAGGGCAACCAGCTGCTCGACAGCCTTGCAGTCGAGGCGGGCGGAAAGGTGTGCGTCGCCACGATCATCAATGGAGGCGTCACCGCGTTCGACCCCGACGGCAGCGTCGAGCATTATCCGTTCCCGGATTTCCTCTGCACCAACATCTGTTTCGGGGGGCCGGACATGCGCGACGCGTGGATCACGGCGTCTTCCACCGGCAAGCTTTACAAGGCGCGCTGGCCAAGGCCGGGGCTCAAGCTGGCCTTCAACGCTAGGGTCAACCGTTCACTCGGATCAACCGACGGCGAAAGCTGATCGCGTTCATTTCCCGCGCCCGGCAAGCTCGTTCGGCGCTGGAGATAGTAAGCACTATATATTATAAGGAGTCGTGGAAAATCTTGGCTTCGACGTCGCGGACACCGCCCGACTCATGCGGCGGGATTTCGACCGCCGCGCAGCAGCGCTTGGAGTCACTCGCGCTCAGTGGCGCGTGCTTACCCGCCTGTCCCGAAGAGACGGGCAGCGTCAGGTAGACCTTGCCGACGCGCTCGACCTGGAGCCGATCACGCTTTGCAGGATCGTTGACCGGCTGGAAGAGGCTCGGCTCGTGGAGCGCCGGCGGGACGGTAGCGACCGGCGCGCGTGGAACATCTACCTGACGTCAACGGCAAAACCGCTGATCAAAGACTTGCAGGCGCTCGGCCAGGCCTTTCACGAAGACGCACTTGCCGGCGTTAGCGCGGAGGAAAAGGAGGCGGTCCGCCAAGTGCTCGCGCGCGTTCGCGAGAATCTGTCGAAGCGAGCGGATTTGGGCCGGATGGCCTCATGAAGCAAGGCACGATCGTTGTCGGCAGTGACGCTCAAAGCGTCGAGGCGAAGCCCAAGAAGCGGCTGAAACGCATCCTCCTGATGTTGTCGTTGCCGTTCCTGCTTGCGCTGGTCGGTGGCTATTTCTGGCTGACTTCCGGCCGCTACGTCTCGACCGACAACGCCTATGTTCAGCAAAACAAGGTGACGGTGAGCGCCGAGGTTTCGGGGCCGATCGTCGAGGTGGCGGTGACCGAGAACCGGAGGGTAGCCCGCGGCGATCTCCTTTTCCGGATCGACCCGCGGCCGTTTCGGATTGCCCTTGCGCAGGCCGAAGCGCAACTTCGTGCCTCGCAGGTACAGGTGGCGCAGCTGGAGGCTGAAGTGGGGGCCACTTCGGCCGATATCGAAGGCGCCCGGGCGAATCTCGACTTCACCCAAAGGGCACTCGATCGGCAGTCGGAGCTTCTGGGCCGCGGCTTCACGACGCGAGCCCGCCACGATGATGCGCTGCACGCGGTGCAGGAGGCTCGTGAGCGACTCGCCAATGCCGAAGCGCAGGCCAGGCGGAGGCGATCGGCTCTTCGACCCGGGCCGGCTTCGAACCAGCCGGCCATCGAGGCGGCTCTGGTCGCCCGGGAGCGGGCACTTCTGGACCTTCGACGCACGGAGGTGCGCTCGCCGGCGGACGGTTATGTCAGCCAGACCGACCGGCTTCAGGTTGGCAACGGCGTGATCCCGGGCCTTGCGGTCCTTAGCATCGTGCGCAGTGGCCAGCCCTGGATCGAGGCAAATTTCAAGGAAACCGACCTCGACAAGATGGCGGTCGGGCAGCCGGCTGAAGTCCGCCTCGATGCCTATCCTGACCTGGAGATCCGCGGCCGCGTCGTCAGCATCGGCTGGGGCACGGGTTCGGAATTTTCAGTGCTTCCAGCGCAAAATTCGTCGGGCAATTGGGTCAAGGTCACGCAGCGCCTGCCGGTCCGAATCGCCATAGAAGGAACGCCTGACCGGCCAATGATCGCGGGCCTCTCAGCCGAGGTCACGATCGATACGGGAGGACGTTCGGCGCCGGCGCAGCGGCAGCAGCGAAACCAGACAGCTGGCCGCGACTAAAGATGGCGTCGCTTGCCGAGCAGCCGGAGCGAGCGCCCCTGACCGGGGTGGAGCGCACGGCCACCACATTCGCGGTGATGCTCGCGACCATGATCCAGGTCCTCGACACGACTATTGCCAACGTTGCTCTGCCTCACATGCAGACCAGCCTTGGCGCAACACCGGAGACGGTGAACTGGGTGCTGACGAGCTACATCGTCGCCTTGGCCATCGCTATCCCCATTACGGGGTGGCTGGCGGACCGGGTGGGGCGAAAGCGGCTGATGGTCTCAACCGTGATCGTCTTCACCTTCGCATCCGTGCTGTGCGCAGCGGCGCAAACCCTGGAGGAAATGGTCGTCTTTCGGGTCGTCCAGGGGATCGCCGGAGCCTTTATCGTGCCGGTCGCGCAAGCAGTTATGTTCGACATCAACCCGCCAGAAAGGCACGCACGGGCAATGTCCCTCTTCGGAGGCGGGATCATGATCGGTCCGATCCTCGGACCTGTCTTGGGCGGCTGGCTGACCGAGAGCTTCAACTGGCGCTGGGTCTTCCTGGTCAACCTGCCGATCGGCATTTTGGCGATCCTTATGTTGATTCGTTTCATGCCGAGAGCGCAGCAGGTGAACCGCCGGTTCGACTTGGTCGGCTTCTTCCTGCTCGCGGCCGCGATGGGGGCATTCCAGATGATGCTCGATCGAGGAGAACAGCTCGACTGGTTCAATTCGACGGAAATCTGGATCGAAGCAGGTGTGGCGATCGGGGCCGCCTGGATGTTTGTTGTCCATCTCCTGACGAGCCGCGAGCCGCTCTTCGACCCCAGGATGTTCCGCGACCTGAACTTCATGCTGGGCCTGCTCTTCATGGCGGTGACCGGCGTGCTCTTGCTGGGCGGCCTCGCCTTGCTGCCGCCGCTCCTGCAGCGGCTCCTGGGCTATTCGGTCCTCGATTCCGGCTTCCTCACTGCCCCCCGCGGAGTGGGAATACTCTGTTCAATGCTGATGGCGGGGCGGCTCGTCGGCAAGATCGATGCACGCCTTTTGATCTTCACCGGGATCGCGTTGATGGCAACTTCGCTGTGGCAGATGTCCGGCTTCTCGCTTGGCATGGACTCCCGCCCGGTGATCGTCAGCGGGATCGTCCAGGGATTGGGACTGGGCCTCATCTTTGTGCCGCTTCAGACCCTCGCCTTTGGCACGCTGGCGCCGAGGTTCAGAACCACGGCGGCCTCGCTGCTCAACTTGTCACGCAATATCGGCGGGTCGATCGGAATTTCGATGGTAACGACCATGCTCGCGCGCAACCTCCAGACGAGCCATGCCGAGCTTGCGGCGCAAGTGACGCCGTTTCGGATGCCGCTTGCAGATCCTGCAATAGCCGACCGCCTCGGCCAATATGGCGAGGCAGGCCTGGCGGCGCTTGATGGCGAAATCAATCGGCAGGCGCTGATGATCGCCTTTCTAAACGACTTCTACCTGATGATGATGCTGACGCTTGCGGCACTGCCCCTCGTGCTGCTTCTCAAAAAAGCACAGCCCCTTCCCGCCGCTGGAAAGACATAGCGGTTCGGAGTGGGTAAAGGTCAGTGCGCCCACCAAGCCTCAGCGGCGGCTTGACGCGGCGTGAGTTTCGATGCGTCTGTTCATTCTGCAATCCGTGGCTGACGCTTGATGCTGCAGCCCGAGCTCTGAGGCTGCCCTGTGGCGAATCATGAAGATTGAAGAATATGTCGAGCGCAGCTTTGGCACCTTTGCCGATCTTGTTGCCCTTCAGGCCGAAGCCAAGCCGGACGCCGCCGCCCTGATCTGCGGCGATCGGACGATCAGCTACGGCGAGTTCGACGCGCGGATCAACCGCGTCGCTGCGGCGCTCCAGCGCGACGGCGTCCGCCCGCGCGATGTGGCGGCGATCTGCGCGGCAAGCTCGATCGACTATGTCGTCGCGATGATCGGCACGGTCCGGGCGGGCGCAGCCATTTCGCCGCTGTCGCCCTCCGCGACTCCCGCTCAGCTCCAGGCAATGCTGAAGGATAGCGCCGCATCGCACCTGTTCCTCGACGGATACGCCTCCAACCTTCTTCGTCCCATCGCCTCTGAGATCGGCGCGCGCCAAATCGCGCTCGATGGCGAAGCGGACGGGGAGCCGGCGGAGGAGTGGCTAGCTCCGGTCGGCGCAGAGCCGGAGCGCCTTGAGATTCACCCGGACCAGCCGTTCAACATCATCTATTCGTCCGGCACCACGGGCACCCCCAAGGGGATCGTCCAGGCTCATGCCATGCGATGGCCGCACACCATCCCGAAGGACCCGCCCGGCTTCGGCCCGGACGCAGTCACCATCGTTTCGACGCCGCTTTATTCCAACACTACGCTGGTCAGCCTGATCCCGACATTGGCCGGCGGCGGGACGGCGGTTCTGATGCCAAAATTCGACCCGCGTCAATTCCTCGAGCTGGCCGAGCGGCAGCGGGCAACGCACGCAATGCTGGTGCCGGTCCAGTATCGGCGGATCCTCGAAGTTCCGGATTTCGATCGTTTCGACCTGTCGAGCTTTCGGATGAAATTCGCGACATCGGCGCCTTTCCCGGCCGAACTCAAGGCCGAGGTGCTGCGTCGCTGGCCGGGCGGACTTGTCGAATATTATGGACTCACCGAGGGCGGCGGCAGCTGCATGCTCGTCGCGCACAAGCATCCCGACAAGCTCCACACGGTCGGTCAGCCGGTCCCAGGGCACGACATCAGGGTCATAACCGAGGCTGGCCGCCGCGCGGCGGCAGGGGAAGTGGGCGAGGTCGTCGGCAAGTCGCGCGCCATGATGACGGGCTACCACAATCGTCCTGAGCAGACGGCGGAGGCGGAATGGTACAGCCCGGACGGCGAGCGCTTCATCCGCACCGGCGATCTCGGCCAGTTCGACGAGGATGGGTTTCTGACGCTCATCGGGCGCAAGAAGGACATGATCATCTCCGGGGGCATCAACATCTATCCGAGCGACCTCGAAGAGGCCCTGACCGCGCACCCGGCGGTAAAGGAAGCGGCGGTGATCGCTCTTCCTTCCGACCAATGGGGCGAGACGCCGTTCGCCTTTGTCGCTTTGATTCCGGGGCAGCAGGTCGACCCGGAAGCGCTACGCGCCTCGGCCAACGAGACGCTCGGGAAGATGCAGCGCATCTCAGGCGTACGGATCGTCGAAAGCCTGCCGCGGAGCGCGATCGGCAAGGTCCTGAAGCGCGAGCTGCAGGAACTTTATCGGGACGCGCGATGTTAAGCCGCGCAAGACAACGCAGCCACCCTGCGAACAGCGTCTGGTCTCAAAGGTCTGAGCCGGAATAAAATAGAGAAGCAGCTACTTAATGCGACCATGTCTGTCGAAGATGCTGCCATGTTTGTCGAACAAGACTCATGACTGTCTCAATTTGAGACCATTGGAATCTTGAAATGAGGCTCAAAGCCGTTAACGTCCCAGATTCGAGTCGCCTGGGGGCTTTCGGCGGTTGCGTCCCAAAAGTATTGACTTTGTTAAACCTCGCACGAGGGGGGAGGGCATTTTGTTGCCAGCAAGGATCTTGGTCACGGGGGGCGCAGGCTTTCTAGGCAGTCACTTGTGCGATCGACTGATTGCGGAAGGAAGTGAGGTATTCTGCCTCGACAATTTCGTCACTGGCCGCCTGCAGAATGTCGATCACCTCCTCGCCAACCCTCGCTTCCATGTCATCGAACATGATGTGTGCGATCCGCTGCCGGACGTCACCGTGTCGGAGGTTTGGAACCTCGCCTCTCCTGCATCGCCACCCCGCTACCAAGCAGACCCGGTTTTCACGATGATGACCAACGTGGTCGGCACCCGCAACGCGCTGGAGCTCAGCCGCCGCCACAAAGCTCGTTTTTTCCAGGCCTCCACCAGTGAGGTCTATGGCGACCCTGCCGTGCACCCGCAGCCCGAGACCTACACCGGCTCGGTCAACCCGATCGGGCCGCGCTCCTGCTACGACGAGGGAAAGCGCGCCGCCGAAGCGCTCTGCTTCGACTATCTCCGGATGTACGGCGTCGAGATCAAGGTTGTGCGGATCTTCAACACCTACGGGCCGCGGATGGACCCGGAGGACGGGCGCGTGGTATCCAACTTCGTGACCAAAGCTCTGCGCGGCCTGCCGCTCGAGCTCTATGGCGAAGGCCACCAGACCCGCTCCTTTTGCTATGTCGATGATCTGATCGTCGGTTTTCTGGCGCTTATGCGCTCGTCTCCCGGCATAACCGGGCCGATCAACATCGGAAACCCTGGGGAATTCACGGTGCGCGAACTGGCGGAGATGGTGCTGCGAATGACGGGATCCGCTTCGCGGCTTATCATCGCACCCAAGCCTGCCGACGATCCCATGCAGCGTAAGCCCGTGATTACCCGCGCCCAGCAGCTGCTCGCCTGGGAGCCGCGTGTGCCTCTTGCCGAAGGCCTCGTCAGGACGATCGAGCATTTCCGCAACGAAATCGTCGCCGAATCGGATGTCGAGCGGACGCTCGAGGCGGCGGAATGAGGGTTCTCGTCACCGGCGGTGCCGGCTTCATCGGCAGCCATGCCTGCAAGGCGCTTGCCGCCGCCGGGCATGAGGTCGTCGTCTACGACAATCTCTCCACCGGACATGCAAGCGCGGTGCGCTGGGGGCCGCTCGAGCGGGGCGACATCCGCGACGGCGAGCAAGTGCGCGCGGTGCTCGAGCGGCATCGGCCCGATCTCGTCATGCACTTTGCGGCACTCGCTTATGTCGGGGAGTCGATGGCCGACCCGGCCGCCTATTACGACGTCAACGTCGCCGGAACGTCGGC
>Ga0136611_10001633_pt1 | contig 15638 bp, 20 predicted proteins | sample AntDrymUQ2232306_2_FD_106645 | JGI IMG/M metagenome (GOLD analysis project Ga0136611, IMG submission 106645) | Polar desert sand microbial communities from Dry Valleys, Antarctica - metaG UQ223 (23.06) | ecosystem: Environmental > Terrestrial > Soil > Desert | place: Antarctica: Dry Valley...
CATTCATTCTCTGGCGACTTTCTGGCGTGACGCTCCAATTAAGCTGTGCCACCCTACGACAACCCTCAAGGCAAATATTGACTTCTTCTCGGGGGGTCTGCACCAGCCCGTGTCGTCGATCGTAATCATTTATCCTCAATAACTTCTTTTCAGCATCCTGAAAACCAAATCCTGTAGGGTCGTGGAGCTTGCCATCCGACGCCAAAAAAACTGTATCAATACTATTTACGTAGTAAATGAGATAATTTTCAACGGTGTGACTAACGCCATAAGCTAGTTCTGCATTCCAGATACCCTTTATATCCCAAGGTTTTGGGTCGCAACCTAGTTCATCCAAGACTGAGCGTAGATGTGCTTGTGCTTCGTCGTAATGGACTGAGCCGACATAGGCAACGTCAATATCTTTAGATGTTGAGTCGGTCAGAAACGCCCTGCTCCAGCCAGATGCGATAGCTGGCTCGACCAAACCTCGTTCTTCAAGTCCTGTAAGCACTTGTGCTGCCTGTATGACTTCTGGTAATGCCTCAATCTCAGAAACATTCATAGACTCATAGTAACAAAAAAGAAGCCTCGGTCGGCTTCTTTGGGTAAAAACTATTATGTTTCGAATTGCTGTAGCTAGGGATTATAATACTTTAATGATCACTCACATTATTGATTTTTTCATAGATTATTTCACGAACTTAAATGTAGTTAAAATTCTCGGTGGAATTATGGCCCTATCAGGCCTATCAATTATAAGTAAGGGGCAAAGTTCTGGAGACCCCAACACAGCGGTACTATATTCGGTTGTGGGTATCTTGATAGGTGGGATAGGATTTATCATAATTTATTATGATATGGCTAAGGATAAGATGGGTCGTGGCAACGATGATATTCACACACTCACAAAAGCATACGAGCAAAAAGTACTTGAAGAAAGAAAAATTAATGCTTGGCATATGAACAAAGAATCTGACGAAAAAAATACTCAAGATAATAACAAATAAGTTTGAAGTGAATTATCTCTATCCGGTTTCGGAGGCATGTTACAGCTTAGATAAGGCAATTACCTCATCGGCCGCAAGGGTCGATAGGCCCTCAATTGTAAGCCCTGGATTATTACATAACGCTCCATCAACTAGGAACACCCCTACCTTATACAGTACCCATTTACGCTCTGTTGCTGGATCAAAAAACTTCCAACGTTCCCAATCATAGTCAAAGCCATCAGGTAAACTTCTGACCTCCTCAAGCCAAGCCAGCATAGTTTCCCTGTCCTCGTATTGCTCATATCCGGGTTTACTGTCGGCGCGGACTACTTCAAACTTTGTTGCAAGTCCCTCTTCTAAGGCGTGTATGATTGCGGGAAGGTCGTATGGTGTTGTCTCAAAACTAAAGCCCCTGGCTAAGTGGTAGGATTCATGAAAATAAGTTGCGCGTAGTTCTGCGATTAATTCATCATGCGTCTTACTAAAATTTGGGTTATAAGCAAGTTTCATTGCATTTAGTCCAGAGGCCGCACCACCGGTTCCAAAACCAGGTACCAAATAATCATCATCGAACTCAATTTCTACTTCACTTGGTAGCGTGGGCAATAGTCCAGCAACTTGCTCATGCCAGAGTTCAATTGATTCACGAAGTTCATCCTGCAAGGGCCGTTCATAATGTGATGGTAGCTTTATTTCACTCATATGTTAATCATATCAAATAAAAAATACCTCTGTTGGAGGTTTTTTATGTTACATAGAAATGGTGCAGCGTATAGCTACGAATATAAAACTCTACTTCTTAAAGAATTGCAAGAAGTTAGTCAGAATTGAAATACACCAGTAATTATACATGTTCTTACCGCTTATGATTGCGCTTTTAGTTAGTTAGTAATATAATGTAGCTACAATTGACCTGCTTTCCGAACTGTCACCGTATGGTGCGCGTGTCTAGGACAACTAGAATAGGAAGCAGGTTTTTTATTTGAAGTACCAAATATCTTCAATCCGCTTTTTGATCACTTTCAGATAATCACCGCTGTCGCTCTTTCCAGTTTGAGTAGTACGTAAAATTGAACCCGCAACCATATCTGCAAGCTGAACTAAGTTATCACCTTTCGAGTTTACGAACTTCATATCTTTGATAACTCTACCTTTGGGGTTAGCTTGTTGACGGAAATAAGTTGTTGCTGCCTTTTTATAAGCTCTGTCTTCGTGACCGTCCAAACGAATACTGCCATTCTTGATTGAGCCAGCACTTTTAGATAAGACTTCTTTAATCATATAGTTGTAGAATTTGTTTTTGCTACGTCTAAGTTCGGGGCTGCGAATAGCTGCCTTATCGGCAACTATGGCCCGTACGCGAAACTTACGGGCTTTAACTTCATTCAGGAAGGCTAAGCGTATTTCTTTATTAGTCTTATTGAATTTGAACTCATGGTCATCACGCCAATTCATAGAGCGACGCAAGCGTTTAATTTTCAGAGCTGTTTCTTCGGCATCTAAATTGTCATCAAAAATCACGCAAGCAATAACAAAGTGTTTACTTGAGCCTTTGTCTAACTTAAAGCCGGCATCACCAGAATCATCAATAAAAACGAGCATGGATTAATTATAGGCTTAAATATTGTTATGATAAACTGGCTTCTATGACTTACAGGCACGCACCGGCTATGGTAAATAGTACATTGTCTAAGTATTACGACTTGTTTGTGAATGCTACATTTGTAGGCAAACAATTACAAAAAAGAACACTCGGTCGTATTGATCTAAAAGCTGGCGATAATTATCTTGATGTTGGCTGCGGTACAGGAACACTAGCTAACCTTGTAAAAGCGAAGTACATAAACAGTACGATTGGAGCGGTTGACCCAGACGATACAGTCATCGAAATTGCAAAGAAAAAAGCTGTTAAGAATAATCTAAACATCGAATTTATACAATCAGGTGCTGAGTCCCTTCCCTTTAATGACAGTTCACAAGATGTTGTAACCAGCTCATTAGCATTTCATCATATGCCAACAAATATTAAGAAGGCCTCATTAACTGAGATAAAAAGGGTGTTGAAGAAGGATGGCGTGTTTATTCTCGTTGATATTGGTAAGCCCCGGAACAGACTTTGGGAAATGCTGTGTGGGCTTGAAGCCATTGTTGAACCCAAGGAGTACATCAAAGATAATCTTGAAGGACGCATACCTAGCATACTGACAAGCTGTGGGTTCAGGATTTTAAAAACTTACAATCCCTACATGGGAATATATACCTGGGAATGCGAAATAGCTGATTAGTGCCATCTGTCATTGACTTAAGTGTTTTGAAAATAATTTGGGTCGAATTTGTGCAACATCGTTGACGCATTTCAAACACCTGCGCTTAACGCCCAAAGTGACTATAAACTTAAACATCTCGTTAAACAACTTCATTTGTCTGACAGTTTGATTTAATTCTTAATCATCAAAAGGTGGTCAACGATAAACTTGGCGTCTTTACTTATGCCATTGATTAATGCTGAGTTTAGAGCCGTTTGCCATGGTAATCCTAGCCAATATAGACCTGCTAAGGGCGACAACCCGTCCTGGTGCATAGGATGGCCTTTATCGTCTACTACACCATCTATATTCACCCAGTTATAGCTAGGTGTGAACCCAGTAGCCCATATTATATTAGACACTTCTTTTTGGGTGCCGTTTTCGAAAGTCACGCTTGAGCCACTGCAATCTACTATACGATTAGGGATCAGCTCGACAGATCCTTTTTTTATCATTTTCTGCAACTCTTTACCTATAATTCCATCACCCCTGCCTCTAACATAACGTGAAACTCGTGTATTCTTTTTAGCCGAAAGTATACGAGTTAGATAAATGTACCAATATAAACTGATACCTGCGATCGAAGCCGGCAAAAACCACGGACGGCCACTGGTTGCCAAAGTCACAGAGTGTTCTTGGGCTAGCTCAATAGCAATTTGTGCCCCTGAATTACCTCCGCCCACAATAAGCACATCGCCCCCGGGCATTTGTGATAGGTTTTTATACTCAGAGGAATGTAATTGGAATATTTTAGCAGATAGCTTACTTGCAGTTTCCGGTATAAACGGATTCTGATAAGGACCATTGGCTATAATAACCTGCGATGCATTGATAATCTCATTTTTAGTGTAGGCCACATAAGAATTGTCTTTCTTCTCAAGTTTTATTACCTCTGAGCTATGCTTGACCGGTAAGCCGAATGTATCGACGTACAATTCGAAATAATCTGCTATTTCGTCTTTAGTTGGATAATAGTGATACTTACTAGGTACCTTAAGGCCGGGTAAAGCAGCAAAAGGACGGGGGGTGAATAGCTCGAGAGTATCCCAGCGCTGCCGCCAACTGTCGCCTGTACGCGGAGCAGCATCGACAATTAGAAAGCTTTTTTTGGTGTCTTTTAAATAGTAGCCCGCCCCCAAGCCAGCCTGCCCACCACCGATAACCAATACGTCAACATTTGTCACATAACCTGCTCTGCTTTAATTCAATGAAAGTCGCCCAAGCTATAGACCATACTTTGCCTCAACTTGCTGTTTATTAATACCATTGGTAATGCTGGTATATCCCATGCTCTCTAGTATATTTTTAAAAGCGTTAGATCGACTACCACTTTGGCAGTAAAGAATGATGGGGGCGTCTTTGGCAATATTATTGAGCTTTTTTGTATCGCTAGTCAGTTCGGCTTGCGATATATTAATTGCACCTTTGACGTGACCGTTGGCATACTCTGCTGGTTCACGCACATCAATTATTACATTATCCATGCTCAACTCCTTTTAATTTATCAGGTAACTTGCTCGATGCTCAATTTTTTGGCTTGATTGAGTAGCTTCTTGTCATAACTAAATATTCGAGCAATGTCCGCGTCTAGCATTAATTGAAGTATTAGAGCGTCATTAATCCCAGCATTTAGTTCAGTACTCAACTTTGCATACCTACTGGCAAAGTCAATACTAGGTGATGGCTCAACTAGAATCAAGTTGGGTAACTTACTAATTCTATACACAACATTGACTAGGTCGGCATTGGAGTCTGTCTTTGAAAAGATAAATAAAACTTCTTCAATTATGTGATGGGATGTCACTAGTTGCCCTTGATCGTTCACGAGCTTTTGTAGTGTATTAACGACAACCCTGTGATTATCTGCCGTCTCATCCAAATAATATACTAGTACATTGGCGTCAAGTAAAATCATCGGATTGCCCTTTATTCGTACTTACTTTCAGCTAATTTATTGAGAAACTCTGGTGTTAATGGTTTCCCAACTTTTTCCTGTAAACGAAAACCACCCCCAACAACTTTTTTATTCTTAGCTATTAGAGAAATTGGTTCTAGGCGAGCAACGGGCCTACCTGCTTTACCGATGATAATTTGTTCTCCAGCGGCTACTCTATCAAGTAATTTAGAGAAATTTGTTTTGGCTTCATGGACATTTATTACTTTCATATTATGTAGTCTAGTGGACTAAGTGGACTTTGTCAATGCGTTGCCTCAACTAGGTAACCTATTTATAAAGTTGATGTGACTTTAACTGAGCTGGACTTTTGTTTTTTCAGACTCAGTAAGTAGTAACCAAAGCCACTGGCGAATACGAGATGTAGGGCAACAATCAGTAAGCCCCGCACATTCAGTACGCCACCTACAACTCCAAGGATGCTTACCAGCAAAGCAATACACAAAGTTGAGAAGTTGCCGATGATAGTTGCCCGCATAACAATAAATTGGTCATAGCGGGCGGTGTACCAGTTTAAGTAAGAATAACCCACTAAAGACGACCCTAGAAAACGAACAAAAATTGCTCCTTCTTGCATAGAATTAGTTAGAAATATATTTGCCACTGTAAGGGGCAAGAACAATAGCGCACCCCCAATAAGTGCGGTGGCTATAGTTGTCATACGTAGGAATAATTTTACTGACATTATTTTGAGCTTACGTTAAAAACCTGACAGTGTAAAGAATCGGTATTTCCGGGTGGATTCCGTACTGATGCCAGTAATAAAGTTTACACTACCAAAATTAGCCCACTCTCGGATTGACGGCAATGAAAAAAGACAATGTAGTGTTCGAAGAGAAGATTCCCATGTGACGCACCATAGTTAACGTATTATTTAAGCATCCTCATTTTATGATATTTTTTTAGGGCAGTTTAGACACGCAGCTCCTAATAATGTTTGAGCGCCAGGGCTCAATGTTCCATACCTCGTCATTCCGTCCCAAGCTTCCTTTGCCAAAACATAACTTCTAGGGCCAAAGGATTTGTCACTACAGACGGCGGTGACTGCATTATTCATACTATCTACAGGTGCATCATCTGTACCGGGTGTCGTAGCTGTACGCTCTCCCCACACAACTACGGCCCTGCAACCTTCCGGTCTATCAGTGTCTTCTAAATACGTCATAGTTTTAGTCCTTTGTAACTTACAATGACGGATTATATCACGTTTATAATAGATTGTCAATACATCTACTGACATATAATTGTTTACGGCTTTAAACACAGAGGAGTACAGGATGAGTTACATAGTGTGGAGGGTGCTTAATCGACTTAATTAATATATTTTTAGAAGATAATCACTCAAGAATCGTGCCTGTGACGGAATCGTATTTTCAGGAACCTGCTTAAAACACTGCACGACTTCTCCATAATCACTTTCGGTTAACTTACCTGAGACAATCATTGCTTCAAATACTATACCAACTGGCCAGCCACTCTCCCCAGCTGCTAAAAGTTCAGGGTACTCAATATAACCAATATTCTCACCTACAGTCACTTCGATACCTAGTTCGGCCTTCGCAACTCGTTCTGCAGCTTCAGCCAGCTTCTCACCAAATTGAACAGTCCCTCCGGGTACATTCCATTGACCTTTTGCTGGACCTTTAGGAATCTTTGTCATCACGATCCCATTATTTGTGAAAACAACTACCTCGACAGTTAAGCGTGGAACTTTACTGAAGATTGAATCGAACTCTTTTTGAGTGAGTGGGTGTTTTTGCATAATGAAATTATAACAAAAAGGACGGTTTTATCCGTCTTTTGTAATTCATATGTGGCGCAGGATAGTTGACGCATTTCAAACATCAGCTATTACCGCTCAAGAGGACTATAAGCTAAAACACCTAGCCGAACAATTCCAACTATCAGGCACTTTGATTTAGCAACACGCAGATTTTCAAAACATACACAAAGCTAGGCGACAACGCCTATTTTTTATATTTAAGTATAGGGGGGTAGCACCTCTTGTTTTCTATGAAAGGATACTCCGCAGTATAAACGCCTAATTTTTGGGGCTATAATTGCCAAGCGTTTTTTACTTGCGGTCAATTATAACTGCACTCATTGAGCCCTGATTATGGACAGCCTGTATTTTCTTCTTGTCATTACCAGAGCAACCAATCAATCCCTTTACTTCCATATCGCTCTTTATACCGTCATAGGTCGCAGCAATGCCCGTTACACTCTGGTTGGTTAATGTACCTCGCCACGCATCAATCTCAGCACCATCACTACTGACCGTATTTGGAATAAAACCATAGTCAAGCGGATAGATATAATCAGGGTATTTTGGATGTGCCGTATCTTTGGCACGTTCAATTGTAAAACCTTTATTCTTCACCAGAGCATCTAGCTCAGACCAATAGTTGTTGTCGCTCATTTTTTCTCCTTTGTTGAAAAATCTCGTATATGTTTTTAGATTATCAGGCAGCGTTCTAGATTAAGCCAATTTCTTGGAAAAACTCTCTACCACCAGGTATTTGCTCGACTGAAGCTAGTTCATCAGGCCCAAACCAATGTAGTTCAACAAGGTCATCTCCGGGTTGCACTTGCCCTGAAAGGGTCTCTGCGTCCTCTTTCATAGTAACCTTAAAGCGATTAAACTCCATTTCACACCAGTATTGCTTGCCGTCAACGACTTTTGTTGTTTCGCCCCTTCCCACATTATCGAGCTGTTCAACTTTCGCCTCTTCTAGGTCTATGCCTCGGACTTCCTGAGACAATTCGCGTCGCATTGCTTCCTCTAATCCCTCGCCCGGTTCTACGCCTCCACCAGGAATATGCCAAGCATCAGCGTAAACGCCACCTCCTTTTGGGTTTTTTCGACCCATCAAAACCTTGCCGTCGCCACTGACGACAACTGCTGAAGCTATTATTCGTTGAAGGGTCGGCAGTTTTTTTGAATTGTTTTCCATAAATCAATTGTAACATTAGAGCCTCGTTGAGGCTCTAATGTTAGAAACTATCCTGTTTTAAAAATCGTTTGGCTTGTAATGGTGCAGTACAATGACTAAAGTTATAATGATACTTCGTAATCATCAAGTTGCTATGGCAACGTTATTATAACAGATACGGACTTTTGAATTGACTGAATATTTTTGTTTAGGTAGGATGCTGGCTAGTAGCTGGCGCGTTGAGCTAGTCCGAGGGCGTAGTCTGGCCACCAGACACCGGCAGCCGGACCGCCATTGCAAGTGCCGTCGGATTCGCCGGATATTTTTATCCAAAGAGAGGCGTCAACTAACGGGTCAGCTTGAGCTGTTTGAGTACTTGGGACATCACCTAAAGCTCGGCCGTCCGGGTTACACCACTGTGAGTCACTAGTGGGTCCCAGTCCGTTACGGCTGGTGTCGATTACGAAATGCTTGTCGCCAGTGTAGTTAGACACTGCTCGGCCAAAGGCAACATTATCGGCTGTCGTGTAGAAATTAGAAACATTCAGGCTAAAACCATCGGCGGCCGCGATATTAGCTTTGCTCAACCGCCCGCCTATAACGTCAGCTGTTTTCCAGTTGGGATTACCACCGTCCAGATAAACGTAAGTGCCAGCATTAGCCTTGAGGATGGTAACAGCCTGGGACAAGAGCGACAGTCGTGTCGCCTGATCAGCGGACGATAGGCAGTCGAGGTTAGCCACTGCATCTGGCTCCAGTACTACCAGTGCCTGGCTCGCACCAATACCCGAAGCCACGGCCTTGATCCACGGCAAGTAACCGTCCACTGTGGTTCCACCGGCAGAAAATCCGTTGCAATCGCGCTGCGGAATGTTGTAGGCCACTAGCACTGGAATGGTAGACGCCGATTTAGCCGCCGCCGCACGGACGTAGGTATCCACGTCAACGGCCACGTCCGTATTCCAGCCACCGAACCATTTGGCCTGTGCTTGAGCCGCGATTTTGTCCATCTGGGACGCGTCTGCAGGGCGACTTGATCGCCAGGCATCAGCTTGTTGCCTGGCACTGGAATTGGGGTCGACGTACAACGAGAAAGCCGACAATCCCGCGGTAGCTGGGGTGGTCGTGGAGCCAGTGAATGTAGTCACATCTACGTATAGGTCACGGGAGCACTTTCTGGATTTCCCCAGATTAGACCCTGTAATAGTGAGATTGTGAGCACCATTGGTGAGATTGACAGTTCCATTGTAACTAGTCCAGTTGGTGGTAGACATGGCCGTAGCAGGTACTACTATCGTACCATCCACACTCAGGCTCAGACTGCCGTAGCCCTGACAGCTATTGCCATGGGCTTTAATATTGAGACTAGTGGCGGCACCGCTAAGAGTGACCGATCTGGTAAGACTGCCATTAGCGGTTAGCTTGATGGCTTGGCCAGCGGAAGCGGTAGAATTGGTATATGTAGTGGCACCTACTGGTAGGGTCATAGACTCGGCTTCCACGGTAGCTACGGTAGCCGTGGCGGCATGGCTGGTTACTGAGTAGCCAACCCCGGCTATAGCCAAGATAACTAAAAAAGCCAGCATAAGTATGGTATGGGTGAAGCCGTGTTGATTGGGGGAGGGTGGTATATGAGCGTTTGGGGACGGTTTTGAAGCTACGGTTTGGGGAGATAGAGTAGTTTGGAATGACATGTTTAGTGCTCCTTTTTCTTTGTGAGGTTTTAGGTGGTGTTTCATTTTTGGGATTTAATTACGGTTGTTGTTTATGGTTCCCTGAGTTCAAGGGTACGTGCTTGATGTGGTGGTGTCAAGCGATTTGCGGTTACTGTATCTAGTCAAGCTGGTGGATTACTCAGCAGTTACATGACGAATTTGCAAATGAGTTTGAAGCCAAGCAGCAAGAGCTCGACGAACGTTTGAAGATGCTAACAAGCGACATTAAGAACTTTTAGATAACCGCTTCCTACCTGTTAGACCTGGCTCAACGAGCCGAACAGATATTTAAAGAGAGCTGCGAAGGCTTGCAACAGAAGCTTTTGGAATACATGCTTTTCAAACATTGAGCTAATTGACAAGTAGTTGTCCTATATACTTAACGAACCCGTCGTCGTTTTTGATCCTATCAAGGAGCGAGTTCGGTAAATACAACGAGTCGCTTTGTATAGTCTTTTTGATTTTTATCCCATTTGCCACTACAAGTAATTAGGTTCAATTTCGTACCTTCATTGCCCGTGAATATTTTGTCCAAAGGCGCGCCGGCAACATCATAACTTTGAGTAGCCGTCACGCGGAAACGCTGCTTTGGTTTTGTGTCGTCAGCTACATAAATATAGTCACCAGTTTTCAGTTTGTGCAAATTCCAAAACACTGCCGGTTTATCTTTGCCTCTGTTTAGGTGGCCCGCAAGAATTGCCGTACCGGGCTGGCCAATTTTAGGCCCCTGTTTGAACCAGCCAACATTTGTGTAATTATTTGGCACTGCCATATTGCCGTCGGTCGTTAGCCCCACCTCCTCTATAGCGGTATCCAGATTTAGGTTTGGAATTTGTAAACGCCAAGACGACATAACTGTAGCCACTACCGTGGTAACCGGCAGTTCCTCTGGAACATCTTGCTGGTCGACAGATTGCACACTTGCAGATACAGAGGAGTCAGGAATTAGTTCGGATACGCCAGGCCACAATACAGCTCCCCCGCCAATAAGCAGGCAAAACGGCACTATTATAAAAATCGGTATGATTGCTAATCTCGCTATAGTGATTTTTTTATTCGTTAAATCAGGAGAGTTAGATACTGGGATGCAAGACACAACTTTTTCCGGTAAAGGCAACCGAGAATGCTGCATGGTCGTTGGCTGTACGGCCTTGTCAGGAATAATAATGTCAAAATAAGTCGACATAAAATTCTTTTATTTAGTTTTTAATTTTTTTAGAATACCGGGAAAGCTGCAACATACCTAGACCACCTATGCCGACTACCAATAGTGCATATAGAGACAATCCAATCGGAAAACTTGAATCATTACTTCCTGTTTGTGGTAATCCGGGAATGGCCGACCCCGCAGCTACACTAATAGAAACTTGAGCCGTATCACACAGAGTAGCAGACTCACTGCTGCAGACTTGGTAAGTGAGAGTATCGGTACCACTAAAGCCTGCATTGGGGGTATAGGTAATGGCTCCTGTGGCAGGATTAACGCTGGCGTTTCCACTAACTGGGCTTGTAGTTATAGCAACGGAAGTTGGATCTGGAAAACCGTAGGTATCAGTGTCGTTCGCCAGAACATCAATGACGGCTGGGGTGTTGAAGGCAGCGGTAGCAGCCGAATCATCGGTAGCTGAAGGGGGAATAGTAAGGGGCTGCCAGGCAGGCTGCCAGTCGGTAGCAGGCTGGGCAGTTAATCTTACCTGATTAGACCCGTCCGAGTTCATACGATAGATTTCTTGATTACCGTCACGATTACTATAAAAAGTTATTTCATTACTATCTGGTGACCACCATGCACCTGTATCGTTAAAAGTATTAGTCGTAAGCCTTGTCTGCCCCGTGCCATCGCTATTCATAATGTAGATTTCTTCATTACCGTCACGAATACTGGTGAATATAATCTTATTACCCGTAGAAGACCAGTTCGCAGAATAATCTGCACCAATAGTATTACTAATGTTAACCCGTCCCGTGCCATCAGGGTTCATGGTGTATATCTCGCGGTTTCCTGCCACAATAGTGTCAAATACAATTTTGCTGCCGTCAGGAGACCAGAAAGCCGAAATGTCCGAGGTGCTATTAGTAGTCAGTCTGGTTTGATTACTGCCATCACTATCCATTACGTAAATTTCAAAGTTACCGTCACGATTAGTGTCAAATACAATTTTGCTGCCGTCAGGAGAATACAAAGGCCTGTTATCTATAGCTGTACTTGTGGTAAGTCTTATCTGATTACTACCATCCACGTTCATAGAGTATATATCCTTGGTACCTGTTATTGTACTAACATACAGCAGCTTTGTACCATCAGGAGAATAAGAGGGCTTCTCGTCCAGAAAAGGGCTATTTGTTACGCGCAGTAAACTTGTTCCGTCCGTTCTCATGGTATAAATTTCAAAGTTACCGTCACGGTCACTGCTAAATGCAATCCTCCCATTCTGCCCCGGAAACGAAGCCTGAACTGATGTAGTTGATACTACTCCTAGCCACAAAAATACCAACGCCATAAGGCTGCTGCCAAGAATGAGATTGCTTTTTATTTTTTTTAATTTAGACATAGATACCCTTTTGTTTTTCTTCTATTGTTTATTAATTTCACAACACTTATGCTTAATACATGTTACGACAAGTCACTGCTAAATGCAAGAAATCTTTTTCTGGTGCGGATAAGGAGACAGCGGACTTCGTCCTCTTCCGCCCAGTCGTTCTCGTAATAAATTCCTGCGAGCGACTAGGCTACACCAGACTCCCCGTTCGCTTCGCTCACTCGGACGTAGTTTGGGCATCCTAAGCCCGCACCATATAAAAAGCCCCAGCTTTGCTGAGGCTTTTTATATGGTGCAGCATTGTTAACGAAAGTATAACCGTATTACAGAAGTGCTGAGGCCGTCATCGGCTGTTTAGCCAGTCAGCAATTTTATCTTGGTAGCTGATTAAGCGGCCCTCATTGTGAACGTTTTTATCAATCGAATGTGAAAATCCTTCGGCAATCTGGCTATCGGCGTGAAATGCATTAATATACGAATCGGTCGTTTCGCGCGGCACGACTTCATCTTCTTCATGAGCAACAACGAGTACCTGTCCTTTGAAAGCCGAAGCTCTTGCGAGCAATGGATGCTTTGCAAGAGTTTGCGTATCTCTACGGTATTTTGCGATGTCTTTTTCGTAGCCTTCTTGGTCATCAATCCTTTTAGACCACAGATCATAAAATGCTGATGGCCTATAGATTGCTGGAGCTCGAAGTATTAAGTTTTCAAACTCCCGATACTTTGTCAGCTGTACCGCCAAAAAACCGCCATAACTTGATCCTGATACTGATACTGCCACATCAGGATGCTGCTGTTTCAGCCAATCAAAAGCGTAAATGAGTTCTAAGAAATGCTGGGCAGGGCGTGTATCACGTAATTCGAATGGACTATTGCCGTGCCCACTAAAATCTACAACGAGCGCGCTCATCCCAGTATCTTGTACCATCGCCTCGGCATGCACTTTTTGACGAGCTTTTGAGGAACTATAACCCGGCAGAACAATCAAGATTCTTGAATTATTATTGCCTTCATACCAATCTGCTGCAATTTCATATCCAGCACAACGAATCTTGATTTCCATAGTCTAATCATACCAGAGAAGACCAAATCAGACTCTAACCGATTAACAGATTGAGCGATAAGTTACTTGAGGGAAAAAAGGCGCATACTACGATGCGTCATCTGTTTTGTCGATTTGGTGCGGGCGGCGGGACTCTAACCCGCGGCCTCATCCTTGGCAAGGATGCGCTCTAAACAACTGAGCTACGCCCGCATGAAGTTTTTGGTGGCTCCTCCCAGACTCGAACTGGGGACACAAGGCTCTTCAAGCCTCTGCTCTACCAACTGAGCTAAAGAGCCATTTGGTAATGGTTGACTTATGCATTTTACAGATTAAGCGGCGGAAATACAAGGCTAGTTAGAGCGGCGGGCAAAGCGGTCCTTATCCCGCGTCATGGACTTGTCGATGACTTTCTGAAAAGCCTTATCCAAATCTATGCCTTCATAGTTTGCCATGCATATGACGTTAAACAAAATGTCGCCCAACTCACCTTCTATATCATCGACTTCCTCGGTTGGTTTCTTTATTTTATCACCATATTTGTGGTTGTAGGCCCGAGCTAGTTCGCCAACTTCTTCGCTTAGCCGAGCCAGTTGCGACAATGGTGTCCAGTATGGCGTTTCAAAGCCCCGCAACCAGTCATCGACCTGTTTTTGGTAGACCCCTAGGCTTGGCATATTATTGCCGGCCGCGCAAAGCGTCAATCAGCTCAACTGGGAACAGGAACATAGTTTTTTGTGATGGTTCAGTGCTAATGCGTTCCAGAGTGTTCAGCGTACGTAGGTTCAAAGCCCCTGGGGTACCAGATAGTAATGCGGCGGCTTCGGCCAGTGTCTGGGCGGCCATTTTTTCACCGTCAGCACCGATGATGTTGGCCCGCCGTTCGCGTTCGGCTTCGGCCTGTTTGCTCATTGCCCGTTGCATTTCCTGGGATAGTTCGATGTTTTGAATTTTGACGTTTTCGACGTCGATGCCCCATTTGTCGGTTTCGGAGTCAACTATGAATTTAATTTTTTGGCTGATTTCTTCGAGCTTGCCTAGTAAATCATCCATATCGACACTACCGGTCACGTCGCGCAAAGCGGCTTGGGCAAATTGGCTGGTGGCATAAATATAGTTGACGGTTTCTAGGAAAGCTTTGGGGGCGTCGACTACCCTAAAGTAGACTACCGCATCGACGCTTAGGGTTACGTTATCGCGGGTGATAATTTCCTGCTTGGGAACGTCAATCGGAGTTGAGCGCATGTCTATTTTACGAATGCTTTGGAAAATTGGAATAACTATCCGCAAACCAGGCTCTTTGATGCCGGTAAATTTACCGAGCGTCAATATGACACCGCGTTCGTACTGATTAATAATTTTTATGCCGGAAAGTATGAAAATAACAACAATTATCAAAAGAATTGTTAACAACCCCATAGTAGCTCCCTTATGTTATGAAGCTATTGTGACAAACCATGTTTCAAACAGCAAGCCAAATCTAAGCCTCGGCCTCTAACTTGTAGGCCATGCGCTCGATGTCTTTGACTTCCATTTCCCTAGCCTTAGCTTGATTGGCCATTTTTTCTATTTCCTGGTTTGCTTTGCGTTTTTCGTCCTCGGCTTCGAGTAGGGTTTTTTCGGCATCTTTTAGAACCATCACTCGTTTGGAGTCGTCCAAACCGGAGCTACCGGCTAACTTTTCTTTTTGAAAGCCTCGATGCTTTTTATCTTCAAAGTTGGACTGGACTTGTTTTTGGCGGTTAGCAATATCAGCCTGAATCCGCTCCAGTTCGCGCCGCTTATTATCGGCCTCCTGTTTGAAACGAGCGGCTTCCATACGTTTCTGGTCGTGGTCTGATGTCATGTTGTAGCTTCCTATTATGTATTGAAGATACGGTAGCTTATGTATAGTAGCAAGGAAATATCTAACGGTTACGGCAAACAAAAAGGTTCCAGTAATGGAACTTACTTGTTGTGATGCAGCTCTACGAAGCTACTCAAACCGTTTTTATCTTAAAACCTTGAAGAAGTGTGGGTAAAATGTAACGTTGTGGGAAAATGGCAGCCTATGGGCAATCCGTCACAAGGCCTGCCTCGACCAGACCCAACCCCTATCCCAGCAAAAGCTGGAATGCGTACCGCCAGTCGCAAGGCGGCAAAGGGTGTCGGGGCTTTCTATACTAGGGAGTGATAGC
>Ga0136611_10001634_pt1 | contig 15636 bp, 17 predicted proteins | sample AntDrymUQ2232306_2_FD_106645 | JGI IMG/M metagenome (GOLD analysis project Ga0136611, IMG submission 106645) | Polar desert sand microbial communities from Dry Valleys, Antarctica - metaG UQ223 (23.06) | ecosystem: Environmental > Terrestrial > Soil > Desert | place: Antarctica: Dry Valley...
CCATCCTTGCGATGATCAAGCCGACAGCAGTTCAATCTCAAATTCCGGCTCTTCAGGCTCATTTCTGGGTGGAAATACGCGAGCCGTTCAGGCCCATACCTCGTTGGACAAGGCTAACGCTTGACGTTATTCACGCAACACGTTACTATTGATCGATGGCGATAAAGAGCTTCAAGTGCAAGGACACCGAGGTCCTCTTTCAAGGCGGACGTGTACGTCGCTGGATCAATGTCGAACGTCCTGCGCTTCGAAAGTTGGAGCAAATTGACTGGTCCTCGGTCCTTGATGATCTGCGTGTACCGCCAGGCAATCATCTTGAAGTCCTGAAGGGATCTCGAAAGGGGCAACACAGCATTCACGTCAACGATCAGTGGCGAGTTTGCTTTGTGTGGACTTCGGAGGGCGCCAAGGATGTGGAGATAGTTGACTACCATTGAAGGAGTATTGGCATGCGCACTCGCACTGTTTCCCCTGTCTCGCCCGGCGAGATGTTGGAAGAAGAATTCTTGAAGCCACTAGGCCTGACGAAATATCGTTTGGCCAAGGACATTGGCGTACCGGCTCAGCGCATTGGCGACATCGTCGCGGGCAAGCGAGGCATCACCGCAGACACTGATCTGCGGCTCTGCCGATATTTTGGGCTCAGCGATGGATGGTGGCTTCGCGGGCAGGTCAACTACGACACTGTCATCGCACGCGAAAAGATGGGCGAAGCGTTGGCCCGTATTTCACGGTGCGAACTGCTCACCTCTTGAGCAGGCCACGCACAGTAAGGCCGAACATGTTGATCGACACGGACACGCAACATCAGCAAGCTGCTTCGCAGCAGTTGTTGTGTGCCGGGCAGTGCCGACGTTAAACGACCGCTTTCACAATCTGTAAATTTCCGCTTTTTGGCTCATTGCCGCTAATGGCAAAAAACTGGCTGACTAGCGAAAAGCCAACATTGTCGATAGCCATCAGTGATGCGACTCACCTTAGCAAATAAGCAAGTGCCGGGTTCTGGAATGGGGGGCCGCAGCCAGCGTATGACCACTCAAACCGATTCCAGACGCTGCACCATGTCTGGAAACTGCGCCACCATCCGGATAAGAAGCGCGGCCTGTGCGTTGGGCTTGGCCCGTCCCTGTTCCCAATTCTCCAGTGTGCGCGGGTTGGTACGCAAGTAATGGGCAAAGACCGGGCGCGATAAATGCAACTGCTCGCGAACAGTGCGTACTTCTTCTGGCCCCAGCACGGGCACCGGCTTGGCCTGAACCTTGACTTGGCGAAGTGTCAGTTTGCCCTCTCGGTCTGACTTCAAAGCGTCAAAACCTTCGACGAGTTCGGAAAAAATGTTGCGTTTGGTCATGGTGTTTCCCTTATTTTGCTTGGCGATATGACAGTTCGTTGTCTAGCATGCGTTTGAGCGTCTTGCGTTGCTCCGGAGTCAAGTCGTCGGCTTCATCCTTGTCGTAAACGGTAAACAGCCAAAACTGCTTTCCGCCCAGCCACCAGTAGTAAATAACGCGCAAGCCGCCGCGCTTGCCCTTGCCGCGCCGAGGATCTGGTTGCCGCAGCTTGCGCAGGCCGCCTGTTCCTTCAATGACATCCCCTACCTGAGGATTGAGCATCAACTCATTTTGAAGGGCAAGGTAGGCGGTGTCATTCAGGTAACTCGCGCGCACTCTCTCAAACGGAGGCAATTCACGAACGTGGCTTTCATAGTTCTAATGATACGTTACTTGCGTATATTTTAAACCTAACTCCGCCAGCCATCCCCCTCGCGCCGGGCGCGCCCCAGGGCTTCCAGGGTGTCGAGGATGCGGGGCAGGCTCTTTTTCCACGGGCCACGGCCTTTGACGCGGGCTTCGATGGCGGGCAGCACGGGGCGGCGTGGCGGGCCAGGCCTGGGTGGCTTGATTGTTGATGGCGGACCTGAAACGGCTCCAGCGGGAAAATTAAGTGCCAAATCGGCCTACTGTACAGAAAATGCGGTTATCGTTTGCTCTTTATATAGTAGCAATTGGCCAAACTTCTCTGCGGGTTGCTGCTACTGACATGCTTTTTCATTGGGAAGATAATCCACAAATGGTCACGCCAACCGTTTTTGATTTTCGTATGAATGCCTGGAAGCCAGAGACGCTGCCCATGGCGCGTCTGGCCGACTATTTGGCACGCTTGGCCATTTTGTTTGGTCACCAGGATCAGGTGTACTTTTTGAAAGTACGCAAGGGCAGCGCCATTCCTGAAATCCACGTACACGAAACCGCAGCGCCAAAGGTGCAAGCACGCCTGAAGTTGGTCGACACGGGCGGTGGCCCTGAAGATGCCATGAAATCGATGCATCACATCAACGCCATGCTGCGTGACGACAATGCCTCCGCAATACTGCGGGCAAAGGGTGGCGCACTGGTGATTAACTTTCCCGGCTGCAAAACGCCACTCGCCGAGGAAGCCGTCGTGCACGAATCGGGTGAACTGATCGGCTCAGTCATTCGGGTAGGCGGCAAGGATGATTCGGTGCCTTTGCTGCTTCAGGATACCGACGGCACAACGTACCGTTGCAACGCAAGCCGAACCATTGCACGCGAGCTGGCGCATCATCTTTTTGGTGATCTGGTTCGCGTCCAGGGCAACGGCAAGTGGCGACGCACTCCCGAACGGACCTGGGAGCTGGACGAGTTCAAAGTCAAGAGCTGGGAGCCCATTGAACAGACCCCCCTGGAAGATGCGGTCAAAGCGCTCAGGGAAGTTGAAGGAAGTCAATGGAACACATTTCCTGACCCGCAGGCTGAGCTAAAAAAATTGCGCGAGGCCTGAGCGATGGCGGGTGTTGTATTCGATTCCACTTACCTCATTGACCTATTCAACCCCCGCCTGCAAGCGGACAAGCGGGCGGCTCTGGACTTATTGGTTGCAGAGTTGTCCAGGACCAGGGTTCGCATTCAAATTCCGTCACCCTGCTTGACTGAGTTGCTTGTCCGCGCCGGTACCGCGAGAGACAAATACGTGCAGCAGCTTGGCAGCAGCAGCGCGTTCGACGTCATCCCCTTTGACCGGCGCGCTGCGACAGAATGTGCTTTGCTTCTGGAGGCGGCGTGGGACAACAAAAGTCAGAAGGCCATCACCAAAACCAAATTTAAATATGACTGGATGATCGTGGCCTGTGCTGCATCCCGAAACGTTCAGCGCATTTACTCGGACGATGGGGATATCTTGCGCTGCGCTACTCAGGTTGGGATTCAGACTATCAAGCAATCCGACTTACAAATCCCACCAGAATCGCGTCAACTTCGAATTCCCGACTCTGAGTGAAATCGCCACCGCTATCGAAGTCTTCGGTAATGGTGAGGTCATACCCATCCTTTCAGTGGGATAACCATGTCAAACCCTCGCGCCGGGCACGCCCCAACGCTTCAAGGGTGTCGAGGATGCGGGGCAGGCTCTTTTTCCACGGGCCACGGCCTTTGAAGCGGGCTTCGATGGCGGGCAGCGGCAGGGCGGTGGTGGCACTGTCGAGCATCTGGGCCACGGCGCGGACCTGCTCGGGCAGCGAGGCTGGCCAGGCTTGCGGGGCTTGGCTGCCGGTGGCGGCGGCCGCAGGGTCTTGGGCCGGTACATTGAGTGCCAAATCGGCCTGTAGCGCTTGTCTGGCGGGCGTAAGCAGCTCCTGATTTGGTAGCAAATTGGCAAGCGCCGGGTCCTGGAACTCGGGCCGCAGCCAGCGGATGCGTCCGATTTTTTCTTCGGCGGCGCGCTGGGCGTTCAGGGCGACCAGGTGCTTGAGCAGGGCGTCGGTGGAATGGCCGGATTCGAGTCCGTAGGCTTGCAACACGGCGGCGTCGAGTTCGTCGTGCAGCTCTTTGAGGACTGCGACCAGGCCTTGCTGGTGAATCGTTTGTTCCTTGGCCGTGAGCGGGCGGCCTTCGCGCAGGGCTTCGAGCACGTTGTACATGCCGGTGAGCGTCAGGCCGGGGTGCGCGGCCTGCTGGCGCTTGCGGTGGGCGTCGATTTGTTCGGCCAGCGACGAGATGCGCTGGCGCAGTTCGGTGGTCAGGCCGGTGTCTTCGTCGGGGAAGGGGAAGGTTTCGAAGCAGCGGGATTTGTTGTAGCGCGGACGGTCTTCCAGCGTGCCGCCTTGCACCAGCGCCCAGGTAATGTGCACGCGGCTGGACAGCACGCCGAGGGTAAAAGCGTCCGGGCTGGCAATGGCAACCAGCATGTTGTCGGGCAGGATGGATGCGTCCAGAAACTGGAAGGTGCGGTGCTTGGCGGTTTCAACCGTGGCGATGTAGCGGGGCAGGCCGGTGAGTTGCTTGCGAAGGACTTTGCGCGGTTCCCCATGTATCCACCAGTTATCACGATAAGTGGCCCGGTTGTTCTGGTCACGCTCAGGCTTCACGCGTTCCAGTAGCCACTGGTAAACCGCCGGAAATTGCGCACGCAGCTGCGCTGCGGAAAGTCCAAATGCGTCGATGACTTTCACGCCGCGCGGCGTGTCTGTCAGGTCGCGGCCGTTGCGGTAGTCGCGGATGATGGTTTGCACAGGCCGCTGGCCCTCACCCCTGCCCTCTCCCAGGGGGAGAGGGAGCAAGAGGGTGGCTTCTTCCGGCGTCACGATAAAACCTGCGCCGAAGAGCTGCACGCCACGGTTGCTCAGGTTTTCATTGGCCCGCAAGGGCACGGCGCCAGCCACATTCGCACCCACAGTCAAATCCGCATGAATCAAACCGGCCGTTTCAGCCAGCGTGACAGCAACTTCGCCATGCTCGCCAGTCTGTTCGCTGGTGACGCTCAGCAGACGGGCGGGAACGGCTTCGACACGCTCAGCCCGGGCGAACGGGGACGCAGGTGACGATGCGCGGCTACCGACGGTCATCGCGATGCGAACCGCCGCGCCGTTGGCGCTGTCCACCCAGGGATGGTCGGGTATCGCATAGCTCAGGGCCACGCCTTTATCCAGCGCCGCCTGCACCACGCGGCGGTTGAAGGTCTGGCGCAGGCTGTTGGTAGTGATCAGACCGAAGCGGCGCGTCTGGCCTTGCGCGACCAGGCTGGCGGCGCGGCTCCACCAATACATCACGAAATCGGCGCTTTCGGGCACTTCGGGCCAGGCGCCGCGCAGCGCCTGCACATAGCCGTCGCCCAGCGCTGCGCGCATCGTGCTGGCGCCGATAAAGGGCGGGTTGCCGACGATGAAATCGGCTGCCGGCCACTTCGCCTGCTGTGCGCGGCTGTAGGTCCACTGCGGCACCAGGGCGGCTTCATCGGGAACCAGTGCGCCGGTCACCGCATGCGTCTTGAAGGTCTTGCCGTCCCAGCGGCTGAGCACACAGCCGTTTGCGTCCTGCGCCAGGGCGGTCGCCTCCCAGGCCAGCACGGCGTCGCGGTGCTCGATGTTGCCGTAGTCATGGACCACCGGCTCGGCCACTGCCTTGTTGCCACGGGTGCGGATATGCCACTGCAGGTAACCGATCCACAGCACCAGCTCGGCCATGGCGGCGGCGCGTTCGTTGAGCTCGATGCCCAGCAGCTGCCGGGGCGTGACGGTTTCGCCTTCGAATCCGAGCTTGTCCTGGCTTTCGCCCAGGTCGTTGAGCTGGTTGATGACTTCGCCTTCGAGCCGCTTCAGGTGTTCGAGCGTCACATACAGGAAATTTCCGCTGCCGCAGGCCGGGTCGAGCACGCGGGTCGTGCAGAGCTGGTGATGAAACTTGCGGATTTCAGTGCGCGCTTCAACAAGCTTGGCTTCAGCGGCCTTGCCGGCAAGTTCGGCGGCTTCGCGCGCCAGCACCAGCGCGGCAGCCTGGGCGTTAAGCCAGTCGGCGCGCAGCGGCTCGATCACGGTGGGCAGCACCAGCCGCTCGACATAGGCGCGCGGCGTGTAGTGCGCGCCAAGGGCGTGGCGCTCGGCCGGGTCGAGCGCGCGCTCCAGCAGCGTGCCGAAAATGGCGGGCTCGACTTCGCGCCAGTTGCTCTTGGCGGCCAGGATCAGGCCGTCGATCTGCTCCTGATTCAATAGCAGGCTATACCCGTCCTGACTGGACTGCTTGAACAATTTTCCATTGAAGCGCAGCACCTGCACCGCCAGCGCGGCGGAAAAACCGCCCCGGTCCATGTCGGTCCACAGCACGCGCAGCATTTGCCGCAGCGTCGCCGGCTGCTCGCGGTGGGTCTGCAGCAGTTGCAGAAAAGCGCCCTTGGGCAGCAAGCCCACGTCTTCGGCGAACATCGAAAACAGCGCCCGCGTGAGAAAGGCGGCGACATGGTCGGGCTTGTGGCCGCTTTGCTCCAGCGAGCGCGCCAGGCCGGCCAGCTGCAAGGCGACTTGCCGCGTGACGCGGGCGCTGGCGCGGCTCGGGTCCAGGCTGTCCGGGTCGCTCCAGACGCGGCGCAGCGTGTCGCGCACTTGCGGCCTGGCCAGGTCGGCCAGCGGCAGCCGGTGGCTGCGCGGGTCGGGGAAGGGCGTATAGGTCGCGCCGCTGCGGCTGAATTCGGAATACACCTCGATGACGTTGCCGACATCGACCACCAGCAGAAACGGCGGTCGGCCCTCGGAGGCGGGCAGGGCTCTGGCGTAGCCTTCGGCCTGGGTACGGGCGCGCAGCAGGGCGTCGTCAAAACCTTTGGTGTGCTGGCCGGCCCTGAGCTTTTTCGCCTCCAGCACGAAATGAGCGCGACGGTAGCAGTCGATGCGGCCGGCGCTGCTGCTGCCGTCGCCATGGCTGAAGGTGATGGGGCGCTCGAACATATAGTCCTGCCCCGGCGTGGGGTGGGGCGCGGGAACGCCGAGCAGTTCACACAGTTCGCGAATGAAACTTTGCGCTGTGGACAGTTCGCTGGCGGTGACGCCTTGCCAGCGTTCAATGAAGGTGTGGGCGCTGGTGTCGGTAGTGGTGTTGTCAGTGTCGGTGCTGGGGGCGTCTTGCATCGCATGGATGATAGCGGGGCGGTTTTGTATCGCCGCGCTTGTCGGTGCGTTGTTGTAGCTACATGGATGAGCAGAACAAATTGCCGGCTTGTAATGGTTGTCGTAACATACAAACATTGTCTTGCAGAAAGGAAATCAGCATGTCAATTCACACGTTTTCCAGCCGAGACTTCACGCGCGACGTATCGGCGGCCAAACGGGCCGCCGCCCAAGGACCGGTGTTCATCACGGATCGGGGTCGCCCGGCCTTTGCACTGCTCAAGATCGAAGACTACTACCGCATCGTCGGCCAGGGCGAGCCAACGTTCCTGAGAGTCATGGATGGCATTCCAGGCGGAAGCGGCATCGAGTTTGACCCGCCGCGACTGGACATTCAGATCCGACCCGCTGAATTTGAATGAGGGGCTGATGTTCGTTCTCGACACCAATGTGATTTCCGAGTTGCGCCAGGGCAAGCCCAACCAGTCGCCCGAAGTGCGCAGATGGGCCGCAGGGCAGTCCACTGGCAGGCTTTTCTTGTCGGCTATCACGATCCTTGAATTGGAAAAAGGCATCCTGGCGCTGGAGCGACGCACGCCGCCGCAAGGCAGTGCGCTGCGCGTGTGGCTGACCGGTGTTCGAGCCGCATTCGCTGGCCGCGTCCTGCCTGTTACAGCCCACGCTGCGACGATCTGCGCTTCACTTGATGTGCCTGATCCACGTTCAGAACGTGACGCCATGATCGCTGCCACGGCCATCGAGCACGGATTCACGGTGGTCACGCGCAACACGCAGGATTTTGTCAACACAGGTGTGCCGCTGTTTAATCCCTGGCACGAAGCTGCATAGCTGAATTTTTTCAGCTATTTAGAGAGCCTCCACTTGTATGCGCTCGCGGCGACGACGGGCGCGCTGCACTCGCTATGATATTGATAGCTGCTTGCGCCCATGTCTTCTGCGCTGGACGCTAATTTGATGCTTGAAAAATAACTTCTCAGGACTTCATGCTTGCTGAACACTGTGAATTCCCGTTTTACCCCTTCCTCTGCTGGGGGAAGCTTGGCCTGTTCTGAGCTTGTCGAAGGAGGATGCGGGCGCGCAGGCCGTTCGCCTACCGCCGTTCATTTCGTTGCCTTGCCCGCTTCTGCTGATAGCGTGCGGGCAAGCTCAAGTTGCTGGTGCTAATCGGGAACATGCGTCACCCAGCCTTTCCCGATGTGCCCACCCTGCGAACCCTGGGCGTCAAGCCGAGTGCAGTTTGCTATCGATTAAATAGCTGCTTGCGCACGCTGCTGTTGCGCATTACTCGGTTTTGACGCCCAATAAATGCTGCGACACCGATGTTTTTATTCGTCCATGTTGCCGGCTTCGCGCCTGACTACGGACCCTGTCGCAAAAATACTCGTCAGCCGTTCAGCCAGCTTGAAAAGGCATAAAACGGGTGGTTTCAGAAAAATCGCAGGAAATGGCCTTAAGCTTGATTCCTGCTTGCACCAACAAAACTCGGGATACCAACGTGAGTCAACGATTTTCAGCATTTCTTGCGGTGGGCGATGCGATGCGGCACAGCCTGTTCGGTGCCAAGGCAAGGCTGGAAACTTTTCCCGCGCGCACCGTGCGCTTCATTTCGCCTTTTCCGGATGGCAGCGGCCCGGACGTTGCCGCCCACATCGTCGCGGACCGCCTGGCGGCTCGCTGGAAACAGAAGGTCGTGGTCGATGCCCTGCCGGGTGACAACGGCTTTTTGGCGGCAGGAGTCCTCAAGCAGGCCGCGCCCACGGGTTACGACCTGCTGGTTGCCGATGTTGGCCATCTCTCGATCAGCACTTCGGTTTTCACGAACCTGCCCTATGACGCCCAGGCGGATTTCACGCCGGTCTGCGGCTTGTACCGTACGTCCTTTTTCATCGTCGTCGGCGCCGGCAGTCCGATCCATTCGGTGAAGGATCTGGTCGCGGCGGCGGCGGCGAACCCGGGGAAAATCACCTACGGCTCCAACTCGGTGGGCGGCCCGACGCATCTGGGTGCGGCGCAGGTCGAGTCGGTCACCGGAACGAAGATGTCTCACGTTTCATTTCAGGAAACTTCCGAGTTGTTCAAGGCGGTTTCGACCGGCGCCGTCGACTGGGCGCTGGGCAGCCTGGCTACCGCCGGCCCGTTGCTGCGCGCCGGCAAACTGCGCCTGATCGCCGTGGCCGACGATGCGCGTTCGGCCCTTTTTCCCGACGTGCCGACCTTCGAGCAGTCGGGAGGCCGCAAAAACGTGATTGTCCGCAGCTGGGTCGCTGTCATGGCGCCGCAAGGAACGCCCGTCGCCACCGTTGCCTTCCTTAATCGCAGCCTGGTCGACGTGCTCGGCGAATCCGAAGTCGCCGAAAAATTCGCCGCCTACGGTTTCGTGCCCTACCCGATAGCGCCGGTAACGCTTGCCAGCCTGATTGAAAGCGAAACCGTGTTTTATGCGCACATGGTGCGGCGCACAGGTGCAAACGCGGTTTGCGTTGACAGCGCGTGATGCGGTAGCGGCTTGCGCGCGGCCCTTGGCAATCGCAGCACAGTGACATCGATTGAAACCACAACCAGGAGATTCGTCATGAACCAGGTACCCGCAGCCCCACTGCCGGACGTTGCCCAAGCGGTCATTTCACCGGCCCGGCTGGCGCATGTCGTACTGCGCAGCTCGCAGTTCGAAGCGATCGTCAACTGGTACACCACCGTGCTCGGCGCGAAGGTCGCCTTTTCCGACGGCAACCTGGCCTTTTTGTACTACGACGAGGAGCACCACCGCATCGCCGTGCTCAACATTCCGGACCTCAAGCCGCAGGCCTCAGGCATGGCCGGGGTTCATCACATGGCCTTCACCTATGCGTCGTTGGGGGACCTTGTTGCGACCTTTGAGCGGCTGGACGGGGCGTCCATCCGGCCGGTGACCTGCATCAACCACGGTCCGACCACGTCGATGTACTACGCCGACCCGGACGGCAACCAAGTCGAGCTGCAGGTCGACAACTACGACACGGTCGAGGAAGCGGGCAAGTTCTTTTATAGCGACGCATTCGCCAGAAACCCGATCGGCGTGGACTTCGAGCCGGCCAAGCTGGCGCGCCGATTTCATGCGGGGGAAGACGAAGCGTCGATCAAACGGCGCCCTGACAGCGGCGTCCGCGGGCTCGATTCACTCGCTCTGCGCTGAACAGGTTCCTTGCGCTGGACGAGGTCAAACCGCTGCCGCCGGTGCTTCAGCCGGGCAAAATTTTCAGCGACACGGTTCGCGTCGAAATCGAACAGATCGGCGCGATTGAGCAGCGTGTCGTTGCTGAAGGCGCATCGCACACGCTGGCGGGAACGGCATCAGGCGCCTGTTGTGAACGTGAAAGTCCGGTTGAAGGCGGCGCCATTGTTGGTGCCGCTGATCGACACGGTGTAGGCCGTGCCTGGCTGCAGCGGCGTGTCGGCGACGATGTAGCCCTGATTGCCTTTAAAGCAGCCCGACAGGCAGGGGCCATAAGGGTCGTTCGCCGTCGTCACCGGTACCCGCAAGATCACGTTTTGGCCGGTCAAGGCGTCTCTGATCGATGCGTTGGTGACGGCCAGCGTGTTGCCTTCGCGCACCGCGATGTAGACGCTTGAACCCAGCGGATTGGTGCTCAGGTCTCGTCCGGGCACTGGATTGGGCGACTCGTTGGACAGTATCCGGCCGATGTTGGTGGCGCCTTCGCACGGATACGTCCTGACGTCGGTGGCGGCAAGCTGCTGGGGGCCGACGTTCGCCTTGTACGCGGCGTTTATCTGCACGAACGCGCCATTGGCGCCGCGGCTGACGTCGGCAGTCGAACGGACGGCGAAACCCACGTCGCGGTAGCCCGACATCAGGCCGTTCAAATGATAAGGCGCGTTCAGCAGTGCGCGAACACCTGATTCGCCGAGTCCGCGCACCGACCGGATCGGGCTGCTTGAGGTATAGAACGCGTATTCGTCGGTAACACCGCCAGCGCCCGTATAGCCTTGAAACCTGACCCGGCTTTCAGGTTCGACGCCGGTGAAACCTTCAGGGACTCGCGGGTCTTCCGTGTGTGAATTCCGGTTGTTGATGAGTTGGTAGTCGGCATGCGCCCGTGCGGCCGCGTCAAGCTGGGTATTGGCCGTCAGCAGGCCGAAGCCGCAGCGGCCGCGCTCGGCATTGAGCAGCGAGTAGGCAGTCAGTTCTTCGCTGCCCGCCAGGTACGGCTGTGGCGCATCTGGCACGGCAGGCGTTGTCGGCGCAGTGCTGGCCGCAGTCACCGCGTCGCTGCCCCCACCGCCGCAAGCGGCGAGCAGCGATAACGACGCGGCGGCTAAAACGATGGGGAGTCTTGACCGCAGGATAGGCGCCGTCGATAAACAGGAGTTCATATAAGTCCTTGCAAGCCACGGTCAAGTAGCAGGTGATCAGGCGGCAGGTGATAGCCAAACGTTTGCAAAACGACAGAAGTCAAAGTAGCTCAAAATCTGGAATAGCTTTGTAGGCGCTTGTCGAGAAGGCTGATCAGCGTCCGGCTTCCAGCGCGTCGAGTCTGCCGCGCAACTCCCGCAGTTCGTCGAGCAGCTCCAGCGCCAACGCGGCGCCGGCCAGGTTCACGCCCAGGTGATCCTGCAGCCGCAGCGCGACCCTGGCTCGGTGCAAATGAATCCCTGTAAACACCCAGTGGTTGGGCGTACCGCCCGCCGGGGCCAGCACACCCTCATCTACCAGCTCGACGATCCTGTCGGCTTGGGCCGCACAGGCGCGGCAAACATCAGCCAGACTGAGTTCGGTCTGTTCTTCAAGGATGAATCCGGTGATTCGTGCAAATTGCTTGTCCGGTGTCATGGCTGGCCTCCGAGTTTGGCGCGTGGTGTGAAGGAACTGAAGTGTTTGACCATGCCTTCGTAGAACGACTTGGCGCTGTCGGTGTCGGCGGCGGGAACGACGACTTGGAGCACGAAATAGAAGTCGCCCGGTGTGCTGCCCGGCAGGCCGCGCCCCTTGAGGCGTAGTTTGCGTCCGGCAGCCGAGCCTGAGGGCACAGTCACTTCCACCCGCCCGGTTGGCGTTGGTGCTTCCACGTCGGCGCCCAGCGCGGCTTCCCACGGTGCAATGGGAAGGTCCATGTAAACGTCGTGCTTGTCGACCCGGTATAGCGCGTGGGTATTGAACTCGACATCGAGGTACAAATCGCCCGCGCCGCCTTCGCCGATGCCCGGCGCGCCCTGGCCGGCCAGGCGGATGTGCTGGCCGGCGCGGATTCCTTTGGGAATGGTGAAAGTGATCTGGTGCTCGCGTGGGACGACATGGCCCTGCTCGCTCATCTCGGGAACGCGCAGCTTGAGCGTGCGCGTCGCGCCGCTGTAGGAGTCTTCGAGGTCGATCTGGATTTTCGCGTGGCGGTCTTCGCCGGTCGCGTTGAAGCTGGCGCGGCTGCCTCCGGCCTGACCGCCGCCGGGGCCGCCCGCACTGGCAAAACCCTGGCGGAACAGCGTTTCGAAAAAGTCGCTGCGGCCTGCGAAATCGCCCGCGTCACCGCCGAATTCGCGCTCGAAGCCACGGCCGGCATGCTCGGCGCCGGCGTTCCATCCCGGCGGTGGCCGGAAATCCTGGCCGGCTTTCCAGTTGGCGCCGAGCTGGTCGTAGGCGGCGCGCTTTTCCGGGTCTTTCAACACTTCGTAAGCTTCGCCGATCTCCTTGAAACGCGCTTCGGCATTCTTTTCCTTGCTGACGTCGGGATGGAATTTGCGCGACAGCTTGCGGTAGGAGCGCTTGATGTCGTCGGCCGACGCGTCGCGCGCAACGCCCATGGTGGTGTAGTAGTCCTTGAATTCCATGGAAACCCTTCAGGCTGAAACAGGTGTCAGAACGCTTTCGATGGCGATTATTTCACTGGAATGACGGTACCCGCGGGCACCGGCACCGCCGTCACGCTGTTTTGCGGCGACCCTTCGATGACGCGGTCGGAATACGTCAGGTACACCAGCGTGTTGCGTTTGGCATCGACCATGCGCACGACGCGCAGCTTCTTGAACACCAGCGAAATCCGCTCGCTGAACATTTCTTCCTGCTTGTCCAGCGGCTTGCCGGCAAAGCCGATGACGCCGGTCTGGCGGCAGGCAATCGACGCTTCGGCCTTGTCCTCGGCCAGGCCCAGCGCGCCCTTGATGCCGCCGGTCTTGGCGCGCGACACGTAGCAGGTCACGCCAGCGACTTTGGGGTCGTCGTAGGCATCGACGACGATCTTGTGGTCGGGGCCGATGAATTTGAAGACGGTGTCCACCGCGCCGATTTCTTCGCTGCTGGCCATCGAGCAGGCGGCGAGGAGCAGGGCGCTGGCCAGGGCCAGGTGTCTGGGGCTGATTTGCATGGGGGTTTTCATTGGAGGTCCTTGAAGGGGCTTGCATGCATGCGTAGCCAGGCTGCAAACTCATCTTCGGTCAATTCGCCTGTGGCGACCGCGAGCATGGTGAGGACGCAGTCGGCGTCGCTCGCCACAAGCTGCCAGCCATTGAGTCGCAGGAACAGCTCGACTGCGACAAAAGCGGTGCGTTTGTTGCCGTCGATAAATGCGTGATTGCGGGCGATGCCGCAGCCATATGCGGCGGCAAGCGCGCAGGCATCAGGCTCGCCGTACGCAACCAGATTCCGCGGCCTGGCGAGGGCGGACTCAAGCAGCGCCAGGTCGCGCAGGCCAGCGCCGCCGCCGTGTTCTGCCAATTGCATTTCGTGTACAGCGATCAGCACCGCCTGGTCGATCCAGCGCCAGACGGTCATTTAGCGAGCTCGCGAAGAACCGCGCGCCGCTCTTTCATGATCATTCGGCCTATCCGCATCTGCTCCTCGAAGTCGGGGTTGTGCACGGTGATGCGCAGGCCGTCCGGGGCTTCGGTGACGTAGAACTCATCGCCTTTTTCAAGCCGCATCTGGGCGAGTAACTCTTTCGGAAAAATCGCACCGACCGAGTTTCCGATCTGAGTAAGTTTTAGAACATGCATGAGAATTCTCCTGTTATTACGAACGTAATACTAACTTTTGACATGACGGGTGTCAAATAGTCGAGTGGTTGAAGTTTTTCCAAACCATGACAGACTGAAGCGCCGTCCATTTCGCCTCATCACCAGGAAAACCAATTTGAACAACGCACTTCACGCCGCCGTCGACCGCATCGAATGGGTCGAAGTCTTGCTCGTTTACCTGCCGCTGGCGGCGCCCATCAGCGACGCAAAGGTCTTGACCGGGCGGCAGAAGCCGCTAACCGAAATCGCCTTCATTTTTGCCGAAATCAGAACCCGCGATGGTTTCGACGGCATCGGCTTCGGTTACTCCAAACGCGCCGGCGGCCGGGGCATGTATGCGCATGCGAAGGAAATTGCGCCCAACCTCCTGGGCGAAGACCCGAACGACATCGCCAGGCTCTGGGACCAATTGATGTGGGCCGGCGCGTCGATGGGCCGCAGCGGGCTCACCTCGCAGGCGATTGCGCCCTTCGACATCGCCTTGTGGGACCTGAAGGCCAAGCGCGCCGGCCTGCCGCTAGCCAAGCTGCTCGGCGCGCACCGCGACAGCGTGCAGTGCTACAACACCTCGGGCGGCTTTTTGTCGATGCCGATCGAGGAAGTGCTGAAAAACGTCGATGCGATTCGTGCCAAGGGAATCGGCGGCATCAAGATCAAGGTCGGCCAGCCAGACTTGCCCACCGACCTCAAGCGCGTCAAAGCGGTGCGCGAGTTGCTGGGCGAAGGTTTTCCGCTGATGGTCGACGCCAATCAGCAATGGGACCGGCCCAAGGCCCAGCGCGCCTGCCGCGCTTTCGAGCTTTTCGACCTGACCTGGATCGAGGAGCCGCTCGACGCCTACGACTTCGAAGGCCACGCGGCGCTGGCCGCCAGCCTGGACACGCCGATCGCCACCGGCGAAATGCTGACCAGCTTCGGCGAGCATGCACAGCTCATCATGGGCAATTCGAGCGACTACGTGCAGCCCGACGCGCCGCGCGTCGGCGGCATCACGCCTTTCCTGCAGATTATGAGCCTTGCCGCCTTCAAGGGCCGCAAGCTGGCGCCGCACTTTGCGATGGAAATCCACCTGCACCTGGCGGCGGCGTATCCGCAGGAGCCATGGCTGGAGCACTTCGAGTGGCTGGAGCCGATGTTCAACGAGCGGCTCGAACTGAAGGAAGGGCGGATGCAGGTGCCGACGCGGCCGGGCCTGGGCTTTTCCTTGAGCGATCAGGCGCTGGCCTGGACGGCGGAGAGGGCGGCGTTCGGCAAGCGGCCGTAGATTCGAATGAATTTATGACCAAATCGGCCATTGACGCAATAGGGGTGTGCGCAAGATGCTATGAAAATAATAGCAGAAGCGCTTGACTCAAGCTCGCGTCAACAGGTCTGTCAATGGCCCGACCTGCTTCTTGAATTCAGGACCGGCCTGGCTCCAGTCGATCACGTCCACCGTGATGGGCAGGTCCGACTCCTCGAAGGCCTCGCGCAGGCGCGCCAGCACGCGCCAGTCGAGGGCCTGCTCGGGAACCAGCGCCAGGTCCAAGTCAGAAAATTTGCGCGCCCGCCCTGTTACGCGCGAGCCAAAGGCATAGACCGGCACACCCGGGGCGTTGTTTGTCGGCGCCGATTGAATACTGACCCACCCTGCTGATTGAATATTGACCCAGGAGCGGGGGTTGCTGTTTGAGCCAGCAACTGTGGATAAGTGTACCCAGTAGCTGGTTTTTGACGTTCTC
>Ga0136611_10001635_pt1 | contig 15631 bp, 14 predicted proteins | sample AntDrymUQ2232306_2_FD_106645 | JGI IMG/M metagenome (GOLD analysis project Ga0136611, IMG submission 106645) | Polar desert sand microbial communities from Dry Valleys, Antarctica - metaG UQ223 (23.06) | ecosystem: Environmental > Terrestrial > Soil > Desert | place: Antarctica: Dry Valley...
GGATATGCCTTTACAAATTTACCAACAGTGTTTAAAGCGTCTTCAGCCTCTTTTATGTCCTGTTCGCTTAGGGAAATTTTAAAATACAAATTCGTTCTGCCTGGCTTCAGATATTGGATAGTTGCGCTTTTTAACCAAACACGTACAGTAAAACCTTTTCTTTTTAAAACCTGATCAAAAAGCACCGCGTAAAACGGATCGGATGCGCTAAAGATCGTTCCTCCAAAAATAGAATTGTTGTAATTTGTATTTAAAAAACTCTTCGAAATCTTCACCTCCACTCCAGTAAATCCGGTTTGAAACTTTTTAACCCAAATCCTCTGAAAAAATAACGGTGGATAAAGGCGCATTGCCCACTTGAGTGAATTTTCGGAAAGTAGCATGTATGCAATATCAATAAAAGGGTCTGATTAACAAAAATATTCCATGCGATTATGTGATTTGTACCGCGAGTTGGCATGCTGAATAAGTTAAATTACTCCATCTATTTTTGTTTTTCATTTTTGTTTGTAGATTGAACGCTCAAATAATTCAGATGGATCAAACTGCTGCCAATTCAAAAAATGTCAAGCTTATAATAATAGTCGCTGCACTTGGCTATTTCGTAGATATTTATGACCTTATCCTGTTCTCGGTTATAAGGGTTAAAAGTTTAAAAGGATTAGGTGTGCCCGACAGTGATCTGCTGGATGTGGGCACCATGCTAATCAACAGCCAAATGTTCGGTATGCTTCTGGGAGGACTTCTATGGGGTATTATTGGTGATAAAAGAGGGCGGATAAGCGTCCTTTTTGGATCCATTTTGCTTTATTCACTCGCAAATTTGGCAAATGGCTTTATTACTTCTGTTCCTGCGTATGCAGTTATTCGTTTCATAGCTGGTATTGGTCTCGCTGGAGAGCTTGGAGCGGGTATTACATTGGTAACTGAAACTATGAGCAAGGAGAACAGAGGCTATGGAACTATGATCGTTGCTGGCGTTGGCCTGTTTGGCGCTGTAGCTGCTGCTTTGGTAGGAGAACACTATACCTGGGAGACGTCTTACATCATTGGGGGAGTGATGGGATTACTTTTGTTGGGTTTACGAGTCGGTCTTGCAGAGTCGGGTATGTTTAAGAACCTTAAAAATGATGGCGTAAGCCGCGGAAATATATTTATGTTATTTAATGATGGCCCGCGATTCAGGAAATATCTAAGCTGCATTCTGATCGGTATACCGCTATGGTTTGTGGTGGGTGTGCTGGTCACTTTCTCTCCTGAATTTGGTAAAGAGCTGAACGCAACGGTACCTCTTTCAGCAGGCACCGGAATTATGTGGTGCTATATTGGTATTGCCGTAGGCGATGTAGTAGCCGGTTTTATGGCTCAGATGCTTCGTTCAAGGAAAAAAGTTATGTTAACGTTTTTAATTCTTACGGCAATTAGTATTGTGGTATACCTGAATGCCGAGGGTATGACTGCTCAGCAATTTATATGGCTGGCCCTATTCCTGGGATTTGCATCAGGATATTGGGCAACTTTCGTAACGATCGCCTCAGAACAATTTGGGACGAATTTGAGAGCTACTGTAACTACAACCGTTCCCAATTTCGTAAGGGGGTCGTTGGTACTGGCAACACTTTCCTTTACTGCACTTAAAGGCAGTATGGGAATTATAAATAGCGCCCTCACTGTAGGATTTGTGTCTATTGCGATCGCACTGATTGCTTTATATCAACTAAAAGAAACATTTGCCAAAGATCTGGATTATGTGGAGATAAGCTAAAATAGGATTTATATGATTGATAGGATTCATAGGATCACGGCGGAAAAAGGAATTAGACTTGGTGCTATGAGTAGTTTGTCTTGATTAGGATTAGTTGGATTTGAGGATGGTAGGATTACGGGTAGGATTTGGAGCAAAGCTACGAGGAATTCAGCGCTGATTACCTCTTTCAACTTTCAACTAAAAGCAGCATTTTTGAGCCATGATAACGAAGGAACAGATTGCCAAGGCTTACCAACAGATTCAGGATGAAATATGTGCTGGTTTGGAGTTAACTGATGGCAAGGGAAAGTTTGAAGAAGAACTTTGGGCAAGGGATGGCGGGGGTGGCGGTCGAACCCGAATCCTGCAGAATGGTCGTATTGTGGAAAAGGGTGGAGTAAATTTTTCTTCTGTGGAAGGCAAGCTTCCTGATAATATTAAAAAGGCTTTTGGTGTAAGTGAGGACGATTTTTTCGCCACAGGAGTTTCTATCGTAATTCACCCTAACCATCCCTGGATTCCAATAATTCATATGAACATCCGGTATTTTGAGATGATTTCCAACTCGGCCAACCGTTTAAGATGGTTTGGTGGTGGGATAGATCTGACACCACATTATGTTATCGCCGAAGATGCGCGTTTTTTTCATCAAAGTCTAAAGCGGACCTGCGATACTTTTAAAGATGATTTTTACCAAAAGTTCAGTAAGTGGGCAGACGACTATTTTTTTATAAAGCACCGGGAGGAAACCAGGGGAGTGGGAGGCATTTTCTATGATCGTTTAAACCCGGAATCAACAGGGATGAGCTGGGAAGAGATTTTTTTATTCTCAACGGCTGTTGGCAAAACTTTTTTGCCTGTATATACCGAACTTATTAAAAGAAATGAAGGCAAGTCTTATACCGACGAACATAAACAATGGCAATACCAGCGCCGCAGCAGGTATGTGGAATTTAACCTGGTTTATGATGCTGGTACCAAATTCGGCCTCGAGACAAACGGACGGATAGAATCGATACTGATGAGTCTGCCGCCACAAGCAAACTGGTCATACGATTTTAAGGCCTCACCGGGAACAGACGAAGAAAAAACGCTAAATTTATTAAAAAAAGGAATCAACTGGATTTGAAATACTTATGAAAAAATTGTTGATACAATCATGTGCCGGGCTATGTTTGGTACTTATAGCCGGATGTAATTCGAGTGCCGTAGAAGGTAAATGGCAATATGATGGTGGTATATACAATGGTAAAGAACGCAAAGCCGCAACTGAATTCTTGATGCAGCGAACTTATAAAGCTGACACTTTTGAAGCTTTCCTTCTTGAGGGACAAGCTACACCAGAATTGTATAACTCGGGAGACTATGAAATAAAAGGAGATAGTATTTTAATCACAAGTAAATTCAGTAGTCAGCCTTCGCAGAATGATAACGTGACAATTGCCTACCAATTTAAGACTGAAGGAAGTAGAATGACTACTAGTGGTGTATTGCCGAACGGAATGGTAGTGGAAGAATATTGGAAAAAAGTGGACTAGGAAACGCCAAATAGGCCTTTGCTAAGCTTCACACACATATTTTTAAGCAGTTTCGGCAACTCGGGGCTTTTTCGTTTTCTAAATTGCACTCATACCGTACTTTAATCGGGTATTAACTCCACCATCTTATTGTAAAATTATTAAGGCACGAGTTTTGTTTAAGTTTTTATTAATAAATTTAAACAATGAATTTGTTTTCGATCTCCCAGCTTGCTCAGTTTTCCGGAGTAAAACCGCATACGATTAGGGTATGGGAGCAACGATATGGTGCATTGAAACCAGAGCGATCGGATGGCAATACCCGTTATTATAATGGCGATCAACTACGGCGCCTCTTGAATATTGTAAGTCTTTTAGAAGCGAAATACAAGGTTTCCACATTATGTGCTCTGACTGACGATCAGCTTTCAATCCTCATTCAGGAAAGAAAACATGGGCATGTAAATATTGCTACCGAATATTTTGTTTCCCAATTGATAGCGGCAGGGATGGCTTATGATGAATTGCTTTTTCAAGAGCTTTTCGAGAACTGTATTGCCAAATATGGGCTGGTTCAAACCTACACCATCATTCTTTATCCTATGTTGGTTCGCATCGGATTAATGTGGTCTTCCAATACTATTCCAAGCGTCCAGGAACATTTTATCAGTAATATTGTCAGGCAAAAGATCCTTAGATCAATTGATTCATTGCCGCCTCCCGGATCTGACAGGGATAAATGGGTACTCTTTCTGCCGGAGGATGAATTCCACGAAATTGGACTCCTTTTTGCCGCATTTATAATTAGGCAATCGGGCGAAAAAGTTGTTTATCTTGGAAGTAGTGTCTCAGTCCCAGGAGTTATTAGAGCCTTGAAAGATATCAATCCAACAAATTTGCTTGTGTTCTTAGTGCGCAATAACCTTATTGAAGACGTTCAAAATTATTTGGGTGAATTAAATAATTTATTTGAAGGACAAAAAATATATGTCGCAGGCAATTATAAATTATTGAGTCAAATAGAATATCCAAAGAAAGTTCAGTGGATTCAAAATATCGACTCTTTGGAAAGACAACTTACATTTTATCCTAAAAATCAATAATGTCAAAAATAGCTGTAATAGGTTCTGGTTTCGCTGGCCTAAGTGCTGCGTGTTATTTGGCAGCAGCAGGTCATGAAGTGGACGTTTATGAGAAAAATGGAGAGGCGGGAGGCAGAGCAAGGCAGTTTACAACCAAGGAGGGGTATGTGTTTGATATGGGTCCCAGTTGGTACTGGATGCCGGATATATTCGAAAAGTTCTTCGATGATTTTGGTCATAAAGTTGCCGATTTCTATGATCTGAAATTGTTGTCTCCATCATTTGATGTGGTTTTTCCATGTAATGAGACCATTAGTGTTCCGGAAGATTATTCATTACTCCGTTCATTATTTGAGTCCATAGAAAAGGGCAGTTCTTCCCAACTCGACAAATTTATGAGTGAGGCGAAATTTAAATATGATACCGGGATGGGGAAGCTGGTGTATAAGCCAGGTCTTTCGCTCATTGAATTCATGGATAAAGAGGTGATGACTGGTGTGTTCCGCCTGCAAGTGTTCAGCTCTTTCAGCAAACATGTGCGTAAATTCTTTTCAAACCCCAAGCTGATTGCTTTAATGGAATTCCCGGTTTTATTTCTCGGTGCTATGCCTCAGGATACGCCTGCCTTATATAGTTTAATGAACTATGCTGGTTTAAAGTTAGGGACATGGTATCCACAAGGTGGCTTTGGCAAAGTTATCGAAGGGATTATTAGTTTGGCGGAAAGCCTTGGGGTTAAATTCCATTTCCACAGTGCTGTTGAAAAGATCACTATTGAGAGAAACCTTGTAAGTAGCATACGAGTTAAAAATTCAGAGATTAATGTTGATGCAGTAGTCGCTTCCGCGGATTATCATCACGTTGAAGATAAATTGCTGGACGCATCATTCAGAAATTATTCAGAACGGTATTGGGAAAAGAAGACGTTTGCTCCCTCTTGCCTGATATTTTACCTGGGCCTTAGCAAAAAGGTGAATAACCTGAATCATCATACGCTGTTCTTTGAAGAAGATTTGCTTGAGCATTCTAAAGAAATATACAAAAGCCCGGCCTGGCCGTCAAAACCCCTTTTTTATGTTTGCTGTCCATCCAAATCAGATGCTTCTGTTGCTCCCGACGGTCATGAAAACCTGTTCCTTTTAATGCCTATAGCCCCAGGACTGGAAGATGCCGTTGACATGAGAGAAAAGTATTTTAAAATTATGATCAACAGGCTCGAAAGGCAAATTGAGGAGGATGTTCTGGAATTTATTGACTTTAAACGATCGTATTGCGTGAGTAATTTTATTGAAGATTATAATTCGTACAAGGGAAATGCTTACGGGTTGGCAAATACATTAATGCAAACAGCGATTCTTAAACCCGGAATTAAAAATAAAAAGGTCAGTAACCTTTTTTATGCCGGACAGTTAACAGTTCCCGGTCCAGGAGTTCCGCCAGCTCTAATTTCCGGAAAAATTGTAGCACAGACTTTAGTTAAACATCTAAAAAAGAACCTACATGAAGATTCTATTTGATAATCTTTCGATTGAGATCAGCAAGATGACCACCCGTACCTATAGTACTAGTTTCTCATTGGGAATATACTTTATAGATGCACGGTTAAGAGATGCCATCTATTCCATATATGGATTTGTACGGCTGGCTGATGAAATTGTGGACAGTTTTGAGAGCTTCGAACAAAGTCACCTTCTTTCGAAATTGAAAAGCGATACCTACGAAGCCATAGATAGCCGCATCTCTATCAATCCTATACTCAATTCGTTTCAATACGCTGTAAATAAATACAATATAGATCTTGAACTAGTGGATACGTTTTTGCGTAGCATGGAGATGGATCTTGAAAAGATAAACTATAACACAGAAAACTATAACAAATATATTTTTGGATCCGCTGAAGTTGTGGGTCTGATGTGTCTGCATGTATTTACTGAGGGGGACAGAGAGAAATTCAATGAATTGAAACCGTACGCAATGAAACTCGGGGCAGCCTTTCAGAAAGTGAACTTTCTAAGGGACATGAAAGATGACTATCAAATCCTGGGAAGGTGTTATTTCCCTGGAGTAGATATCGATGATTTTAATCATAATTCGAAGGAACAGATAGAATCTGAAATCGAAGGTGATTTTGTAATTGCGCTTGAAGGGATTAAAAAACTCCCGTCAACTTCCAAAAGGGGGGTTTATCTTGCCTATGTTTATTATAAGACCTTGTTTAATAAAATAAAGAGGCTTCCCGCCAATAAAGTTCTCACGGAAAGAGTTAGAATAAATAATGGACGGAAATTCGGACTGATGATTAATTGCCTGTTACAGGATAAAATTAAATGGGTATGAAATTAGTGATGTGTTTTTTGATAATTTTTAATGGGCTAAGTGCTTATTCTAAAGATCCTTCTGTGAGTTTAATACGCACTAAATTCCATCATTCAACAACTTCTGAGAAATCATGCAAAGATCTAATCAATCTTCTGGAGCCTTATACGGCTAACAATAATCCTTTATTTCTGGGATATAAAGGAGGTGCTACGATGTTGATGGCCAAATACGCAATAAATCCGTTTAACAAATTTTCTTATTTCACGAAAGGGAGAAATATGTTGGAGAAAGCAATTGAGGCGGACGAAAAGAATGTCGAATTACGTTTTCTAAGATATTCTATTCAAACGAACGTGCCGTCAATTTTAGGGTATAAAGACCATTTAACAAAAGATAAAATCTTTTTGAAAAATTCTGTGTCAAGTGTAAAAGACCGTGAATTGAAAAAAATAATTACACTTTATTTAAAACAGAAAAATTAGATCCACGAATGAGGGAAAAGGAAACTGATTCTGCAGGTGAGCTGTTAATACTGGTTGATAATAACGATGTCGAGATTGGTCTTATGGACAAAGAATCAGTACATCAAACAGGTGCCTTACATCGGGCTTTCTCCGTATTTACTTTCAATTCGGAAGGATTGTTACTGTTACAACGAAGGGCTTTGAATAAATATCATTCACCAGGTTTATGGAGTAACACTTGCTGTAGTCATCCCCGAAAGGACGAAACCACAGCTGCGGCATGTTCGAGAAGACTCATGGAAGAAATGGGCCTTGAATGCACTTTGAAGTTTGGCTTTAGCTTTACCTACCGGGCACAGTTTGAAAATGGCTTGATAGAGCACGAATTTGATCATGTCTACATCGGTTTGACTGATGACAATCCAAAGCCAGATCAAACGGAGGTGATGGATTGGAAGTATATTTCAACGAAAGAGTTGCAAAGTGAAATATTAGCCCATCCCGAACATTACACGGAATGGTTGAAAATTTGTTTTCCAAAGGTTGTGGAACATATTAATATCAAATAAGATATGACGTATACATTTAAAAGTGAACAATTTTTGAACACTAGCCTTGACACAGCCTGGGAATTCTTCTCATCTGCACGAAATCTGGCTCAAATTACACCGCCTGAGATGGCATTTGAAATCCACACCGATCTGGAAAATGTGGAGGTGTATGAAGGAATGATCATTGATTACACAGTGAGACCGCTATTTGGAATCCCCTTAAAATGGAAAACTGAAATCTGCAGAGTTAATAAACCCCACTTTTTTAGTGACAAACAACTAAAAGGTCCATACTCTCTTTGGGAACACACGCATAGTTTTATCGAAAAAGATAATGGAGTTCTTATGCAAGATGAAGTGAAGTATAAGTTACCTTTGGGTTTTATTGGTGCCTTAGCACATACTTTTATTGTAAAGAAAAAAATCAGAGATATTTTTAAATTTCGTGAAGAAACTCTAAACAGATTATTCATCAAAAGTGTAAATGAGTCCGTCTAATAATTTCAAAAATATCTTGATTACTGGAGCCACCGGGCTGATTGGCAGCAGAATTGTTAGAAACCTCCAACAACGGGGGCATGCCATTAAAATTCTAACGCGCGACCCATCCAGGGTAAAAAATGCTGAAGCATTTCAATGGGATATCGAATCCGGCTATATTGACACGAAATGCCTTGAAAATATTGATACGATAATTCATTTGGCAGGTGCTGGTATTGCAGACAAGCGGTGGACTAAAATGCGTAAGCAAGAAATTGTGGATAGTCGTGTTAAATCGACGCGATTGTTATTCGATACTATTGAAAAAACAGGTTCGAAAATTGAGACCATTATATCCGCCTCCGGAGCGGGTTTTTATGGCCATAGGGGTGATGAAGTGTTATCTGAAGAAAGTAGTAATGGCACAGGTTTCTTAGCCGAATGTTGTAAACAATGGGAAGATGCTATTGATGAGGGCCATAGGTTCTGCAGTCGAATAATAAAACTTAGAATTGGTATCGTATTAACACGACACGGAGGTGCGTTGGTCGAGCTCGAAAAACCCATTAGTTTTTTCGCAGGTGCAGCATTGGGAAGCGGAAAACAATGGATTCCATGGATTCATTTATATGATATGATCTCGATTTTTGAAAAAGTGGTGGAGGATCGTCAGTATAACGGGGTCTATAATACATCGAGTCCGTTCCCGGTAACCAATTCTGAATTTACGAGGATCTTGGCCAGAAAGCTATATAGACCGGTATGGCCGGTTAATGTACCTGAATTTGTACTAAAATCTGTACTTGGCGAAATGAGTGAAGTTGTCCTGATAAGCGATCGTAATTCAGCCCAAAAGTTGCTGGATTCTGGCTTTCAGTTTCGTTATCCTGCACTAGAAGATGCACTCAATGAGATTTACTCTCAGTAGGGCAGCATGAAAAAAGAGATAAGTGTTTGTTGGTTCAGAAGGGATCTTCGTTTGAACGACAATTGTGCATTATATAATGCCCTTTGCTCTCCGTATCCAGTGTTGGCCGTGTTTATTTTCGATCCTGAAATTCTTGATAAACTTACAGACAGGCAGGACAAGAGGGTGTCATTCATTTACGATACGCTTCAGCTATTAAACATTGATTGCCAGAGAAATGGGTCATCATTTTATCTACTGCATCATGACGTGATATCAGCATTTAAAATCCTATTTAATGATTTTAAAGTAAAAAAAGTCTTTTTAAACCACGATTACGAACCTTATGCTATAGACCGCGACCTTCGTATCAAAAAACTGGCCGAAGATGAAGGTATTGAATTCCATACTTTCAAAGACCAGGTTATATTTGAAAAATCTGACATTTTAAAATCCGATGGTTTACCTTATACTGTTTTTACCCCTTATTCGGCGAAATGGAGGCAGAGATATGCAGAATATGGGTCGGAGGAGTTTCCAAGTGAAAAGTATCTTTCAAATTTGTTAAAAATTTCCATCTCTGGAGTTCTTTCGCTAAACGAGATCGGCTTCGTGCAGGTTGATCCTGGCCTTATTCCTGTAAACCTACATGAAGCCGCGATTATGGACTATCACCATACCCGTAATCTGCCTGCAATTAAGGGCACAAGTCAAGCCAGTCCATATCTTCGTTTTGGAATAATTAGCATCCGCTACCTCGTGAAGTTAGCGCATCAGTTAAATCAAACATGGCTGAATGAGTTGATATGGCGAGAGTTTTTTATGATGATCATGTTTCATTTTCCTGAGGTTATTTTCCGGAGTTTTAAAAGGAAGTATGACAAAATTCCATGGAGAAATAATGAGCAGGAATTTGATCTTTGGTGCAAAGGCGAGACTGGTTACCCTATCGTCGATGCAGGAATGCGACAGCTGAACGAAACTGGTTGGATGCATAACAGGGTGAGGATGATCGTGGCTGGTTTTCTTTGTAAACATCTATTGATAGACTGGCGCTGGGGCGAAGCATATTTTGCTCAAAAGCTACTCGATTATGAGCTATCATCTAATAATGGAAACTGGCAATGGGCGGCTGGGAGTGGATGTGATTCTGCGCCGTATTTCAGGGTTTTTAATCCGACGCTTCAAACCCAAAAATTTGACCCAAAATTAATTTACATAAAGACCTGGATAAACGATTTTAACAAATACCATTTAACTCCGATAGTCGAACATGAATTTGCCCGAAAACGTGCTCTAGACGTTTATAAGAAGGCTTTGAATGAAGCATGATCTAATCCTGGAGCACTTCAGGAATGGTTTCGTTGTAAGCGTATTTCAGTGATAGCTGGTCAAACATTTGTGGAAAACGGAACACGGTCAACAATGACAGTTAATCGCATATTTTTGCTAACTTCGCAAGGCTCCAAAAGCGAACGTTTGACCACGTTTTAAAAAGCCTTTAATTAACTTGAAAGACATTCATTCAGAATTCAATAAAACATGGCTGAAGATACAGAGAACGATAATTTAGCACCACAGAACGATAGAATAATTCCCATTAACATAGAAGAGGAGATGAAGTCAGCTTACATCGATTATTCGATGTCAGTAATTGTTTCCCGCGCCCTCCCTGATGTCCGCGATGGACTTAAGCCGGTACACCGTAGAGTCCTTTACGGGATGCTTGATCTGGGCGTCACAAGTAGCAAGGCTCATAAAAAATCGGCACGTATTGTAGGTGATGTTTTAGGAAAGTATCATCCTCACGGAGATTCTTCTGTGTACTTTGCCATGGTTCGTATGGCGCAGAATTGGAGCTTAAGATATCCAATGGTAGACGGACAGGGTAACTTTGGATCCGTTGATGGAGACTCTCCGGCAGCAATGCGTTATACAGAGGCCAGGTTAAAAAAGATTGCCGAAGAAATGCTGGCCGACATCAACAAAGATACTGTTGATTTCCAATTGAATTTTGACGATACACTGGAGGAACCGACAGTGCTTCCGTCGCGTATTCCCAATTTATTGGTAAACGGAGCCTCTGGTATTGCGGTAGGTATGGCAACTAATATGCCACCACACAATCTAACTGAAGTCGTAAATGCTACCATATCTTACATTGAGAACAATGAAGTGACGATAGCCGACCTTATGCAGCACGTTAAGGCGCCAGATTTCCCGACCGGAGGTATCATTTATGGGTATTCAGGTGTTCAGGAGGCTTTTGAAACAGGGCGTGGCCGAATTGTTATGCGGGCTAAAGCTGAAATTGAAGTACATAAAGGCGACCGTGAGCGGATCATCGTAAATGAGATTCCGTATCAGGTTAATAAAGCTAATATGATCGAGCAAACTGCCGGATTAGTTAACGATAAAAAAATTGAAGGGATTAGTGAGATAAGGGATGAGTCGGACAGGGATGGGATGCGCATCGTGTATGAAATTAAACGTGACGCTAACGCTTCAATTGTACTGAATAATCTTTTTAAATATACCGCTCTTCAAACTTCTTTTAGTGTCAACAATATTGCGCTGGTGAATGGCCGTCCCATGATGTTGAATCTTAAAGATCTGATCAGGCATTTCGTCGATCATCGTCACGAAGTGGTAGTCAGAAGAACTAAATTTGACCTGCTGGAAGCCGAAAAGCGTGCTCACATTCTGGAGGGGTTATTAATTGCACTTGATCATCTTGATGAGGTTATCAAGTTAATTCGTGCTTCAAATAGCCCAGACGATGCACGAATAAGCTTAATGGAAAGCTTCAGTCTTTCCGACATTCAAGCCAGAGCAATACTTGATATGACCCTTCGCCGCTTAACGGGTCTGGAACGCGATAAGATTAAAGAAGAGTATGCGGAATTGATGAAAACCATCGAATATCTGAATCAAATTTTGGCGGACGAAGGTTTGCGAATGAAGATTATTACAGATGAACTGATTGATATAAGGGATAGGTTCGGCGACGAGCGCCGTACTTCTATAACGCATTCTGCTGATGATATGCGAATGGAAGATTTCATCGTTGATGAAGAAGTTGTTATCACGATCTCGCACGAAGGATATATTAAGCGCACCCCTTTAACTGAGTACCGGAAACAGGGCAGAGGCGGTAAGGGATCAATGGGCTCGCAATCACGTGATAAAGATTTTATAGAGCATATATTGATTGCAACCAACCATAATTATATGCTCTTCTTTACCGAAACAGGTAAATGTTTCTGGCTTCGGGTATTTGAGATCCCGGAAGGTACGAGAACGAGTAAAGGTCGCGCAATACAAAATGTAATTAATATTCCAAAGGAAGAAAACATCAAGGCTTATATCAAAGTTGTGAATCTTAAAGATCAGGATTATCTTGAAAGCAACTTTATTATTATGTGTACCAAGAAAGGGACGATTAAAAAAACTTCTCTTGAAGCATATTCGCGTCCTCGCGCTAATGGAATAAATGCAATTAATATCAACGAAGGCGATCAGTTGTTGGAAGCTTGTATGACTACCGGCGGAAGTGAAATTGTGATGGCGCTCCGCTCAGGAAGGGCTATTCGATTTAATGAATCAACTGTTCGCCCAATGGGCCGTACAGCAACTGGTGTCCGCGGAATCACACTTGCACATGCAAAAGATGAGGTCGTAGGCATGATTAGTATTAACAATCCTGAGGTAACAGTATTAGTGGTTTCAGAAAATGGTTACGGTAAACGTACTGATATTGACGATTATCGCGTTACTAATAGGGGAGGTAAAGGTGTAAAGACTATTAACGTAACCGAAAAGACGGGTGAACTTGTTGCGATAAAGGATGTAACCGACAATGATGACCTGATGATCATTAACAAGTCCGGAATTGTTATAAGAATCGGGTTAAGTGATCTTCGTGTTATGGGGCGTGCAACTCAGGGAGTGCGTTTAATTACATTTAAAGGTGATGACTCCATAGCTTCGATAACAAAAGTTGAACATGAGGAGGAAATTGAAGACGACCTGGAAAATACTGAAAACGGTCCTGCAGAAAAAGCTGGTGATACGTCGAACGAACCAGGAAATCCTGAATCTGATCCTTCCGAAGATTCAGATTCTCCGAAAATTGAATAAACAAAAATGAAGGGAATATTTATATTTCTTTTCTTTAAAATACTGCTGTTTATTGCACCCTTGCAGGCTCAGACCCTGATTACAAAGGATGCAATGAACAGCTTTGCAAAATATTCTGCATCAAAAGAATTGAAAGATCTTGAAACTGCGAGAAAACTTATAGACGATGCCTACAAAACGAAGGCAGATTCAGGCGGCTTTAAAAACAATCTTATTCGAGGCTTAGTTTATTCTACGCTTGCTCGGGTAGACTCTAATTTAAAATTAAAATATTCCGGCGATCCGGTAGAAGTTGTCTTACACTCTCTTAGATTTGTAAATGCATCAAAATCTGCGTCGGATGCGGAGGCAGAAATAGCTCATATCAATAACCAGCTTAAACACTCGTACTTATATAGAGCTAATACTTCTTTTAAGGAGAGGCGTTTTAATGAAGCATTAAAATATTTTGTAATACTGGATTCTCTTGATCGAAATACCTATGCGATTAACCATAACCTGGCACTGCTGCATCAAGAATTGGGAAACTACGAGCAGTCTGTATTTTATTATGGAAAACTTATAGCACAAAAACCAAAACCGGAATACTATCTTGTTTTAGCTAACTTGTATGAATCCATGGGTGACGAAAATAGTGCCGTAAGAACTCTTAAGAGTGGGAGCGAGGCATTTCCGCAAAATCGTGACCTGGTCTTTAAATTGATAAATATTCTAGTCAATCGTAACGATTATGTTGAAATAGCCAAATTTACAGAAAGGGCTCTGAAATTAGATGAATTCAATATCAATTTAAACTATCTTGCCGGCTTTTCTAACGAGATGACGGGAAACAATCTAAAAGCTGAGGAGTATTATAAATCAGTATTAAATATCAATCCGAATAATTATGAAGGGAATTATGCGTTAGGATTGCTTTATCTTAATTTATATTTAAGAGATACAAGCAAAAGTAATGTTATCTATGTTTCAAAATATTATCTATCGAAAGCAAACGAAATTGATCCTAATGAGTTAAAGTCATTAACATCCTTGGCTATATTGTACAATCACACCGGAGATAAGGATGAACTTCAGAAAATTAATAATCGAATTAATCAACTAAAATTAAATTAGAATAACATGAAAATTAAATCTTTCATTTTAGCAGCTGTTTTCACAGCTACCTCTGTGATGGTATTTGCACAAAAAGGGGAAGTAGCAAGTGCTAAAAAAAATTATGACAGTTTTGTCCAGTTGAAGGACGCTAACTCGATGGCACTAGCAATGCCAAGTCTGAAAACTGCGAAAATTTCTGTAGATAAGGCTGTCGCAAATGATAAAACTGCCACAGATCCTGCAGCATGGACCTACAAAGCCCTTATTTACGGTGAATTAGCTTTGTTGGATTCTGTACCCGCCACCTCGAAACCGCTTTTCACTGAATCTCAAAATGCCTATAAAAAAGCGGTAGAATTTGATAAAGATGGAGCAAACAAAGCAAATCTGGATCACGTAAATGGTGCTCTATTTAGCCAGTATGAGTTAAATCAGGGTGTAAAAGCGTATCAAACGAATAATTACTCAGATGCGTATACTGCATTCACTAACGCTTTAATATACCGCCCGGGCGATACAACAATTACGTATTACGCCGGACTTTCAGCAATTAATTCTAAAAATTACGACGCTGGAATTAAGAATTACGAAGAATTGGCAAAAACCAACTTTTCAGCTAACAATCAGATTTATTTAGATCTTTCTCGGCTTTACACGATGAAGGGTGATACTGCCAAGGCTATCAGTATCGCTGGAGAAGGAGCCCTTAAATTTAAGGACGCTGCACTGGCAACACAAGAGATTGAATTAAGTTTAATGTCAGGCAAGCAAAAGGAAGTTATCACCAAGATTGCCGCCCAGGCACAAAGAGATCCAAAGAATAAATTATATCCGTACTATTTGGGAATAGCTTACAGTACAGTAGGTGATGTTGCCAAAGCAGAAGAATCTTATTTGCAGGCTATTGCTATAGATTCAGAATTCGCTGATGCTAACATTAATATCGGGGGTGTAATGCTCAATAAAGGCATCTCACTTTACAATGAGGCAAATAAGCTTCCTCCAACGCAACAGAAAGAATATGACGCAGCAATGAAGAAAGCTGCAGCGGAATTTGATCGCGCCTTTCCATATCTTCAGAAAGCGTCACAGCTTGATCCAAAATCTAGAATAGCTCTTGAAAATCTTAAGACATATTATCTTGTTAAAAAAGATGATGCAAAGGTTGAAGAACTAGGTAAAAAGATTGATGCTCTTTAATAGGAGATGTTGATGATATTTTGAAGTCATGATATTTTGAAGTCTGGGTATATCCCAGGCTTTTTTTTATAGCAGGAGGATCCTATACCCATTTATTACAATTATCTATTTAACATAATATTAATTATA
>Ga0136611_10001636_pt1 | contig 15629 bp, 11 predicted proteins | sample AntDrymUQ2232306_2_FD_106645 | JGI IMG/M metagenome (GOLD analysis project Ga0136611, IMG submission 106645) | Polar desert sand microbial communities from Dry Valleys, Antarctica - metaG UQ223 (23.06) | ecosystem: Environmental > Terrestrial > Soil > Desert | place: Antarctica: Dry Valley...
GCGCAGCCGCGCGAGGCGGTCACCGTCGAATCCGGTGGGTGCCTGCGCCTGGGCGGCGCAGGTTCCGAGGGTGAAGACGGTTGCGAGAAGCAGTGGTCGGCAGTGCATGCGGAGCCTCGAGGAGGACGGGTCTCCGACATTATGGCGACGGGAAATGCGTCGCGCATCCTTTCAGGCACCGCGGCCAAAGTGCTGAACCGCAGAGGTCGCGGAGGACGCAGAGGACTGCCAGCAGGCTGCTCCTCCGCGTCCTCCGCGTCCTCCGCGGTTCAATCTGTTGTTGGATGCCGCGGGCGAAGGACTCTTGCCAAGGGCACCGACGGGCAGTCGCTTTGCGTCACCACGCCAACGGGGGATGCACATGCGAAGAGTCGTCGCGGCCAGTCTCGTTCTCGTGCTGAACACGCCGGCGCTGCTCGCCCAGGCCGCGCCGAAGCCCCGCGCACGCGAGCTGGGCCTGTCCTCCCTCATCGGCGGGACGGCGGGGCCGCTGAACGCCATCACCGACGTCGCCGGGGTGGAGGTGGGGCATACGACGCTCATCAGCGGCAGCGGGCGGCTGGTGGTGGGAAAGGGGCCGGTGCGCACCGGGGTCACCGTCGTCCACCCGCGTGGGAAGGCGAGCGCGGACCCGGTGTTCGGCGCCTGGTTCACCCTCAACGGCAACGGGGAGATGACCGGCACCACCTGGCTGCAGGAGAGCGGCATCCTCGAGGGGCCGATCGGGATCACGAACACGCACAGTGTTGGCGTGGTGCGCGACGCCGTGCTGCAGTGGCAGGTGTCGCGCCCCGGTCTGCAGCCCTGGGGCTTGCCGGTGGTCGCCGAGACCTGGGATGGCCGCCTCAGCGACCTCAATGGATTTCACGTGCGGGCCGAGCATGCCATCACCGCGCTCGACGGCGCACGGGCCGGCGCCGTGACCGAGGGCAACGTCGGCGGCGGGACGGGGATGGTGTGCCATGGCTTCAAGGGCGGAATCGGCACCGCGTCGCGGCGGATCCCCGAGGCGCAGGGCGGCTACACGGTGGGAGTGCTGGTGCAGTGCAATTACGGGGTGCGAAGGGAGCTGCGGGTGGCTGGCGTACCGGTCGGCGAGGAGATCACGGACCTCACGTCGTGCACCGCAACCTTGGACAGCACGCTGCAGCGCGGGACGCCGCGCTGTGCGGCGCGTGCGGCGGGAGGGGAGGGAGACGACGCCGGGTCCGGGTCGATCATCATCGTGGTGGCGACCGATGCACCGCTGCTTCCGCACCAGCTCAAGCGGCTGGTGACCCGCGCCTCGCTCGGTGTGGGCCGCATGGGAGGGCGCGGCGAGAACAGCTCGGGCGACATCTTCGTGGCATTCTCCACCGCCAACGCGCGCACGGTGAGCGACACGGGCGTCTCGCGGGTGGCGATGCTCCCGAACGCGCGCATCAACCCCCTGTTCGCCGCGGTCGTCCAGGCGACCGAGGAGGCGATCCTCAACTCGATGCTCGCCGCCGAGACGATGACCGGCGCCGACGACATCCGTGTGTACGCGCTGCCGCATGACCGCCTGCTGGCGGCGATGCGCAAGTACAACCGCGCGCCGGTCCGGCCGTAGCGAAGGTGCCGTCGCTGTTGTGTGCCGAGTCGAAAAACAGACTAGCACGAATCCTTGGAATCCGAAGGAGAATTCTCTGGACATCGTCGGCGTTTCGCGTGGGACTTCGACCCGTGGCACGAAGCGGTAGCGAGAATCGACTTTTCGGAATTCGTGCGGATTCGTGCTTGTCTGTTGATGCCGCGGCGGGGATCGCTGGCGGGCTCTGGGGTTACGTGGGGGGGAGGCCGGGTGTCAGTGGTACGACGGCACCTGGCCCGGACCCGGGGCGGGCGCACGCACGTGACCGGGCCCACCTTCGACACCGGACAGCGATGCAGATCATCACCGACGATTCGACCTACCTCGGGCTCCAGCAGCGGCTCCTCGAGACCCTTGCCGGCGACGTGCGCGACACCTTGCGGGAGGCGGCGGAGGGCAGCGTGAGCCTCGAGGAGGCGGTCAAGGCGATCACCGTCACCGTCGCCATGATCATCGGCGGAACGCGCGAGATGGCCCATGAGGGGAAGCCCGTGCGGCCAATGGTGATGTTCGGGCTCCAGGTTGGTGACGAGGCGGTCACGGACGTGATCGCGAACAGCGACGCCTCCTCGATGCACGAGCGGGCCATCGAGGCCGCCGACGCGGTGCTGGCCCGACCCGCGGCCGCGCCGCCGGAGTAGCGCGGCACTCGGCCCTCCCAGCACCGGGAGGGCGGGGAGCGTATCCTGAGGGACGCGTGTACGCACATCGCATCGCCCCACTTACCGCGCCGAGGAGACCGGTTGGCCGACGTACCACAAGCATCCGCTGCACCGGCGCCCCCCGCGCCTGCCCGGCCGCCCCGCGGCCAGCGGCTCTCACGCCTCGCCTTCTACTCGCACCTCTGGCTCGGCGTGATCTTCACGGTGGCGCTGGTCGTCATCGCGATCACCGGGATCCTGCTCAACCACAAGCGCGGGCTCGGCCTCATGCCCGATGTCGCGAGCGCGCCCCCGCAGTCGTTCGACGCGGCACTGCCACTCGCACGGCTCGCCGCGATCGCGCAGGGAGCCGTGCGGACGGCCGGTGGCGACACGATCAGCATCGACCGGATGGACGTGCGGCCGCGCAACGGTTACGTGAAGGTCCGGCTTCGCGACGCGAGCTCGACGGAGGTGACAGTGGACCTGGTCACCGGCCGGGTGCTGCACACCGGCGCCCGGGGCGATGTGTTCCTGGAGCGGCTGCACTCCGGCGAAGTGTTCGGGAGTCGCGGGGTACTGATCAGCGATGCGGCAGCCGTGGCGCTCGTGATCACGCTGGTGACCGGCTACTGGCTCTGGCTCGCCCCGAGGATCGAGCGGCGCGTGCATCCTGCGCCCGCCCCAGGTGATGCAAACGGTATGGAGGCCGCACCATGACCATCGGCACCTGGGCGATGCTCCTTGGTCTCTTCGGCGTTCCGCTCGCGCTGGTGTGGGCGGGTCACCGCCTGCGGCGGCGGTCGTCGCGGTGGCGCGCAGCCTGGTGGGGGGCCCTGCTCGCACACGTGCTCGTGTCGCCGGCGGTGATGTGGGCGGCCATGGTGCCACCGGCCGACTGGGCACCATCCGACCGCTGGCGCGGGGCAGTCGGCCTGTGGGCGATGCTGGCGGCGCCACTCGTCGGCATGCTGATCGGCCTGGTGCGCGCGTCGACGCGCGCACCCGCGGTGTTGCCGCAGGACTAGATTGTCATCACCGCTGCGTCGTCGCAGATGATGCCGACGTCCCTCCACTCGCCGACCCGCCTCACCCACAACGTGTCCGCCGTCACCTACCGCACTGCCCGTCCGGCCGACGCACGCGCGATCGCCGCGCTCATCGAGCTGAACGTGCCGAGCGGTGAGCTCCTGCCACGCACGCCCGGCTTCATCGAGATGCACGCCACCAATTTCGTGGTGGCCGAGCGGGACGGGGTCGTGATCGGGTGTGCGCACCTGGACGAGTACGCACCGAGCCTGGCCGAAGTACGCTCGCTGGCGGTGTCGCCCGATGCGCAGGGGTTGGGAGCCGGTGCCGGCCTCGTTCGCGCGCTGGAACGGCTGGCACGCACGCGCGACTGCAGCACGGTGTTCGCCGTCAGCAACAGCGGCGACTTCTTCCGCCGCCTTGGTTACGCGGAGCGTCACATCCCGGAGCTGGACCGCGAGCGCTCGGCGGTCAGCAAGTACAAGGGCGTGCACGCCAAGGATTTGGGGGAGTAGCGGGCGCGGAAGGACGGACGGGCGGGGCGACCCTCGGCGCTGTCACCCCGCAGGAGGAGCGCAGCGACGAGTGTCGGGGGCCGGCGTGACTTCACGCGTGGCCGGTCACGCCTGCAGGACAGTAGATCCCAGCAGCTGCGCTGCGGCATGAGAGGACGCCGGAGCGCAGCGCAGTGGGTGGCCTGCTCCGCGTGACCCCACCCGGGCCCCGACATGCGCTGCGCGCCTGCGGGGTGACAACGCGCGGGACGCGCCCCTGCACCAGGTCCTCGCGCCTCGTTCCTCCCCCTACTTCCGCAACCCCGCCAGCAGCTCCCGCACCGCCACGTCGAGCTGCGAATCTCGGCTGGTGTACGATTCACCGACGGGGCGAGTGACGGGCACGTCCACCGGACGCGGGTTCATCTCCATGTCCTTGCCATCGGCGCCGGTGATGCGGGTGCTCGGGATGCGGACCGTGGTGCCGTCGAGCAGCGTGCGATTGGAGGTGAAGATGATCCATCCCGACGTCGGCTCCCCCACCACCTTGCCAAGTCGCATCGTGCGGTAGCCTTCCGTGAAATCCTCCGCGTCGCTCAGCGAATGCTGGTTGGTCACGAGGATCGTCGGCAGCTCCAGGGAGCGTTGCCCAAGCTGGGAGCGGGCCGACGTCGCGGCCTGGTCGCGCGTCTGCATCGTGAGGTAGGGGCGCCGCGTCAGGACGTCGAGCGCGTACGGGTTGACGAATCCGCCATTGTTGTTGCGAACGTCGACCACGACCCCTTCGCGCGCATGCTGCTCGGCGTCGAGGTCGACATACAGCTGGCGCAGCGATCCCTCGCCCATGTCCTGCATGTGGACGTAGCCGAGCCGCCCGGCGCTCGCCTTCTCCACGTACGCGCGCCGCGACTCCACCCAGTCGCGGTACCGCAGCCCCTTCTCGGTGGCGGCGCTCACCGGCAGCAGGGTCACGGTGCGGCGCGCACCGGCCGCCGATGCAACGGTGAGGGTGGTCTGCTTGCCGACCCGATAGGCGAGCAGCTCGTCCACGTTGGTGCGCGCATCGATGGTGCGTCCGTCGACCGCGACGAGCAGGTCGCCGAGTCCGACCTGCCCACCCAGCGCCGCGGGGCTCAGTGGCAGGACCTCGCTGATGCGCAGCCGTCCGTCGCGCTCGTACTCGGCGCGGTCGAAGCGGAGGCCGAGGCGGCCCGCGTACGGCTGCTGTGCAGGCGGGCCGCCGATGCCGAGGTGGGAGGCATTCAGCTCCCCGACCATCAGGTTCATGATGCGCCGCATCTCGTCGGGCGTGCGCGCGTCGCCGACACGCGCACCGTAGGACGTGCGGAACCCCGCCCAGTCGGTGCCGTTCATCCGCGCGTCGAAGAAGTTGTCGCGCAGGAACGACCATGCCTGGGTGAACACCGCCATCTTCTCGCGGGCGAAGTCGACGTCGAGCTCGGCCGAGACGGCCACCGGTCGCACGATTCGAGTGTCGACGATCACCGCGTTGATGCGTCCCGCCTCGAGGAACCACACCTCCTTGCCGTCGCTCGACCACTGTGCTGCGCTCTTGAAGCCGGGGGTGCTCGTGAGCTGGCGCGCCACCGGCGTCGGGCTCAATTCGTCCAGGCTCCAGGTGTAGAGGTTGACCTGTCCCGCGACCGTGGCGGTGGCGAGCAGCGTCTTGCCATCGGGGCTGATCGTCGCGCTGTTCGCGTCGACGCCAAGCGGCATCACGGAGAGACGCCGGCGGATGTCGTCGAAGGCGATCCGGGTGTTGGCGCGAGCTGCACTTGCGGCCGCGGTCGCACTGTCGCGCCGTGCCGCCGTGTCGGGCGCCACAGCCGGGATGGCGGCAGGAGGCGCACCGGGGCCCGGCTGCTGCGTCTGCGGAGTGGGCTGCCGCGGCGAGCTGGGGGTGAAGAGGTCGCGGAACTGGTCCTCGCGAAAGCGGGGGGTGCGAGGGACCAGGTCGATCCGCGTCACCTCACCGGCTTCGGTGCGCTGGCCCGAGGTCAGCGTGAGGTAGGTGCCGTCCGGGCTCCAGGACAACCCGCCACCACCGGCGTTCGAGAGCCAGCTGAGCTGCCGAGGCGCAGCGCTCCCGTCCGACGGGATGGCGAAGACGTTGGCGAACTGCTTGGTGCCGGCGCTGGCGACGTAGGCCAGCCACCGCCCGTCGGGCGACCAGGCCACCTCGCGCTCATCGACGAATGGCGGACGGCTCAGCACTGCCGTGGCGACGGCGCGGTCCGCACCGCCGGCGACGTCGAGCACTCGCAGCTCGCGGCCGCTGCGCACGTAGGCGATGCGCCGTCCATCGGGCGACCAGCGGGGGATGATGTCGCTGCCCGCGCCCCGCGTGAGCTGCGTCTCGGCACGCGTGCCGAAGTCATACAGGTAGAGGTGCCATGCTCCGTCGCGGTCGCTGGAGTACGCAATTCGCCGGCTGTCCGGCGCCCACGCGATCTGCTCCTCGCTGCCGGCAGTCGTCGTCACGCGCGTCGCCTCACCGCCCTCCTTCGCCGATGCCGCGAACAGCTCCCCGCGCACCACGAACGCCACCTTCCTGGCGTCCGGGGACAGGGCGAGCTGCTGGATGCCCGTCGACAGGACCTGGTGCTCCACGCCGGGCCCTGCGGGGAGGCCGCGCAGGGTGATCGGCACCTGGCGCGTCTGACCGGAGGCGACGTCGTGGCTCCACACCCCGAAGTCACGCTCGAAGACGATCGCCTGCCCGTCGTGCGAGATGGCGGGCCACAGCACGCGGCCCGCCGTGAACGACGTCACCGGTCTCGCGTCGCCCCCGGCGGCGCTGCGCGACCACAGGTTCTCGTGGCCATTCCGATCACTCATGAAGTAGAGCGTGCGGCCGTCGGCCGACCACATCGGCCAGGCGCTCTTGGCCCCGCGCTGCGTGACCGCCTCGTACCGCGGCGTCGCGGACGACCCGTTCGCGACGTCGTGCACGAGCCAGATCTCGCTCTCGTCGATGTGGCTGTGCCCATGCCGCCACCACTGCCCGAACGGCACGCCGCGCGCGGTGATCGCGATCGACCGGCCATCCGGCGCGGGCGCAGCCCAGTATTCTGCGGCGTAGCGGTCCGCCGCGACCTGCATCGGGGTGCCCCCATCAGCACTGACACGCCAGACGTCGCTCATGCCCGCGATGTCACGGCTGCTCGAGGAGAAGTAGAGCGAGCGCCCGTCGCGCGACCAATTGTCCAGCTGGTCGGCGACTTCGTCGAAGGTGAGGCGCCGCAGGTCCCCGCTTGCGAGCGTCACCACGTACACGTCGCCATTCCCCGACCGGGTGGAGACGAACGCGACGCGAGTGCCGTCCGGCGACCACATCGGGCGGCTCTCGGTCGCCGGGTGCGACACCAGGAGGCGCGCCTCGCCTCCCGAGTACGGCACCGTCCAGATGTCGCCACCCGAGACGAACACGATCTCGCGATGGTCGGGCGAGAGGCTCGGCTCGGCGAGCGAGGGGGCCGGCGGGGCGGCGGGCGAGACGGCCGGCGCGAGCAGGGACGGGAGTGGCGCCGCGAGCAGCGTCGCCGCGAGGTAGGCGCGGGAGAGTACGGGCATGAGATCGGGGTCGGTCGGTCGAGCGGGTGGGGCAGGGCGATTCGCGGAAAATATGCGGGTGCGGACGTCGGGTCGCCACGCGCGATGCCGAGCGTCGGACAACGTCAGAGATGCCGGGCGGTGTACTCCGTCACGTACTTGAGCCACATGACGATGATCGTCACGTACATGGAGAACAGCGGGACGCCGCGCAGGAGGCTGGCGAGCCAGCCGATGCCGTACGCGCGGCGCAGCGCCATCACGAAGTACAGCTGCGAGCCGCCGAAGACACCCACGATGAGCGCAGTGGTGTGCAGGGTGCCATGTGGAACGAGCTGCAGCGCAGCGAGGAGGATGAGATAGAACGACGACCAGTGCATCGCGAACAGCGCGTGGTGCGCGAACGGGCGTCCGCTGCCGACGAAGGTGGCCGCCACAAGCATGGCGAGGACCGGAAGCAGCAGCACCAGGAAGGTGGACAGGCGCTTGGTCGATTCATTCGCGAAGCGCTCGCCAAACAGGTCCAGGGACATACCGCGCGCCCTGGCACGCGCTACGGTGGCAGGCGACAGCTGAGCAGTGTTCCCCATGGTGGCGATCTCGCTGTGGAACCGCTGGGTCTCGGGTACGAACCGCACGATCGGGCGCACCGAGGTGGTGGCGAATAGCAGCGCGGCCGCCAGCAGGTACATCTGCATGGGCGACGCATACCGAGCGCGCCGGCCGGCCACGTACTCGGCGGTGAGCAGCCCCGGCTGTGCGAACAGCGCGCGCGCGGTGCGCAGCAGGCGGGAGTCGTACCCCACCGCGACCTCGGCCATGTGCGCGAAGAACTCACGCACGCTCGCCAGGTGGTCGCGATCGCGCTGCCCGCATGTATGACAGAACGCGCCGGCGAGCGCGGTCCCGCAGTTGCCGCACTGCGCCCGCTCCGGTGAGAGGCGGGTAATCGTTGCGTCAGCTCCGTAAGGCTCGAGGGCAGAAGTCATGCGACATTCTGGCGGCCGGCTGCCATGCTCGCCAGAGGAATAGACCCGCCGTCGACGCGCTCAGGCCGCTCGGCGCGCTCCTCGCGCGTTGGCAGGCCGCCGTGCGCGCGGACCGGCCACGCGGACCCAGCGGACACTGCCATCACAGCGGATGGTACTGATCTGGACTGATCGGGCCGTTCGGGCCTGCCCCGCGATGAAGTCACAGCCCCGCAGCAGCAATAGATTACGACTGACTTCGGAGGCGTGGAGGTAAGTGCAGCGCGCCTCAGCCTGCCGGGGGCGTATCCGTCTCATCCGTACCGTCAGTTCATATGGGTTTCCCCCTGGGTCGCTGTGGCCCGCAGCGGCGCGCCAGGATGAGCCAACGTGCGAGGAGCGCGAGAGGCGGACAACGCGCCCGATGGACCGGCTCCACGCCCACTTGACGACCCGCGAGCGCGGGCGGACGTTCGGAGTGTTCGTCCGCGGGAGCAACCCGCCCGCATCCCCCTGGTATCAGGAGATGTTCTCATGAGAGTGAAGGCCAGGCACTGGCGGGTGGCGATTGCGGCATCCGCCCTCGCCACCAGCACCGCCACGACGGCCGCCGAGGGACAGGCGCGCACCCTGGTCGTGCGGGCGGCAGCAGTGGCCGACGGGCTCGGTGCCGTGCGCCGCAACGTGGACGTGCTGGTGCGCGACGGACGCATCGTGGGCGTGCGGCCACGGGCTGGCCGCGCCGACGTCGACCTCGGCGCACGCGTGCTGGCGCCCGGGCTCATCGACACCCACGTCCACCTCGGGTGGTACATCACCCACCGCGCGCGGCTGCACCAGCAGGGTGACGGCGACAGCGAGTCCGTGGCGGCGCTGAACGCCGCCGGCAACGCCCAGCGCATGCTCCAGGCGGGATTCACCACCGTGCAGAGCGTCGGCGGGCCGGAGGATGCCGCGGTGCGAGATGCCGTGGCGCGCGGCGTGCTCGCCGGTCCGCGCATCATCACCTCGCTCGGCTCGCTCAGCGAGCGCGCCGGTGGTCCGGACTCGGTGCGGATGGCGGTGCGGCGGTTCAAGGAGCGCGGTGCCGACGTGATCAAGATCTTCGCCTCGGCCAGTATCCGCGACGGCGGAGGTCAGACCATGTCGCAGGAGCAGCTGGACGCCGCCTGCGGAGAGGCGAAGGCACTGGGGCTGCGCTCCATCGTCCACGCCCACGCGGCCAGCGCGGCGAAGGCCGCGGTTCGCGCCGGCTGCACGCAGGTCGATCACGGGGTGCTCATGGACGAGGAAGCGCTCGCGATGATGGCTCGCGCGGGGACGTACTTCGAGCCGCAGTGCGAGCTGGTGTCGCGCAACTACCTCGACCACAAGGAGTGGTTCCGCGGCATCGGCAACTACAATGACGAGGGATTCGCGGCCACCGAGCGGGCCCTGGGGCTGCGGCGCGCGCTGGTGCAGCGATACCTCGCCACGCCGGGATTGAAGGTCGTGTACGGCACGGACGCGGTGGCGGGGGCCCATGGGCAGAACGGCCGCGACCTCGCCTGCCGAGTGCGCCTGAATGGCGAGACTGCCGTCAGCGCGATCACCGCCGCGACGTCGCTCTCCGCCGAGTCGCTCGGACTTGGCGGGGAGATCGGACGCATCGCGGTCGGGTACCGCGCTGACCTCATGGCCTTCGACGGCGACCCGCGAACGGATCCCGACGCCTTCATGCGCATCGCGTTCGTGATGAAGGATGGAGTGATCCACCGCTCGCTCCCCGCTGCGGCGGGCATGCGGATGTCGTACCCCACGGCATCCAGGCCATGATCGTGCATATCGTCGTCGCAGCAGTCGCCGCCCTGCTCGTGACCACGCCGGCCGGCGCGCAGCGGGTGGACTGGCCAGCACCCAGCGGCGATGGCGGGGCCATGCGATGGTCTCCGCTAGCGGACGTCGGCCGCGGCAACGTGCACCAGCTCGCGGTGGCGTGGACGTGGAAGACCGGCCAGCTCCCGGTGACGGCCACCGCGTCGGAGCCGGCCGCGCGGCCGGGACAGTTCCAGGTGTCACCCGTGGTGATCGGCGACACGATGTACCTCTCGACCCCATACGCGGCGGTCGTGGCGCTCGACGCCTCGACCGGCGCGCAGCTGTGGAAACACGACCCCGGCACCTGGCGCGCGGGGCAGCCGTCCAATGGCACGGGCTTCGTGCACCGCGGCATCGCGACCTGGGCGGGCGATGGGGAGCGCCGCGTCTTCATCAACGCACGCTGGAAGCTGGTGGCGGTGAACGCGCGCACAGGCCAGCCGATTGCCGGGTTCGGCCAGCGCGGCGAGGTGGACCTCGTGGGCGGGCTGCGCCGGCCGGTGAACCGGCTGCACTACACCAACACCTCGCCGCCGGTGGTCGTGGGAAACGTCGTGATCGTCGGGAACGGTGTGGGCGACCGGCTGCGCTACCCGGACGGCCCGCCGGGCGACGTGCAGGCATTCGACGTCCGCACGGGGAAGAGGGTCTGGAGCTTTCACACGATTCCCGACTCGGGCGAGTACGGCTGGCGCACATGGGAGGAGGGCGCGTACCGCCACATGGGGCACACAAACGTGTGGGCCCCGATGAGCGTCGATGCGCGCCGGGGACTGGTGTTCCTTCCCGTCAGCACGCCGACCAATGACTGGTACGGCGGCGATCGCAAGGGTGACAACCTGTTCGCCGAGTCTGTCGTCGCACTCGATGCGCGCACGGGACGTCGCGTCTGGCACTACCAGGTGGTGCATCACGGCCTCTGGGACTACGACCTGCCGGCGCCGCCGGTGATGGCGACCATGCGCTGGAAGGGCCGGATGCGCGATGTCGTCGTCGTCCCGTCCAAGACCGCGTGGCTGTACGTGCTCGATCGCGCGACCGGCAAGCCGGTGTGGCCCATCGTCGAGCGTCCGGTGCCGGCCAGCGACGTACCGGGTGAGCGTGCGGCGCGTACCCAGCCGTTCCCCACATGGCCTGCGCCCTTCGCGCGGCAAACGGTGACCGAGGCCGACCTGATCGACTTCACCCCCGAGCTGCATCGCCGCGCGCGGGAGATATTCCGGCGCTATCGCAGCGGACCGATCTTCACCCCGCCCTCGGTGCAGGGCACCATCGTGATGCCCGGCTCCATCGGCGGCGCGGGGTGGGGGAGCACGGCATTCGATCCCGAGACACGCACCGTATACGTGAAGGCGACGAACAATCCCGTGCTGTACCGCATCCGTGAGGGGGTGCCGAACGATACGATCGGCTACCGGTACACGGTGGACCTCACGGGAAGCTCGCTCGGGGTGACGGTGGATCCCGACTCGCTCTCCGGCCAGGACCACGCACCGCCGACCACGTTGCCACTCATCAAGCCGCCATACGGGACGATGTCGGCGTTCGATCTCGATACGGGCCGCGAGCGGTGGCGCGTGCCATTCGGCGACACGCCGGCAATCCGGGAGCATCCGCTGCTGAAGGGAGTGACCTTGCCGGCGCTCGGCGTAGCGGGAGCCCCGGGGGGCACGGTGACGCGTGGCGGAGTGATCTTCGCCACCGGGGGCGGCACCGTGCTGTACGCACTCGACACGCGCGACGGGCGCGTCCTCTGGCAGCATGCTTTGCGCGCCGGACGTGGTTATGCCAATCCCGTGACCTACCGTACCTCCAGCGGTACGCAGTTCGTCGTCATCGCCACCGGCGCCGGGGCAGATGCCGAGCTCGTTGCCTTCTCGCTCGGGGGCCAGCGATGATGGGCCGGCACATGTCGGCGCGCCGCGTTGCCGCCTGTGCGCTGGTGGCGGCGACGCAACACGCCGGTGCACAGGACGCACCCTCGCGCGTCACACCCGCGAGCGCGACGACGGCGCGCGTCGTCGCACTGCGCTTCGGCACCCTGGTGCACGGGGCGGGGCAGGTGACGCGCGACGCAGTGGTCGTCGTGCAAGGGAATCGCATCACCGCGGTCGGGGCCGGGGCGCGGGCCATTCCGCGCGGCGCAGTGGTGCACGACCTACGGCGATACACGGCGATCCCGGGGCTCATCGATGCGCACACGCACATGACCTACTACTGGGACCGCGAGGCCGGCACGAACCCATGGCAGCAGCAGGGGTCGCGGAATTCGGGGGTGACGGTCTACCTGGCGCAGGAGAATGCGCGACGCACCCTCGAGACCGGCGTCACCACCGTGCGCGATCTCGGCTCACGCGACTTCACCGACGTCGCCATGCGGCAGCTCATCGACCGGGGAGCGTTCCCCGGGCCGCGGATGGTGGTCTCGGGCCATGGACTCGGGAAGCTCCGCCCGACGGCTGCGTCGCCGAACCCGGTGTCGAACGTCGCACGTGCGCGCGTCACGGGCGCGGCGGACATTCCCGCCGCCGTGAAGGCGCAGGTGGACGGCGGCGCGGACGTCATCAAGATGTACGGGTCCACCGGCAGCGCGTCGGACGTCACTGGCGACCAGACCTTCACCGCCGCCGAGATGCGCACGGCGGTGGAGGCGGCGCACGCGCTCGGCAGGCGCATCGCCATCCACTCCTACGGCCCGGCCGGCGGGCGCGATGCCACGGCGGCGGGCGCCGAGTCGGTGGAGCACCCTGTGGACCTGGACGACGCAACGCTGGCCGACATGGCTCGGCGGGGCACAATCTACGTTCCGACCATCGATCACAACCGATACTATGCGGAGTACCGGGCGGAGTTCGGCTACACGGCCGCGCAGGCCGCGGCGCTGGACGAGTATCGTGCGCGCAACCTTGCCACGGCGCGGCGTGCGTTCCAGGCTGGCGTCCGGTTCGCCATGGGCTCCGATGCGGTGTTCACGATGTTCGGCCAGAACACGCGCGAGCTCGGGTGGTACGTGGAGATCGGGATGACACCGGCGCAGGCGCTGGCGACGGCGACGACGAATGGCGCTATCCTGCTCGGCCGCGAAAAGGAGCTCGGAGCGATCGCGCCGGGCTACCTCGCGGACATCGTCGCTGTCGAGGGCGACCCGCTCGCGGATATCCGCGTGGTGATCGACCGGGTGCGGTGGGTGATGAAGGATGGCGCAGTGGTGGTGGATCGGCGCGGTGTGACCGGGCCGGATCGGCGACGCGCGGGAAGGTAACGCCGCAGCATCGCCTTCGCGGACGCCTCATGGCGATCGTGAGAGGCGCACCGCGGTCAGCAGGCGGCCGCCGACGAGAATATCGGCCGCCACTACCCTGTTCCTGCTGTCCCGTCGAAAGGTGACCTGCGAACGAGTGCGCGCCAGCGTGTAGAACGTGGAGTCACTGGAAGGGTACAGCGGAACGTCGCGACCACCGGAGAACTGCGCGAAGAGCCGTCCACCCTGTACGTAGAATCGACCGGTCTGACCTGGAGTGACCGGTGAGGTGTAAGGACCTGCCAGTGCACGGAGCCGGTCCGCCCGAAGTGCCACAACGGGAGACTCCGCGATGAAGGCGACGATCCTGTCGCTCAGCACTTCAGGTTGATCCAGCTGGATCAGATGCCCAGCGTCGCGCATGATCTCCCTGCGTGCGCCCCAGATCCCGAGCTCGATTGCCCCGGCATGCGCGTGGACGTCGGCGATGTCGTGTTCGCCGACCAGGATCAGGGTGGGAACACGTATGTCACTCAGGTGCGTCATGACAGGGCTGGGACTCGGAAGTTCGAGGTCGCCGTGCTTGCGCAGGTTGTGGGGACTCCGCCGAAGTATGTCCTCGAGCCGACGACGGGCGGAATCGTTCGCTGGAGCGAGCGCGTGGCGATCGTTGACCTGATTGGCCGCGGCGCCCGCTGCATCGCCTTGAGCGAGCGGCGCGAGGTTCGCCCGCTCGCGCTGAAGGAAGTGATCAGAGTAGCCAAGGCCATTCACCACCGCACCGATCAGCACGAGCCGATCGACGCTCGCTGGCGCGAGGATCGCGAAGTCGATGGCGAGTGCACCCCCGGAGGATGCACCGACAAACGTCGCCGTCGAGACGTGCCGATCAGCGAGCAGCCGAGCCAGATCGGCAGTGGACGAGTAGGAAGCCGACGGTGCGCCGGACCGTCCGACCCCACGTCGGTCGTATCGTATGACACGATGCTTCGCGCAGAGCGCCGGCCAGATGAGGTCCCATCCAGCAGCGCCGGTGACACCATCGTGGATCAACACGACCGCCGAGCCCTGTCCGCACTCCTCGAAATACAGCCTGCTGCCGTCAACCGTGGAGACGAAGCCCGTGCCCGGCATTTGACCTGCCGCTGGACTTGCGGCAAGAAACAAGCAGGTCAGCAGTCGCCGTGCAAGTCGTTGCGAACTCGTCGACCAGTTGCTGCCTACGCCGGCGCGCCTCAACGCGCAATCTCCTCCGCTGACCGCAGCGCCAGCGCGCAGAAGGTGAGCGTGGAGTTGGCGCATCCACCGCTCACGCAGGTCGGCGCACCGACGATGAACAGGTTGTCATGGTCGTGGCTGCGTCCCCAGGAATCGACCACCGACGTCGCCGGATCGGTACCCATGCGGCAGCCGCCCGCGGGGTGGTCCTGCCAGCCGTCCGCATCGTCCTCTTCCGTGTGGAGCAGGGTGCCGCCTCCGGCACGCGCCATGGATGCGAACAGTGCCTTGATCGTCTCGTTGGAATAGCCGCGCAGCGCCGCGGACTCCGGCGCATCGCGAAACGCGAGGCGGGGCAGGGGGTCTCCCCACGCGTTCCGTCGCGCCGTGTCGAGCGTGAGCTCGCTGGAGCGGTCGGGGATCACGTCGTAGTAGGCCCGCACGCGCGCCACCCCCGTCCCGGTGCGCTCGCGCCAGTCGGCCATGATCGCGTCGCCGAGCAGCAGTGCGCCGCCATCGTCGCGCAGGCGCGGGCCGCGCGCGTAGGTGGATTCCCAGACCCGCAGGTCGTGCCGCAGGTAGCGCGCACCTGCGGGAGCGCGCATGAACTGCTTCGTGACCAGCGAATGCTGCGAGTTCATGCCAGGGTACAGCCGCGTCGGCAGGGCGATGTATCCCTGCTGGTTGCGGTGGCCATTCAGGTACTTGCCCACCGTGCCCGACCGGTTGGCCAGGCCGTCCGGCGTACGATCGCTGCGCGACAGCAGCAGCAGGTGCGCGCTCCACACGTAGCCCGCCGCCACGATGAACTGCGTCGCACGAAACTCCACGGGGGTACCGCGCCCCTCCCGCGCGCCGCGAGTGCGCTGGACCGCCTCCGCGCTCGCGATCCTGGCCGACCCGGCGTGCATGGAGAGCCGGCGCACCAGCGTGCGCGGGTAGAGGGTCACGCGGTTCGACTTCCGCAGGCGGTCCCACGTGTGGTCCGGCGTGTAC
>Ga0136611_10001637_pt1 | contig 15626 bp, 13 predicted proteins | sample AntDrymUQ2232306_2_FD_106645 | JGI IMG/M metagenome (GOLD analysis project Ga0136611, IMG submission 106645) | Polar desert sand microbial communities from Dry Valleys, Antarctica - metaG UQ223 (23.06) | ecosystem: Environmental > Terrestrial > Soil > Desert | place: Antarctica: Dry Valley...
CACGAAGTCGGGGCCGACGAAGATGTTGATCTCGCCGGTCTCGACGGCGTCCTCGGCGTCGACGTAGGACAGGGTCTTGAGGGTGAGGAACAGGTTGTCCTCGTAGCGCTCGAGCTTGGGTCGCTGGTGGGCGGAGACGGCGTCCTCGACGGCGAGCTGGTGCAGCCCGAAGACGCTGGCGACCTCGTCGAGCTCCTGGAGCTCGGGCTGGTAGAGGCCGACCCACACGAAGTCGCCGGGGTCGGTGGCACGGGAGCGGAGGGTCTGGATCTCCTGCGGCGTGCAGTCGACCGGGACCCGGACCCCGTCTCGGTAGAGGGCGCTGTCGACGATCACGGAGGTCAGGCTAGTGCCATCGGGGCCCGCACTAGAGTCCGCTGCATGGCAACCCTGATCCTGGTCCGGCACGGTCGCACGACGGCCAACACCTCCGGGGTGCTGGCAGGTCGAACCGCCGGGGTCCGGCTCGACGACCTCGGCGTGACCCAGGCGGCCACCGCCGGCGGACGTCTGGCCGGTGTGCCGCTGGCGAGGCTGGTCAGCAGCCCGCTCGAGCGGTGCCGCCAGACGGCCGCCGCGATCGCGAAGTCCCAGGAGGGCGCGACCCGAGTGGTGACCGACAAGGGCATCACCGAGTGCGACTACGGCGAGTGGCAGGGGCGCTCGCTCAAGGACCTGGCCAAGGAGAAGCTCTGGAAGACGGTGCAGTCCCAGCCGTCCGCGGTCGAGTTCCCCGGCGGCGAGACGATGCGCGCGATGCAGGAGCGGGGCGTGGCCGCAGTACGCCGTCACGACGCGGCGGTCGAGGCCGAGCACGGGCCGGGGGCGGTCTGGGTGGCGGTCAGCCACGGGGACGTGATCAAGGCGATCCTGGCCGACGCCCTCGGCACCCACCTCGACCTGTTCCAGCGGCTGCACGTGGACCCGGCGTCGCTCTCGATCATCCGCTACACCGAGTCCAGGCCGTTCGTCCTCGGCGTCAACACCCACGAGGGCAGGCTCGACTGGCTGCGCCCGCCACCGGCCAAGGCCAAGGGACGTCGCCGCCGGGTCACCGACGCGGCGGTCGGTGGAGGCGCCGGCCCGGCTGGCACGACGTCCTAAGGTGGTCGACATGCCAGTCATCCATGGCTTCGACCCACCGGAGCGCTTCGTCACAGGCACCGTCGGCCCACCAGGAGGGCGCACCTTCTTCCTGCAGGCACGCTCCGGGGCGCACATCGTGAGCGTCTCGTTGGAGAAGCGGCAGGTCGCCGCACTGGCCGAGCGCATCGACGACCTCCTCGACGAGGTGATGACCACCGACGGCATGGCCGCGGTGGTCCCCGCCGTGGCTCCGCTCGGTCTCGACGACGCCGAGCCCCTCGAGCAGCCGATCGAGGAGGAGTTCAAGGCCGGCACCATGACGCTGTCGTGGGACTCCACCGACTCCCGCGTCGTGATCGAGGTCTTCCCGTTCACCGAGGCCGCGGTCGTCTCGCCGGAGCAAGTCGGCGAGGACCTCGAGGAGCCCGATCCCGACGAGATCTTCCTGGTCCGGCTGGCGGCCGGAGCCGCGCGCGCGTTCGTGAAGCGCACCGAGCAGGTCATCGAGGCAGGCCGACCCTCCTGCCCGTTCTGCGGGGGACCGATCGACCCCGACGGGCACCTGTGCGTGCGCGCCAACGGTTTCCGTCGACGGGACCCCTGAACCGGTGAGCCTCACCGCCGGTGAGCTCGAGCTCCACGGCCGGGTGATGCCCGCGTCCAACGCCACCTTCGTCGGGGAGATCGAGGGGGTCCGCGTCGTCTACAAGCCGGTCGCCGGCGAGCGCCCGCTCTGGGACTTCCCCGACGGCACGCTGGCGGACCGCGAAGTGGCGGCGTACGCCGTCTCGGAGGCGCTGGGCTGGGACGTCGTGCCGCACACCTTCCTGCGCGACGGTCCCCACGGCCCCGGCATGGTGCAGTTGTGGAAGGAACCCGACGAGGAGCAGGTCGCCGTCGACCTGGTCCGCGAGGGCCACGTGCCGCAGGGCTGGCGGCACGTCTTCGACGGCGTGGACGAGCACGACCGTGGCGTCGCGCTCGTGCACGAGGACTCCGAGCCGTTGCGCCGGATGGCGATCTTCGACGTGCTGGTCAACAACGCCGACCGCAAGGGCGGCCACGTGCTCGCGATGCCCGGAGGCCACCGCTACGGCGTTGACCACGGCGTCTCGTTCCACCTCGAGAACAAGCTGCGGACCGTGCTCTGGGGCTGGTCGGGCGAGGGGCTCAGTGACGCGGAGGTCACCGCGGTCGAACGGGTCCGGGACGCGGTCGCGGCCGACTTGGGCGCGACGCTGGTGGACCTGGTCACCGAGCGGGAGGTCGCGGCGCTGGTCGGGCGGTGCGAGCGGCTGCTCCGTCGGCGGGCGATGCCCGAGCCGGGCGGGTCCTGGCCGGTCATCCCGTGGCCGCCCTTCTGAAGGAGGCCTTCCGGCGGACAACGTCGGCGCTCGGACCGTCCCGCGGGCCGACTACGCTGCTCGGCATGCGTGCGTGGTCTGCTCCGGAGGTCCCTGTTCTCGACGTGATGGGTCCCGCGGTGCGGATCCACGACACGGCGACCGGCGGACCGGTCACCACCGAGCCCGACGGCGCCGCCCGGCTCTACGTCTGCGGGATCACGCCCTACGACGCCACGCACCTGGGCCATGCCGCGACGTACGTCGCCTTCGACCTGCTCGTTCGCGCCTGGCGCTCCGCCGGGCACGAGGTCACCTGCGTCCAGAACGTGACCGACGTGGACGACCCGCTGCTCGAGCGGGCCGACAAGATCCACCTCGACTGGGTCGAGCTGGCCGAGCGCGAGACCGAGCTGTTCCGCCAGGACATGACCGCGCTGCGGGTGGTGCCCCCGAGCCACTTCGTGGGTGCCGTGGAGTCCATCCCCCGGGTGGTCGACCTGATCCAGGTGCTCGACGCGGCCGGCGCGATCTACCGCGTGGAGGACGACCTCTACTTCTCGGTCACCGCCGACCCCGCCTTCGGCGAGGTGTCCGGGTGGGACCGCGAGCAGATGATCGAGGTCTTCGGCGAGCGCGGCGGCGACCCCGACCGAGCCGGCAAGAAGGACCCCCTCGACTGCGTGGTCTGGCGCGGCGAGCGTCCCGGCGAGCCGTCGTGGGAGAGCCCGTTCGGCCGTGGGCGCCCCGGCTGGCACATCGAGTGCACGGTGATCGCGATGGAGCACCTGGGCCTCGGCTTCGACGTCCAGGCCGGCGGCAGCGACCTGGTGTTCCCGCACCACGAGATGTCGGCCGGCCACGCCCAGGTGGCCGAGCCGGACAGCCGGTTCGCCCGGGCCTTCGCGCATGCCGGGATGGTGGCCTACGACGGCGAGAAGATGTCGAAGTCCAAGGGCAACCTGGTCTTCGTCTCGGCGCTGCGCAACTCCGACATCGACCCGATGGCGATCCGCCTGGTGCTGCTCCGCCATCACTACCGCAGCGACTGGGAGTGGACCGACAACCAGCTGTGGGACGCCGTGGACACGCTCGTCGACTGGCGCCGCGCGCTCTCGCTGGGTGCTGGTGCCCCGGCGACGCCGGTCGTCGAGGCCGTGCTCGCGGCCCTCGGGGACGACCTGGACGCCCCCACCGCGATCGCAGCCGTGCAGGCGTGGGTCGAGGCCACCCTCGGCGTCACCGGTCACCTGGCCGAGACCTCGGACCCAGCGGCCGGCGGCACGGTTCACATGCTGCTGGACGCGGCGCTGGGCCTCGCGCTCTGACGGGCCGGCCGGCGCGCTGACTACTCGGGCTACTCCGCGTCGCCGCGCTTGAGGTAGCGCTCGAAGTCGCGGGCGATCGCCTCGCCGGACGCCTCGGGGAGCTCAGTGGTGTCCCGGGTCTCCTCCAGGGCGCGGATGTAGTCGGCGATGTCCTCGTCCTCCTCGGCGAGCTCGTCGACACCGCGCTCCCAGGCACGGGAGTCCTCGGGCAGGTCGCCCAGCGGGATGCTGGTCTCGAAGAGCTCCTCGAGGACGCCGATCAGCGCCATCGTCGCCTTCGGGCACGGCGGCTGGGCGACGTAGTGGGGGACCGCGGCCCAGTACGACACCGCGGGGATGTCCAGGCGCGTGCACGCGTCCTGGAACACCCCGACGATCCCCGTCGGACCCTCGTAGGACGACTGCTCGAGCTTGAGACGGTCGACCAGGTCGGGCTCGGTGGCGGTGCCGCTGACAGGGACCGGCCTCGTGTGCGGGGTGTCGGCCAGCAACGCTCCCAGGGTGACGACCAGGCCGCCACCGAGGTCGTCGCAGGCCGCCAGGAGCTCCGCGCAGAACTGCCGCCACCGGATGTTGGGCTCGATGCCGCGGATCAGGATCACGTCGCGGTCGAGCTCCGGCGGCGAGGCGACGGCGATCTGGGTGGAGGGCCAGGTGATCCGCCGGTGGCCGAGCTCGTCGGTCCCGACCATGGGCCGGTTGACCTGGAAGTCGTAGAAGTCCTCGGGATCGACGGCGCCGACCGTCCGGGCTCCCCAGACCCGGATCAGGTGGTCCACCACGCCGGAGGCGGCGTCCGCGGCGTCGTTCCATCCCTCGAAGGCCGCGATGACCACCGGGTCGACCAGGTCGACGACGTGCTCGATCTCGATCACGCAACCAGCCTAGTGCGGCCTCGGTCGCCCGCGAGGATTTCTGCTGGGTCGAGGGGCGATGTCACGATGCGGGAATCCGGTCCGCCCGTCGGACGCTGTACCTAGTCTCGATGAGACCCGCCAACGAGCGGGTCGACAGCAACGCCGTACGTGAGAGGAGCGAGGTGGCCGACCAAGCCCGGGACCTCCGTCCCGACATCACCGAGGAGCTCACCGCCGTGCTGCGGGAGCGGATCCTGGTGATCGACGGCGCCATGGGCACGGCCATCCAACGGGACCGGCCGTCCGAGGAGGGCTACCGCGGGGAGCGTTTCGCCGACTGGCCCAGCGACCTGCAGGGCAACAACGACCTGCTGACGCTCACCCAGCCCGACATCATCGAGGGCATCCACCGGGAGTACCTCCTCGCCGGCGCCGACATCATCGAGACCAACACGTTCAACGCCAACGCCGTCTCGCTGTCCGACTACGGCATGGCAGACCTCGTCTACGAGTTCAACCACTTCTCCGCCCGGCTGGCCCGGCAGGCCTGCGACGCCATGACCGCGGAGACTCCCGAGCGGCCGCGCTACGTCGCCGGTGCGCTCGGTCCCACGACCCGCACCGCGTCGATCTCTCCCGACGTCAACGACCCCAGCGCCCGCAACGTGTCCTTCGACCAGCTGGTCGCGGCCTACCACGAGGCCGGTCGCGGGCTCCTCGACGGTGGGTCGGACCTGCTCGTCATCGAGACCATCTTCGACACTCTCAACGCCAAGGCGGCGATCTTCGCGGTCGAGACGCTCTTCGAGGACTACGGCCGGCGCTGGCCGGTCATCGTCTCCGGCACCATCACCGACGCGTCCGGGCGCACCCTCTCGGGTCAGGTCACCGAGGCGTTCTGGGCGTCGGTGCGTCACGTCCGGCCGTTGGCGGTGGGCCTGAACTGTGCGCTCGGCGCCAAGGAGATGCGGCCCTACATCGCGGAGATGAGCCGGATCGCCGACTCCTTCGTGTCGTGCTACCCCAACGCGGGGCTGCCCAACGCGTTCGGCGAGTACGACGAGTCGCCCGAGGAGACCGCGGCCACGATCGAGGAGTTCGCCGAGGCCGGCTTCGTCAACCTGGTCGGTGGCTGCTGCGGCACCACGCCCGCCCACATCGCCGCCATCGCCGACGCCGTGGCGGACAAGCCGCGCCGCGAGCCGTCCGAGGTGAGGTCCGCGATGCGGCTCTCGGGCCTGGAGCCGTTCACGGTCACCGAGGAGAGCCTCTTCGTCAACGTCGGCGAGCGCACCAACATCACCGGGTCGGCGAAGTTCCGCAACCTGATCAAGGACGGCGACTACGACACCGCGCTGTCGATCGCCACCCAGCAGGTGGAGAACGGCGCGCAGGTCATCGACGTCAACATGGACGAGGGGATGATCGACGGCGTTGCCGCGATGGACCGTTTCCTCAAGCTGGTCGCCTCCGAGCCGGACATCAGCCGGGTCCCCGTGATGGTCGACTCCTCCAAGTGGGAGGTGATCGAGGCCGGCCTCAAGTGCGTGCAGGGCAAGGCGATCGTCAACTCCATCTCCATGAAGGAGGGGGAGGAGGCGTTCGTCGCGCACGCCCGGCTGTGCCGCAAGTACGGCGCGGCGGCGGTCGTGATGGCGTTCGACGAGGACGGTCAGGCCGACTCCCTGGAGAAGCGCAAGAAGATCTGCGAGCGGGCCTACCGGATCCTGGTAGACCAGGTGGGCTTCCCGGCCGAGGACATCATCTTCGACCCCAACGTCTTCGCGGTGGCGACCGGCATCGAGGAGCACGCGTCGTACGGCCTGGACTTCATCGAGGCCACCCGCTGGATCAAGGAGAACCTCCCCGGCGCCAAGGTGTCCGGCGGCATCTCCAACGTGTCCTTCTCCTTCCGCGGCAACAACCCGGTCCGGGAGGCGATCCATGCCGTCTTCCTCTACCACGCGATCCGGGCCGGCCTGGACATGGGCATCGTCAACGCGGGCGCCCTGGTGGTCTACGACCAGGTCGACGCCGAGCTGCGCGAGCGCATCGAGGACGTCGTGCTCAACCGCCGTCCCGATGCCGCCGAGCGGTTGCTGGAGGTCGCGGAGACCCACAACCGTGCCGCCGAGGTCGAGGAGGGGCGCGAGGAGGAGTGGCGGACCCTGCCGGTGCGCGAGCGGATCACCCACGCGCTGGTCAAGGGCCTCGACGCCCACGTGGAGGCCGACACCGAGATCCTCCGCGCGGAGATCGAGGCCGCGTCGGGGCGACCGATCGAGGTCATCGAGGGCCCGTTGATGGACGGCATGAACGTCGTGGGCGACCTCTTCGGTGCCGGCAAGATGTTCCTGCCGCAGGTGGTCAAGAGCGCCCGGGTGATGAAGAAGGCCGTCGCCTACCTGATCCCCTTCATCGAGCAGGAGAAGCTCGACAACCCCGAGTACGCCACCGTCAAGGACACCAATGGCACGATCGTGATGGCCACGGTGAAGGGCGACGTCCACGACATCGGCAAGAACATCGTCGGCGTGGTGCTGCAGTGCAACAACTACGAGGTCATCGACCTCGGGGTGATGGTGCCGGCGCAGAAGATCCTCGACACGGCCGCTGAGGTCGGCGCCGACATCATCGGGCTCTCCGGCCTGATCACCCCGTCCCTCGACGAGATGGTCAACTTTGCCACCGAGATGCAGCGACAGGGTCTGGCGATCCCGCTCCTCATCGGCGGGGCGACGACCAGCCGAGCCCACACCGCGGTCAAGGTGGACCCGAAGTACGACGGCCCGGTCGTCTGGGTCAAGGACGCCTCGAGGTCCGTGCCGGTGGCCGCCGCGCTCCTCGACGACCGTCAACGCGACAAGCTGATGAGCGACGTGCGGACCGACTTCGACGCGCTCCGGACGCGTCACGCCGCCAAGCACGACCGGCCCATGGCGTCGCTCGCCGACGCCCGGCGCAACGCCAGCCCGATCGACTGGGAGGGCTACCCGCCGCCCGCCCCGGCGCAGCCCGGCATCCACGTGCTCGACGACTACGACATCGGCGAGCTCCGCGACTACATCGACTGGCAGCCGTTCTTCAACGCCTGGGAGATGAAGGGCAAGTTCCCCGACATCCTCAACGCCCCCGCGACCGGCGAGACGGCGCGCAAGCTCTACGACGACGCGCAGGAGATGCTCGACACGATCGTGGCGGAGCGCTGGATCACGGCCCGGGGCGTGTTCGGCTTCTTCCCGGCCGCCTCGGTGGGCGACGACGTCGAGATCTACGCCGACGACACCCGCGCCGAGGTCCGCGCCGTCCTCCACCAGCTGCGCCAGCAGGGGCAGCACCGCGAGGGCGTGCCCAACCGCTCGCTCTCCGACTACGTCGCGCCGCGCGAGACCGGTCTGCCCGACCACGTGGGGGCGTTCGCCGTCACCGCCGGCATCGGGCTGGGGGAGCGGGTCAAGCAGTTCCAGGCCGACCTCGACGACTACAACGCGATCCTGATCGAGTCGCTCGCGGACCGGCTCGCCGAGGCCTTCGCCGAGCGCCTGCACCAGCGGGTGCGCAAGGAGCTGTGGGGCCACGCCGCCGACGAGACGCTCAGCAACGACGACCTGATCCGGGAGCGCTACACCGGCATCCGGCCCGCCCCCGGCTACCCCGCCTGCCCCGACCACACCGAGAAGACCACTCTCTGGGAGCTGCTCGACGTCGAGAACAGCACCGGCATCACCCTCACCGAGTCGATGGCGATGTGGCCCGGTGCCTCGGTCTCCGGGTGGTACTTCTCCCACCCTCAGTCGCAGTACTTCGTCGTCGGCCGCCTCGGCCGCGACCAGGTCGCCGACTACGCCGACCGCAAGGGCTGGACGCTGGCCGAGGCCGAGCGCTGGCTCTCGCCGAGCCTGGGGTACGACCCTGAGGACTGACGGTGCCGGCGCATGGCCGGCGGCCGTGCTGTGGGACATGGACGGCACCCTGGTCGACACCGAGCCCTACTGGGTCGAGGCCGAGTTCGCCCTCGCCGAGCGACACGGTGGCACCTGGAGCTACGAGCACGGGCTCAACCTCGTCGGCAACGACCTGCTCGACTCCGGCCACTACATCCGCGAGCACATGGGCATCGACGTCGAGCCCGCCGCGATCGTGGAGGAGCTTCTCGACGACGTGGTGCGCGCGGTGGAGCAGACCGTGCCTTGGCGGCCTGGGGCGCGCGAGCTGCTCGACAGCCTGGTCCGCGGCGGGGTCCCGTGCGCGTTGGTCACCATGTCCTACCGCCGCTTCGTGGATCCGATCCTGACTGGCCTGCCCGAGGGCACCTTCACCGAGATCGTCACCGGGGACGCCGTGACCCACGGCAAGCCGCACCCCGAGCCCTACCTCCTCGCCGCAGCGCGGCTGGGGCTGGCGCCCGAGGACTGCCTGGCCATCGAGGACTCCGAACCCGGGGCCACCAGCGCGGTCGCGGCGGGGTGCCCGACCCTGGTCGTGCCGCACCACGTGCCGGTCGCGGCCGGCCCCGGCCGGGTGCACGCGGAGACGCTCGCGGGCGTGGACCGCGCCCGGCTCAGCGTGCTCGCTAGGGCGGCTCGTTAGTTTGTGGGCATGCCGCTGCCGATCGAGGACTACGCACTGATCGGCGACCGGCGTACCGCCGCGCTCGTCGGACTCAACGGCTCGGTGGACTGGCTCTGCCTGCCGCGCTTCGACTCGGCGGCCTGCTTCGCCGGGCTCCTCGGTGGTGACGAGCACGGCCGCTGGCTCCTCGCGCCCGCCGGCGACTACACGGTGAAGCGGACGTACGTCGGCGACACGGCTCTGCTCGAGACCACGTTCACCACGGCGACCGGCACCCTGACCCTCACCGACCTGATGCCGACCAACGACGACCGCGCCGACCTGGTCCGCCAGGTCCGGGGCGTCGCGGGGACGGTGCTGGTCCGGCACGAGTGGGTGGTCCGCTTCGACTACGGCAAGGTCCGGCCTTGGGTGAGCCGGCACCACGACGGCGACGGCCACGCCATCGTCGCGGTGGCCGGCCCGGACATGCTCGTGCTGCGCGGCCCGCGGCTGCCGGACGCCGTGGGCGGGCGGCACACCGACGAGTTCGAGGTGCACGAGGGTGACGAGCTCACCTTCGCGACAACCTGGGTGCCGTCCTGGAACGCCGTGCCGCCGCCGGCCGACCTCGACGGTTCCATCGCCCGCACGCACGCCGAGGAGCAGCAGTGGAGCCAGGGGTGCTCCGAGGACCTGCCACACCGCGACCTGGTGGTCCGCAGCCTGTTGACCCTGCGCCTGCTCACCCACGCCGAGACGGGGGGCATCGTGGCGGCCCCGACGACGTCACTGCCCGAGGACTTCGGAGGCGTTCGCAACTGGGACTACCGCTACTGCTGGCTGCGCGACGCCTCGCTGACCATCGAGGCGCTCCTCGCCGCCGGCTACGAGCAGGAGGCCCGGCTCTGGCGCACCTGGCTGCTGCGCACGGTGGCCGGCGATCCCGAGGACCTGCAGATCATGTACGCCGTGGACGGCGCGCGCCGCCTCCCCGAGCGCGAGCTCGACCACCTGCCCGGCTACGCGGGCTCGGTCCCCGTGCGGATCGGCAACGGTGCGGTCGACCAGCTCCAGACCGACGTGCTCGGGGAGGTGATGGTCGCGCTGCAGCAGGCCCGCGAGGCCGGCATCGAGGAGTCCGACTTCAGCTGGTCGCTGCAGAGGACCCTCGTCGACCACCTGGCCGACCACTGGGACCGGCCCGACCACGGCCTGTGGGAGATCCGCGCCGAGCGCCGGGACTTCACCCACTCCCGGGTGATGGTGTGGGCGGCGTTCGACCGGGCGGTGCAGGCGGTGGAGCGGCACGGTCTGGAGGGTCCGGTCGACCGCTGGCGGAAGGTGCGCGACGACGTCCGTGCGGAGGTCCTGGCACGCGGGGTGGACCGGGACCGGATGACCTTTACCCAGCACTACGACACCACCGAGGTGGACTCGTCGCTGCTGATGATCCCGCTGGTCGGCTTCCTGCCCGGCGACGACCCGTTGGTGATGGGCACCATCGACGCGGTCGTCGAGGACCTGTCCCGCGACGGCCTGCTGCTGCGCTACCGCACCAGCACCGGGGTCGATGGGCTGCCCGGGGACGAGCACCCGTTTCTGGCCTGCTCCTTCTGGCTGGTGTCCGCCTACGCGATGGCCGGTCGGGACACTGAGGCGATGGCGCTCTTCGACCGACTGTGCGCCCTGGCCAACGACGTGGGGCTGCTGTCGGAGGAGTACGACGTCGGCGGCGACCGGATGGCCGGCAACTTCCCACAGGCGCTGAGCCACCTGACCCTCGTGCAGGCCGCGCTGCGCATCGCGGCGGGCCGCAGTCGGAGTGGTCCACCGCCGAGGTCCTAGGACCATCGGCCAATGGCGTCTCGTCGCTGTTGGGAGCGACGCTGCAGTCCTCACCTCACCCACGGAGGGGCACCATGACCAGCAGCCGTCACCGGCGCACGATCGCTCCGCTCGTCGTTGCGGGCGTCGCCATCGCATCGCTCAGCGCGCCCGCCGCCGCCGGCGACGGCGACGGCGACGGCGATGTCATCAGCCGTGGGTCGTGCTCCGCCTCCTCGGACTGGAAGGTCAAGGCGAGCCCCGAGAACGGTCGGATCGAGGTCGAGGGCGAGATCGACAGCAGCCGCGTCGGTCAGACCTGGACCTGGAAGCTCCTCCAGAACGGGTCGGTTGCCGCGCGCGGACAGGGCGTCACCGCCGCTCGGAGCGGGTCTTTCGAGGTCAGACGGGTCCTTCCGAACCTGCCGGGGACCGACGTCGTCGCCATCCGGGCCCGCAACGCCTCCACCGGCGAGGCCTGCCGGGGCTCGTTGTCGTACTGACCCTCCGGCACCTGCTACCCGGTTCTGAGGAGAGTGCGCTCCCCTCGCAGCCAGCAAGGACTGCACACACATGAACGCCCCTCAGCGACGCATCGCGTTGTACTCGCACGACACCCAGGGCCTCGGCCACATCCGTCGCAACGTCGAGCTCGCCTCGGCGCTGGTCGCCGACCGCCCGGAGACCGACGTGCTCCTGATCACCGGCGCGGTCGAGGCCGGGGCCCTTGCGCTCCCCGCCAACACCGAGCTGGTCGTGCTGCCGGCCGTGACCAAGGACCGTCTCGGCGGCTACGCGTCCGCGGCCCTGCGGTGCAGCCTCGCGGACATCCTGGCCCTGCGGGGAGACCTGATCGCGGCCGCGATCGCGGCCTTCTCGCCGGACCTCTTCATCGTCGACAAGGAGGCCCGGGGGTTGCGGGGTGAGCTCGACAGGACGCTCTCGATCACGCCGCGCCTGATCGGGCCCGGCGGCCGCCGCGCCCGTCTGGTGCTCGGCCTGCGCGACGTCCTGGACGGACCCGAACGCACGCGTCGCGAGTGGCAGGAGTCGGGCGCGACCGACACGCTGCTCGCCTCCTACGACGAGGTTTGGGTGTACGGCGACCCGGCCGTTCACGACGTGACCGAAGTCCTGGCGCTGCCCGAGTCCGTGCGCGAGATGGTGCGGTTCACCGGCTACCTGGCGACCGGTCGGGGCGATGGCCTCGTGCCGAGAGTCACGGGGGGTCGCCCGGACGTGCGCCCCTCCGGGAAGTACGTGCTCTGCCTCGTGGGGGGCGGCCAGGACGGGAGGGGACTCGCCCGTGCCTTCGTCGACGCGGACCTGCCGGTCGGGCACCACGGCGTCCTGGTGACCGGGCCCTACATGGGTCGCGGGCCGCGTGAGGAGCTTACGGGAGCCACCCGGGGTCGGGCGGACCTGACCGTGCACGACTTCCTGAGCAGCACCCTCGAGCTGGTCCACGGGGCCAGCGCGGTGGTCTCGATGGGCGGCTACAACACGGTGTGCGAGATGCTCGCATCGCGCGCGCCGGGCCTCATCGTCCCCCGCGTCGAGCCACGCCGCGAGCAGCAGGTGCGAGCCGATGCGCTCGCCTCCCGGACCCACCTGACCGTCCTGCATCCCGACAACGCAGACGCGACCGCGCTGAGCGGGTGGCTGGCGAGCGCCGTGGCGCAGGCCCCGCGTCCGCACGCCATCGACCTGGACGGGCTGGCCCGCGTGCCCGAGCTGGCCGCCAGACTCGTCGACGAGCCGTCCCTGCCGCTCCTGCTCCGGGACGTGTGCGATGCGACCGCCTGAGCCCCGCGTGGGCTACGTGCTGAAGATGTACCCACGCTTCTCCGAGACGTTCATCCTCAACGAGGTCCTGGCCCTGGAGGCGCAGGGAGCCGACCTCCGGCTCTTCTCGTTGCGGGCACCGGTCGACGGGCTCTTCCACCGAGCTCTGGCCGACGTCCGGGCGCCGGTGACCTACCTGCCCTACCACCTCAAGGCCCGGGAGGCCTGGTCGCTGCTGCGGGACCGGTCGGCCGTGCTGCCCTTGCTCTCGGAACACCTGGACGACCTGCTCGCGGCCGGGGTCGACGAGGCTGTCGCAGCGGTCGAGCTGGCCACCGCCGTGCGCGCCCAGGGCGTGACGCACCTGCATGCGCATTTCGGGTCGGTGGCCACCACGGTCGCGCGACTCGCTGCCCGGCTGGCCGGCGTGGGCTCACCTTCACCGCGCACGCCAAGGACATCTTCCACGAGGAGGTGGACGAGGAGGACCTGCGGACCAAGCTGGCGGACGCCGACGCGGTGGTGACCGTCAGCGACTACAACGTGGCCTACCTCCGGGAGGCCTACGGGCCGGCGGCGGCCGGGGTGGTGCGGATCTACAACGGGCTCGACCTCGACAGGTTCGCGTTCGCGGAGCCCGTGGCGCGTGAGCAAACCGTCGTCGCGGTCGGCCGGCTCGTGGAGAAGAAGGGGTTCGCTCATCTCGTCGACGCGGTGGCCTCCCTGGTGAGCGACGGCCGGGCGGTGCGGCTCGAGATCGTCGGGGGCGGTCCCGAAGAGCTCCCCCTGCGGGACCAGGTGCGACGTGCCGGCCTGGTCGATCGCGTCGAGTTCCACGGTCCCTTGCTGCAGAGCCGGATGCAGGACGTCGTACGCCGGGCGGCCGTCCTGGCCGCTCCGTGCGTCGTCGGCGGGGACGGCAACCGCGACGGGCTGCCGACCGTGCTGCTCGAGAGCCTGGCGATGGGGACGCCGTGCGTGACCACCCCGGTCACGGGCATCCCCGAGGCAGTCAGGGACGGCGAGACCGGGCTGCTGGTCGCCCCGGGCGACAGTCGGGCGCTCGCGGCGGCCCTCGAGCGGCTCCTCGGCGACCCCGAGGAGGGCCGCCGCCTCGCCGTCGCCGGCCGGCTGCACGTCGAGGAGCACTTCGACAGCCAACACAACGCCGCCGCGCTGCTGAGGCTCTTCGCACGTTGCTCGGCAGACAGGTCCGTCAGTGCCCTCGAGGAGACAGCATGAGGCGGATGGTCTACGTCTGCACGGATCCGGGCATCCCGGTGTTCGGCCGCAAGGGCGCGTCGGTCCACCTCCAGTCGGTGCTGCGTGTGCTCGCGGCCCGGGGGGTCGAGGCGCACCTGGTGTGCACCCGGATCGGCGGACTCCCACCCGAAGGACTCGAGGGCGTGCGAGTCCATGCCCTGCCGCCGGTGACCGGTGCCGCGATCGTCGACCGGGAACGGTCGGCCATGGCCGCCGACCTTGCCGTCGGCTCGATCCTCGACGGGCTCGCCGCCGAGGCGCCCGTCGACCTCGTCTACGAGCGGTACGCACTGTGGGGGCAGACCGGAATGTCCTGGGCCGCCCGCCGGGGCGTTCCCTCGGTGCTCGAGGTGAACGCTCCGCTCATCCAGGAGCAGGTGCAGCACCGCGGTCTCCTCGACCGGGGGGGCGCCGAGCGGGTCGCCGACCGGGCCCTCGGCGCCGCCACGGCCGTCATCTGCGTCAGCGACCAGGTCTCCGGCTGGGCTCGGGCTCGCGTCGGGGACCCTCGAACCGTGCACACGGTGGCCAACGGCGTCGACACCACCCGCATCGTGCCGGCCCACGGACACGTGCGCCCGGCCGCGGGCGACCCGTTCACGGTCGGCTTCGTCGGCACCCTGAAGCCGTGGCACGGCGTCGACACGCTTGTCGAGGCGCTCCCGCTCCTGCTGCGCCGTCACCCCGGCTACCGGGTGCTGCTGGTGGGGGACGGCCCTGAGGCCGAGGCTCTCGCCGTTCGGGCGGCCGGGCTGGGCGTCGCCGGCTGGGTCGAGGCCACCGGGTCGGTGGACCCGGCCGCCATCGGGTCGCTGCTGAAGCGCATGGACGTCGCGGTCGCGCCGTACCCCGAGCTGACCGACTTCTACTTCTCGCCGCTCAAGGTCTACGAGTACCTCGCCGCCGGCCTCCCTGTGGTCGCCAGCGAGGTGGGGGGCCTGGCCGGCCTGCTGGAGCACGGCCGGCTCGGCGCGCTCGTCCGGCCCGGCGACCCGTCGGCGCTGGCGGACGCCGTCGACGACCTGCGCCTCGACGTCGCCCGCCGCACCCGGCTCCGGCGGAGCGGTGTGCAGCGGGCCGCTCCCAGCGACTGGTCGCACGTGGTCGAGAAGACCCTCGGCCTGGTCGGTCTGACGCTCCCGGGGGTGGCAGATGCCGTCGCCTAAGCACAAGTCGCTCCGCGAAGCACTCCCCGGCCTGCGCCGGTTGGGCAAGCACGTGCGCCCGCACCTGCGTCCCGAGCGCCCGCTGCTCGCCGGTGGTCTGGTCGCCTTGTTCCTCGAGATCGGCATGCGGCTTCTCGAGCCGTGGCCGCTCAAGTTCGTCATCGACGGCGTCATCGCGGCCACCGGCCCGACCCCGGACGTCGGCGACATCAAGACCGTGATCCTGCTGGCGACCCTGATGCTGCTCGCGGTGCTCGCCCTGCGCGCTCTCTTCGCCTACGTGACCACCCTGTGCTTCGCCCTCGCCGGCAACCGGATGCTCACCCGGGTCCGCGCCGACCTCTATGCGCACCTCCAGTCGTTGTCGATGGCCTTCCACGACGTGGCCCGCACGGGCGACCTGGTCACCCGGGTGACCAG
>Ga0136611_10001638_pt1 | contig 15617 bp, 12 predicted proteins | sample AntDrymUQ2232306_2_FD_106645 | JGI IMG/M metagenome (GOLD analysis project Ga0136611, IMG submission 106645) | Polar desert sand microbial communities from Dry Valleys, Antarctica - metaG UQ223 (23.06) | ecosystem: Environmental > Terrestrial > Soil > Desert | place: Antarctica: Dry Valley...
GACGCGGCCGGACGCTTCCTCACGTCCTACGTCGGGGTCGACGACCACGAGCTGTGGGCAGCCTCCGCCGGCTCAACGACCCCGGACGCGACCACCCTGGCCATACCCGTGGTGTCGGCGCCCACTGCCGCCCCCCTGGGCAGCAGGGTGGACCTGGTCGGCCGAGCCCGTCCCGGCGACGCCGTCGTGCTCGTGGCACACCGGCGGGGGGCGACGGCACCCACCCGCACGACCGTGCGGGCTGACGCGGCAGGCGCCTTCCGCTCGACCTTCGTCCTCGACGGGGAGGTCGAGCACCGGCCCGAGGTCGGCAGCCGGCTCGGCAGCACGCACCGCACCACGGTGGCGCCGACCGCCGTCGGTCCGGCAGTCGCCCCCGCCGGCAGCACCGTCACCGTGACGGGGACGGCACGACCCGGTGCGACGGTCGAGGTGCTGTTCCGCCGGGAGGCGCCGTCGGTGCAGGTCGCCTCGCGCCAGGCGCGCGCCCTGCCGCTGTTCCGGCTCGGCCGGACCCTGGTCGCCGACGCGTCCGGTCGTTGGAGCACCAGCTTCGCGCTGGCCGGGCGGCACAGCTACTACGCCAGGGCGGACGGCACCACGTCACCGACGAGGACCACCGCGCCGCGCTGACCCCCGACGGATCGGGACACGACGGGGCGGACCATGCCGGATCACCCCACCATCGCGTCCCATGAGTCACAGTGGTCCCACGGGACTGGATCCCGCCCTGCCGCCCCTCGTGCTGGAGCCCCCCTCGTGCGTCCCTGCTCGCCCGTACGACCGCTGCCGTCATGACCTCCTGCTCATGACCGCTGCCCGCTCCCTGCTCGCGCTGTCCGCGGTGCTCGCCGTCGTGACCGGGGGCCTGGTCGCCCTGCCGGTCCTGACGCCCGCGACCGCTACCCCGCGACCGGTCACCGCCGCGTTGCAGCAGCTGTCGCTGACGACCGTGGACAGCACCCCGGCCCTGCGTACCGGACCAGCCCGACGCTCGCTGCTGAGCCCCCGGGCCGGCACCCGGCCGTACGCGCTGATGGGCGTCACCTGGCGCGCGGACGACGCTATCGGCGAGGTCGAGGTGCTCGTGCGCCACCGCTCGAGCGGTCGCTGGTCGGCGTGGGACAGGGTCCAGGCGGACGGGGACGACGCCCCCGACGACGGCAGCGTCGACACGGCCCGGACCGTCCGGGCAGGCACGCCGCCGGTCTGGACCGGCCCGTCGGACGGGGTCCAGGTCCGCGTCACGAGCCTGTCCGGGGCGGCCCCGCAGGACGTGCGGATCGAGCTGGTCGACCCGGGCAGCTCACCGGCCGACGCGGTCGCCGCCGCCCCCCGCGACACGGCGGGGGCCGCTGCCGGCAGGCCGGAGCTGGTCACCCGGGCCCAGTGGGGCGCCGACGAGTCGATCCGACGGGGAAGCCCGGACTACAGCAGCACGGTGAAGGTCGGCTTCGTGCACCACACGGCCAGCTCGAACGACTACTCGCCGACCCAGGCGGCGGCCATGGTCCGCGGGATCTACGCCTACCACGTGAAAAGCAACGGCTGGTCCGACATCGGCTACAACTACCTCGTCGACCGCTACGGGCGGGCGTACGAGGGCCGCGCCGGCGGGCTGGACCGCTACGTCGTCGGCGCTCACACGGGCGGCTTCAACATCGGCTCGTTCGGGGTCTCGCTGCTGGGCGACTTCTCCACCGTGCCGCCCTCGACGGCCACCGTGGGGATGCTGGCGGAGGTGCTGGCGTGGAAGCTCGGCTCGGCCTACCGCGACCCGCACGGGACCGCGACGCTGCGGTCGGCGGGCGGCGGGACCTCCAAGCATCCGGCCGGCAGCGACGTGCCCTTCGACGTCGTCAGCGGGCACCGCGACGCCGGCAGCACCACGTGCCCGGGGGCCACGACCTACGCCCGGATGCCGCTGATCCGCGACCTGGTCAGCGCCGAGCTCGGCGCCGGCTTCGCCGATCCGGCGGTGAACCAGACGGTCTTCCCGCTGTCGTCCCCGGGCCCGGTCACCGTCAGCGCCCGGCTGCTGGGCCCCGTCGCGTGGACCGCGGCTGTGCTTGACGCGCAGGGCGGCGAGCTGCGCACGTCCACCGGCACGGACCCCGCCGTCGCGTTCTCCTGGAACCTCACCGGCGCGGACGGCCGGCCCGTCCCGGCTGGCAGCTACGCCGTGCGGCTGACCGGCAGGGCGGGCGAGGACGACGCGCTCACCTACACCGCGCGGGTGGTCGTGGACGCGCCGCTGTGCCGGGGCGCCCCGCTGAAGAGGGCGGCCTGCCAGGCGGCCGAGCGCGCGGCAGTGCGCAGCGCACCCCCGCCGGGCTAGCGCCACGGCCCATGACCTCGAGACTGAGCCCGGTCACGTCAGGGCGAGCGCGTAGGCGCTGCGGTGACCGTCGGCGCTGCGCTGCCAGGTGTACGGGGCCGCGTGCGCGCGCCGGGCGCGAGGGTCACCCGGTGCGTCCAGCACGGAACGCAGCGCCGAGGCGAAGGCCTCGGCGTCGCCGACGGGGGCGTACGCGACGTGCTCAGCGCCCACCTCGCGCAGCACCGGCAGGTCACTGGCCACGACCGGCGTGCCGGCCGCGAGCGCTTCGAGAACGGGCAGTCCGAAGCCCTCGTCCCGGCTCGGCAGCACCAGGGCGCTCGCGCCGGCGACGACCGGACGCAGGTCGTCGTCGTCGAGGTAGCCGGGCGTCACGCAGCCGGTGGTGTCGACCTGCCTCCCCCATCCGGGCGGCCCCACCAGCACCAGCGGCGGAGCCCCCGGCAGCAGCCGGTGGGCGGCCAGCAGCGTCGCGAGGTCCTTGCGCGGCTCCAGCGTGCCGACGAACAGGACGTAGTCCGCGGGCAGGCCCAGGTGCTCGCGCAGCGCTGCTGTCGGCGGGCGGGCGCGTGACCACCCGGGGTCCACGCCGTGCGGCACCGCGACGACGGCGGCCCCGGAGCGGGCCAGCTGCGGGGCGTAGAGCTCCCGGACCTGTTGCGCCACCGCCTCGCTCGGGGTCAGCACCATGCGGGCGCGGGCGATCGAGCGCGGGACCAGCGAGCGGTACCGCGCGCTCGCCGCGCTCACCGTCTCGGTCATCCGCAGGTAGGCCAGGTCGTGGATCGTGACGACCCCCCGGGCCCGACGCAGGGGCGGGAGCACGAAGTTGGTGGCGTGGAAGACGTCCAGCCGGCCGGTCAGCAGCTCCACGGGCGGCCACTGGGACCGAGCCCAGGCGGCCTGCAGTGCGCGGGCCGGGGCGGGGCGGGCGCGCACCCGCACCCCGGGCTGCGCGTCGAGCCGGCCGCGCAGGGTGAAGGCCGTTGCCACGACCTCGTCGGGACCGGCCGCCAGCGCGGCCAGCAGCGCGCCGGTGTAGCGACCGATGCCGGTACGCGCCCCCAGCAGCGGGGTGGCGTCGAGGCCGACCAGCACCGTCAGCCCCACCCCGGTCGCGCTGGCTCGGTCATCGCACGACCAGCCACCGCTCGAGCTCACGCCGCGGCACGGCCCTGGCCCCGCGGGACCGCTTGGCCAGCATCGCCGGGAGCAGGCGCAGGAAGGACGCGAGCACCCGCAGCCGCAGGGCCGTCGGTCGCACGGCGGGTCGCCGGCGGGACCGGGCGGCGGTGCGCACGGTGCGCAGTGCCATCGATCCGGTCGTCAGCGGGTAGCGCCCCACCTCGCGTACCACCGTCCTCGCGGTCGCGTTCTTGACGAGCATCAGCAGCCGGTTGCGGTCGGTGTGGAAGACGAAGGTCGGTGACCACTCGACCGAGGTGGCCGCGTGCATGTGTCGCACGACGGCGGTCGGCTCGTACCGGATGTCCCAGCCCGCCGCGCGCAGGCGCCAGGACAGGTCGGTGTCCTCGTAGTAGAGGAAGAAGTCGTCGTCGAACCAGTCGAGCTCCCGGCCGGCCTCGGTGCGCAGCGCGACGGCGCAGCCGCACAGGGCGAACACCTCGACGGGTGAGTCGAACTGGCCGGTGTCGACGTCCTGGAAGCCCCGGTCGACGCCGTAGCCGGCCCGCAGCACGACCGACCCGGCGTTGTTGACGACGTCGACCGGCAGGCCCCCGGTGACGGTGAAGGACTGCTCCGACGGCTGCGTCGTGACGGGCAGCGTCGCCGTCCCGCCGTCCCACGACAGCACCACGTACTTGGCCCTGTCGGCGGACCAGCGCACGGTGACCTCCCACGGGCCGTCGGGCTGGATGTCGTAGGAGCCGGGCAGCGGCAGCAGCAGCTCACCGGCGGGCCGCGTCCAGAACCAGCGCTCGGCTCCCTCGCCCTCGGGACGCCAGACCAGCCGCTCCCACAGCACCCGGTCGGTGACGTCCTGGCCGTCGACCACGACGGAGGACACCCGCACGCCGAGCTCGCGCGGGTCGGCGCCGCCGGGCACGTACGCGGGCGCCCGCAGCCGCAAAGGCAGGAACCGGGGGGCGAACACGACCTTGCTCGTGACCGCGCCGAGCCGGGCGGCACCGGGTGCGTCGAACGGCGCCAGGACCTGCTCGAGCCAGTCCGGCTGGGGTGTCGCGTCGTTGTTCAGCAGCACCGCGTACGGCGTCGTCACCTGGCGCAGGGCGGTGTTGTTGCCCCCGGCGAACCCGCGGTTCTCCGTGTTGCGCAGCACCCGCACGTCGGGGTACTCGTGGTCCAGCAGCGCGAGACTGCCGTCGGTGCTGGCGTTGTCGACGACCCAGACGGCGTACGCCCGGCTCGTCTGCTGCCGGGCGAGGGCGTCCAGGCACGGCCGCAGCCAGCGCTCGCCGTTCCAGTTCACGACCACCACGGTGGCGCACGGGGTCGGCACGCTAGCGGCGGAGCTCGGCCTCGAGCGGGGCGCCCGGCGCGCCGAGCCCCGACGCGTCCAGGGGCGGCAGCGGCCGGTCCGGGTCCAGGGTGCCGAAGCGCAGCTTCTTGGTGTGCTCGAGGGTGTCCTCGATCAGCGCGCGGTTGGTGCGCAGCAGGTCGCCGATGATCCCGACGATGACGCTCATGAACGCCATCACCAGCAGGATGGTGCCGACGAGCAGGGACTGCAGGTGGTTGCCGTCGTCACCGACGGCCTTGAGGGCGGCGTAGCGGACGAACGGGATCAGTCCGAGCACCCCCAGCAGCGCCGCGAGGAAGCTGAAGATCACGTACGGCTTGTACATGATGTAGGCCCGCACGATGGCGCCGGCCGACTTCAGCACGTGCTGGTAGGTGCTCGAGAACAGCCGGGACTCGCGCGTCTTGGGGTTGGTCCGGATGGCGATGCTCTCGATGGCCAGCTTCTTGTTGCCGGCCTGGATGATCGTCTCCATGCAGTAGCTGAAGCGCGTGATCGTGTTCAGCAGCATGAGCGACTCGCGCGAGTAGGCCCGGAAGCCGCTCGCCGCGTCAGGCAGGTCGGTGCCGGCGGCCTTGTTGACGATCCGGCTGCCCAACCGCTGCAGCAGCACCTTCGGGCCGGAGAAGTGCTCGACGAGGTGCACCTGGCGGTCGGCGATGACCACGTCGGCCCGTCCGGCGATGATCGGCTGGACCAGGTCGGCGATGCGCTCCTGCGGGTACTGGTTGTCGCCGTCGGTGTTGACCACGATGTCCGCGCCCAGCTCCAGCGCGCGCTGCACCCCGTCGTGGAACGAGCGTCCGAGCCCGCGGTTGCGGGCGTGCCGGACGAAGTGGGTGACGCCGTGCTGCTGCGCGACCTCGATGGTCCGGTCGGTGGAACCGTCGTCGATGATCAGCACGATGATCTCGTCGATGCCCGGTATCGAGGTGGGGATGCTGGACAGGACGGCCGGCAGCGTCTCCTCCTCGTTGAGGCAGGGGACCTGGACCACGAGGCGCACGGCTGCTCCCCTCAGGCCTTGGTGGCCCAGACGATGGTCCAGGGGTAGGGCGAGGCGACGGTCCGCACGGTCGCGACCTTCGAGACGAAGCGCTGGAAGCCCGCACCGGTCCAGTGGTTGAGGTGACCGGGCGTGTTGCCCAGGTCCTTGAGGTAGCGGCCGGTCAGCAGGTTGGAGCCGCGGAAGAACGGCTCGTGCGGCACCGACAGCAGCAGGTGACGGGAGGTGACGCGGGCCAGCTCGCGCAGGCCGGCAGCGGGGTCGCGCAGGTGCTCCAGGACCTCCACGCAGACCACGAGGTCGAACTGCTCGTCGGTGAACGGCAGCCGCTCGGCGTCGCCGTGCAGGTAGTGCGGTCCGGGTCGCGAGCGCCACTCCTGGCGCAGGCCGGCGTCGGGCAGGTCCAGACCGACGGCCTTGCCGAAGCGCTCGTGCATCTTCAGGCTGATCACCCCCTCGCCGGCGCCGACCTCCAGCGGGTTCGTGGCCGGCGTGACGTCGGAGGCGATGTCGCCGACCAGGCCTTCGAGGCGGGCGACGAAGCGCTCGGTGAGCCATTTGATGGCGGGGTTCTTGGCCGTGTACTTCTGGGTGTGGTTCCCGATCACGACCCCGGGCGTCTCGGGCGCTGCACTCATGCGGGGGAGGCTAGCGCGGTGCTGCCCCTCTAGCCTGAGCCCGTGCGCCCCCCTGCATGGCTCGGTCGCGTGCTGCGGCTGGTCGCGCTGGTGGTGGCGCTCGTCCTGCTGCTGCTGGTGCTGCGGGACCAGGGCCCGCAGGCGTACGCCGCGGCCCGAGCTGTCGGTCCGGTGGCCGCGGCGGGCTCGCTGGTCGCGGTGCTGGTCGGCCTGCTGGCCAGCGCGCTGGTGTGGCGCGCGCTGCTGGCTGATCTCGGGACGCGCCTGCCGCTGCGCCCGGCGGCGCACGTGTTCTTCGTCGGCCAGCTCGGCAAGTACGTCCCCGGCAGCGTGTTCGCCGTCGCCGCGCAGATGGAGCTCGGCCGCTCGCAGGGGGCGCCGCGCAGCCGGGTGGGGGCGGCCAGCCTGGTCTTCATGGGCGTGCTGGTCTGCGCCGGCCTGCTCACCGCCGCCGTCGCCCTGCCGCTGACCAGCCCCGGGGCCCTCGACCGCTACGCGTGGGTGCTCGCGCTGCTGCCCGTCGGTCTGGTCCTGCTCGCGCCGCCGGTCCTGTCGCGCCTCGTCGCGGTCGGCCTGCGGCTGCTTCGCCGGGACCCGCTCGAGCGGCCGCTGACCTGGCGGGGGACCGGTGCCGCGCTCGGCTGGGCGCTGGTGATGTGGGCGGCGTACGGCGTGCACCTGCTGCTGCTCGTGCGGACCCAGGAGGTCACGCCCGGCCCCGACCTGCTGGCGCTGAGCACCGGGGCGTACGCCCTCGCCTGGACGGCCGGCTTCCTGGTCGTCATCGCTCCCGCCGGCGCGGGCGTGCGGGAGGCGGCCCTGGTCCTGGCCCTGTCCCCGGTGCTCGACCGGGCCCCCGCCCTGGCCCTGGCGGTGCTCTCGCGGGTGCTCATGACGCTGGGCGACCTGCTGTGGGGCGCGGTCGGGGCGGCCGCCGGCTCTGGTCAAGACGGGACAGATGTGGCTACTGTGACGAAGGTCAAGCAGCCGGGGAAGGCTGCCGACGCCTGACAGGTACGCCACCGACTGACGGAGACGACCCAGATGCGCCGCCCCTTCCCGCCTGCCCGCACTGCCTGGACCGCGTTGGCCTGCCTGCTGGGCGCCGTCGGGGTCACTACCGTCGGCGCCGCGCCGGCCTTGGCCGAGGAGGTCGTGGAGCGCCCCGCCGACGGGGTCTTCGCGGTCGACGGGCACGGCTGGGGCCACGGTCGCGGCATGTCGCAGTGGGGTGCGCAGGGCGCGGCGAGCCTGGGTCAGAGCGCCGACGCGATCGTCGGCTCCTACTACCCCGGGACCGAGCGCGCCGTCCTGGCCCCCGCGCCGATCCGGGTGCTGCTGCAGGGCGACGAGGGCCAGGACACCACCGTCCACCCCGCCCAGGGGCTGGTCGTGACCGACCTGGCGACCGGGACCAGCCAGGAGCTGCCGCCGGGTCCGGACCGCTGGCGCGTGGTCGTGGACGCGGCCGGGCTGCAGGTCCAGTCGCGCACCGGCACGACGTGGACGCCGTACGCCCTGGGCGCAGCGACGACGGCCGCCGGACCGGTCCGGTTCTCCGGGCCCACGTTCGTGCGGCTGGCCTACCCGAACGGCTCGAGCCGCGACTACCGCGGGGTCGTCCAGGCGGTCAGGACCGGGACGGCCTCGCTGCAGAGCATCGTGGTCCTGGACCTTGAGGACTACCTGCTCGGTGTCGTGCCGCGTGAGTCCTCCTCGTCGTGGCGATCCGCTGCGCTGCAGGCACAGGCCATCGCCGCGCGGTCCTACAGCGCGAACAAGCGCGAGCGGGTCGGCGGGGCCGGGGCCTTCGACATCTGCGACACCACGCAGTGCCAGGTCTTCGGCGGCAGCCGCCTGCACACCTCGAGCGGCGTGGTCAGCGAGCTCGAGCCGGCCACGACCACCCAGGCCGTCCGCGACACCGCGGGTGTCGTGCGCCGCCACGAGGGCCGCAGCATCTTCTCGGAGTTCAGCAGCAGCAACGGCGGCTGGTCCACCAAGGGCGGCGTCCCCTACCTGGTGGCCAAGCGCGATGACTGGGACGGCGCGCTCGCCAACCCCGTGCATGCCTGGAAGGCCGCCCTGCGCGCCACCGACGTCGAGCGGCGCTTCCCCGCCGTGGGCACCCTGCAGCGCATCCGCATCACCGGTCGCGATGGCAACGGCGAGTGGGGCGGCCGGGTCAAGGTCGTGCTGCTGGAGGGTGTCAGCAGCACCGGTGCGGCCACCCGTGTCACCACGACCGGGGCCGGCGTCTACAACGCCCGGACCTGGCCCGCCAACACCGACGGACTGCGGTCGTCGTGGTTCCGCTTCGCCCCGGTGAGCGCGGGCAGCCGCACCACCGAGCAGTCCGCTGCCCCGACCCTGGTGAAGGCCCCGGGCGTCCCGACCGGCCGGCTCACCGTTACCGTCGAGAACAGCGGAGCGGCAGGCTGGCCCGTGGCCGACCTGCACCTCTCGCTCGGCGGCTCGGCCGACGCCCTGGTCAAGGGCTCGACGCGCCCCGGGGCGCTCACGGGCACCAGCCGGCCCGGAGCGGCGAGCGTCGAGCCGGGCGAGCGAGCCGAGTTCGCTGTCGACCTCGACGCCGCCGGGGTGGCTCCCGGCACCCACGCACGCGCCTACCGGCTGCGTGTCGGCGACGGGCCGCTGTTCGGCACGCCGGTGCGGTGGAGCATCGCGGTACGGGCGGCTGCGCTGACCGCGACGCACGCCGCGACGCCCTCGGGCGCGGTCGGGACGCGGGGGGCGCCGTCGCCGGTCAGTCGTGACGGGCGCACCGTCGTGGTGCCGCGCAACGGCTCGACCGCTGTCCGGCTGTCCCTTCGCAACACCGGGGTCGCGACCTGGCCCGGTGGCCCGGCCGGTCCGGTGCTGCTCGGGACGTCCGGCCCCCGGGACCGGGCCAGCGCGTCTGCCGGACCCGGCTGGGTGTCGCCGAGCCGCGCCGCCGGGCTCGGCTCGCAGACCGCGCCCGGCGCGACCGAGACCTTCGAGCTGGTGCTGCACGGCCGGGGCCGCGGGGTCGGCGTGACGCGCGAGGCCTTCGAGCCGCTGTGGTCCGGCCAGGGTTGGATCACCGGCGCAGCACGCTCCTTCACCGTCGTGCGCACCGACCCCGCCGTCTCGCGCCTGGCCGCCGTCCACACCCGGCCGGCCGCCGCCGTGACGCTGCGCCCGGGCGGGTCGGCCACGCTCGTGGTGCGCCTGCGCAACCTCGGCGGGTCGCCATGGACGGTCGGCAGCGAGCGGCTCGCGACGGCCCGCAACAGGCCGTCCCCGCTCGCCACACCGGCCTGGGCCTCGTCGTCCCGCCCACCTGCCCTCGCAGCCAGCACCTCCCGCCCGGGGGCCACCTCGGTCCACCCGGGCGAGATCGGGGAGTGGCGGATCCCGCTGCGGGGCAAGGTGTCCGGTAGCTCCGACCTTGCGCTGCAGGCCGTCGGTCCGGCAGGTCGCTACGGCCCGGTCGTGACCAGTCGGGTGACGGTCCGCAGCGCCGGCCGATGAGCGCGCTGCAGAAGGGCCCCGGTCCGGCCGTCCCGACCCCGTGAGGCTGACGGTCGTCCTGGAGCAGTGCCTTGCCCCGGTGCCCGGCGGGACGGGCCGCTACAGCCGTGAGATCGCGGCCGCCCTGGCCCGCACCGCCGGGGCCGGCGTCGCCGGCGTCGCCGGTGTCTCCGGTGTCGTGGCCTGGCACCGCGACGTCACGGCCGCGACCGTGCCGGGGGTCGGCGGACCCACCCGGTTCCCGCTGCCCCGCCGGGCCCTGGTCGCGGCGTGGGAGCGCGGGCTCGGGCCGCGACCGGCGGGCGACGTGGTGCTCGCGCCGACCCCGCTGCACCCCCCGCCCCGTCGCCCTCCGGGCACCGCAGCCGCGGCGCCGACCGTCGTGGTCGTGCACGACGCCGTCCCCTGGACCCACCCCGAGACGCTGACGCCCCGCGGGGTCGCCTGGCACCGGGCACAGGTGGCCCGCGCCGGGCGGGACGCCGCGCTCGTCGTCGTGCCGACCCGCGCCGTCGCCGACGAGCTGGGCCGCCACGTGGCGCTGCGCACCCCCGTCCTGGTCGTCGGGGAGGGCGTCAGCGCGGACCTGGCCGTACCCGCCGACGCCGACGCCAGGGCGCAGCGCCTCGCCCTGCCCGAGCGCTACCTGCTCACGGTCGCGACCCTGGAGCCGCGCAAGGGCCTGGACGTGCTGCTGGCTGCACTGGCTCTGCCCTCTGCCCCGGACCTGCCGCTGCTCTGCGTCGGGCAGGGCGGCTGGGGGGGCGTGCAGGTGGACCCGGGTCGGGCGCGCCGCATGGGCCGGGTCAGCGACCCCGACCTCGCGGTGCTGCTCGACCGCGCGACCGCCGTGGTCGTGCCCAGTCGGGCCGAGGGCTTCGGGCTCCCGCTGCTGGAGGCCATGGCGGCCGGTACCCCGGCGATCACCAGCGACGCCCCGGCCCTCGTCGAGGTCGGTGGCGGAGCGGCCAGAACGACCCCGCTGGAGGCCGGCGCTCTCGCTGAGGCGCTCGCCGAGGTCGTCGGGGACGACGCGCTGCGGGCCCGCATGTCAGCCGCCGGCCGTGCGCGGGCGGCGGCGTACACATGGGACGGCGCAGCCGGGCTGCTGTGGACGGCGCTGCGCTCGGTCTGACGGTGCGCGCGGGCGTACGCTCGGCGCAGAGCCAGGAACCAGAACCCCCGGAAGGAGCCGACGCTTGCCCGGCGGCACCCCTGCCCCAGGACTCAGCGGTCCGCGCGTCCTCGTCGACGCCACCGCGGTCCCCGCCGACCGCGGCGGCGTCGGACGCTACGTCGACGGTCTGATCGCGGCCCTCGCTGCCGCGGGCGCCGACCTCGCCATCGTGTGCCAGCGGGCCGACGCCGAGCGCTACGGCCGCCTGGACCCGGACGCCCGTGTCGTGCCCGCCCCCGCCGCGGTGTCCCACCGCCCCGCGCGCCTGGCGTGGGAGCAGACCGGGCTGCCGCTGGTCGCCCAGCAGGTGGAGGCGCAGGTCGTCCACTCCCCGCACTACACGATGCCGCTGCGCGCCGGGCGCCCCGTCGTGGTCACCGTCCACGACGTCACCTTCTTCACCGAGCCCGACATGCACAGCGCGGTCAAGGGCACCTTCTTCCGCTCCGCGACCCGCACGGCCCTGCGCCGCGCGGCCCGCGTCATCGCGCCGTCCAAGGCCACCCGGGACGAGCTCGTACGGGTGCTCACGGCTGACGCCACGACCCTCGACGTCGCCTACCACGGGGTCGACGCCCAGACGTTCCGCGTGCCCACCGAGGCCGAGAAGGCCCGTGTGCAGGCACGTCTGGGCCTGGCCGGCCAGTCCTACATCGCCTTCCTCGGGATGCTCGAGCCGCGCAAGAACGTCCCTGGTCTGATCCGCGGCTGGGTCAAGGCCTGCCAGGGCAGGGAGCTCACCCCGGCGCTGGTGCTGGCCGGAGGCTCCGGCTGGGACGACACCATCGACGCCACCATGGCCGAGGTCCCCTCTCACCTGCGCGTTCTGCGCCCGGGCTATCTGCGCTTCACCGACCTGCCCGGCTACCTCGGTGGCGCCACGGTCGTGGCCTACCCGTCGCACGGTGAGGGCTTCGGCCTGCCGGTGCTCGAGGCGATGGCCTGCGGCGCGCCGGTGCTGACGACCAACCGGCTCTCGTTGCCCGAGGTCGGGGGCGACGCTGTCGCCTACACCGAGCCCGACCCCGACGCGATCGCCGCGTCCCTCGCCGCCCTGCTCGACGACCCCGAGCGACGGGCCCAGCTCGGCGAGGCGGGGCACCAGCGCTCGCTCGAGTTCACCTGGGCGGCCAGCGCCGAGGCCCACATGGCGAGCTACGCCCGCGCCCTCGAGGGGTGAGCGCGCAGGTCCGGGTCGTCGTGGTCACCTACTCCCCGGGTGACTCGCTGAGCGCCTTCCTGACCTCGCTGTCGTGCGGGCTCCCGTACGACGTGGTGCTGGCCGACAACGGCAGCACCGACGGGTTCCCCGCTGCAGCAGCCGGTCCGGGCGTGCGGCTCCTGGAGACCGGCGGCAACCTCGGCTACGGCAAGGCCGCCAACCTGGGCGCCTCCGGGTTCGAGGGCGACTGGCTGGTCGTGGCCAACCCCGATGTGGTGCTGGCGCCCGGTGCGCTCGACGAGCTGCTGGCGGCGGGTGGCCGATGGCCCCGCGCGGGCTGCCTGGGCCCGGCCATCCGCACGCCGGACGACCAGCTCTACCCGTCGGCGCGGGCGTTCCCGTCACTGGGCCGCGGCGTCGGGCACGCGCTGTTCGGGTGGTGGTGGCCGGCCAACCCGTGGACCCGCGCCTACCGCGACGAGGCCGGCTCGCCCGTCGAGGGCCCGACCGGCTGGCTGTCCGGCAGCTTCATGCTGCTGCGCCGGGAGGCGTTCGAGGCGGTCGGCGGCTTCGACCCGGCCTACTTCATGTACTGCGAGGACATGGACCTGTGCCGCCGCCTCGTCGAGGCCGGCTGGTCCAGCGTCTACGTCCCGTCGTCGGTCATCACCCACCAGGGCGGCCACGCCACCTCGCGGGCCGCCGGGCCGATGCTGCGCGAGCACCACCGGGCGCTGTTCCGCTACCTGTCCAGGCAGTACGCCGGCCCGGCGTACGCCCCGGTCCGGGCGGTGCTGGGTGTCGGGCTGCTGCTGCGCTACCTGCTGGCCGCGCGGGTCTCCGCGGTCGGGGAGGGAGCAGCACCCACCAGAAGTGCTGCTGTGCTGCAGGACTCGCCTGCAGTCGAGCCGATGCAGGGGGAGCGGACATGAGGCATGCGCTCATCCTTGCCGGGGGGTCTGGCACCCGGCTGTGGCCCTACAGCACCGCCGGGCTGCCCAAGCAGCTCGTCCCGCTGCTGCAGGGGCGCTCGCTGCTCGACATCGCCGTCGAACGCGCCACGTCGGTCGTCCCGGCCGAGCGGGTGTGGCTCGGGGCGGGGGAGCAGCTGCGGTCGGCCGTGTCGGGCGTGGCGGGGCTGCGTCCTGACCGGCTCGTCGTGGAGCCGTCCGGCCGGGACACGCTGCCTGCCGTCGCCCTGGGGTGCGCTGTCATCGCGGCCGCCGACCCCGACGCGGTCGTGGCCGTGCTGACCGCCGACCACCTCATCGAGCCCGTCTCGTCGTTCGCCAGCACCCTGGACGAGGCCTTCACGCTGGCCGAGCAGCGCGCCGACGCCCTGATCACGTTCGGGGTCGTGCCGGACGCCCCGGCCACCGGGTTCGGCTACCTGGAGCTGGGGGAACCGCTGGCCGGCGGGCACGTGGTGTCCTCGTTCCGCGAGAAGCCCTCGGCGGCCCTGGCCGCGGACTTCCTGGAGGCCGGTCCGACCCGGTTCCTGTGGAACAGCGGGATGTTCGTCTGGCGGGCCGAGACGCTGCTGCGCGCGGTCGACGCCTTCGTCCCCGACGCCGCTGCGCTGCTGCGCCGGCTCGGCGCTGCGTACGGCACCGCCGACTGGGAACCCCTCGCCCGCGACGGCTGGCCGGACGTGCCCCGGCTGTCGGTCGACTACGGCGTGATGGAGCCTGCATCCCTGAGCCCCGAGTTCACCGTCGCCGCCCTGCCGTTGGCGGCCCGCTGGCTCGACGTCGGCAGCTGGCCGGCGTACGGCGAGGCCCTCGGGCCCGACGAGGACGGCAACGCCGTGGCGGCGGCCCGCGCCGTCCTGCACCACAGCCGCGGCAACGTGGTCGCCTCCTCCGACCCTGACCACCTGGTGGCGCTGGTGGGGTGCGAGGGGCTCGTGGTCGTGCACACCCCCACGGCGACCCTCGTGATGCCGGCCGCACAGGCGCAGCGGGTCAAGGAGCTGCACGCGCTGGTCGCGGACCTCGCGCCCGACCTAGCCTGAGCGCGTTGTCGGGCCTAGGTGGGAGGGTCCCCGCGTGCTGCACCTGACCGGCGTCGACGACGGGCGCCTGCTGCTCGACCTGCCCTGGTCGGTGCCCCTGGAGGACTGGCCCACCCAGCAGCTCGTCGCCCTGCCGCGCGGCATCTCGCGGCACATCGTGCGCTTCGTCCGGGCGGAGGGGAGGGTGTACGCGATCAAGGAGGTCGGACAGCACGCGGCGCTGCGCGAGTACCGCCTGCTGCGCGACCTCGAGCGGCTCGACGTCCCCTCCGTCGAGGCGGTAGGGATCGTCGACGGCCGCACCAGCCCGTCAGGGGAGCCCTTGGAGACGGCGCTCATCACCCGGCACCTGCAGTTCTCCCTGCCGTACCGGGCGCTGTTCTCGCAGACGCTGCGTCCGGACACCGCGGTGCGCCTGCTCGACGCGCTGTCGGTGCTGCTGGCGCGCCTGCACTCCGAGGGCTTCTACTGGGGCGACTGCTCGCTGTCGAACACGCTGTTCCGCCGGGACGCAGGCGCCTTCGCGGCCTACCTCGTCGACGCCGAGACCGGTGAGCTGCACGGGGCCCTGTCCGACGGCCAGCGCCGGTACGACCTCGAGATCGCCCACGGCAACATCATCGGGGAGCTGCTGGACCTGCAGGCCGGGGGGCTGCTCGATGACAACATCGACCCGATCGCCACCGGCGACGACGTCATCGCCCGGTACGCCTCACTGTGGTCCGAGCTCACCGAGTCCGAGGTGATCGGACTCGACGAGCGGCACCGCATCGCCGCCCGCGTGCGGCGGCTGAACTCGCTCGGCTTCGACGTGGAGGAGCTGACCATCTCCACCGAGGGCGGCTCGTCCACCGTGCGCATCCAGCCCAAGGTGGTCGACGCCGGCCACCACTCCCGGCGCCTGCTGCGGCTGACCGGCCTGGACGTCGAGGAGAACCAGGCGCGTCGGCTGCTCAACGACCTCGACGCCTACCGCACGGCCGTCATGGCCGACCGCGACGACGAGGTGGCCGCCCACGCGTGGCTCGCGAACGTCTTCCAGCCGGTGGTGCTGGCCGTGCCCAAGGACCTGCGCGGCAAGCTCGAGCAGGCCGAGGTCTTCCACGAGGTGCTCGAGCACCGCTGGTTCCTGTCCGAGGCCGCAGGCCGGGACGTCGGCCTGCCGGCGGCGGTGTCGTCCTACGTCAAGGAGATCCTGCCGTCCAAGCCCGACGAGCGCGCGGTCCTCGGGGCCCGGCTCGGCGCCCCCAGCACCACCTGACC
>Ga0136611_10001639_pt1 | contig 15617 bp, 14 predicted proteins | sample AntDrymUQ2232306_2_FD_106645 | JGI IMG/M metagenome (GOLD analysis project Ga0136611, IMG submission 106645) | Polar desert sand microbial communities from Dry Valleys, Antarctica - metaG UQ223 (23.06) | ecosystem: Environmental > Terrestrial > Soil > Desert | place: Antarctica: Dry Valley...
CCAGCAGCTTCGGTATCCCACCCAACACGGCGATCGCGATCTGCTTCCGGCTCGGCTATGGACCGGCTGGAGTCCGCTCGCGACGGATGCCGCTTGAGCAGTTCCTCGACTAATTTGCTTGCATGATCGGGAAAGGCGCTGGCATGCGCACACACGACTTTTCAGCCGCCCCAGCGATCGCCCGCGCTGGATCGATCTTCCACGGCAGGACCGCGTACAGCGGCATCCGCGCACTCCTCGGGTTGTTCCTGCGCTGGCCTCGTGTTCGGCGCTCGATGCGTCAGGCGCCCGGCTATCTCGGCCATCGGGTCTGGTATGGCTTTCCCTACACGATTGGCACGACCTCGTTCTGGGAAACGCACGAGCAGTTGCTCGCCTTCGCCCGCTCAGCCGAGCACCGCGAGGCAACCGCCTGGATGCAGCGCCCTGGCGTCGCTCGCGCCGCCTTCATCCGCTACCTGACCCCATTGCCGGATGGCAACGCGATCGGCGCCTGGAGCGCGACATCGTCCGATTCGACCGGGAGTGAGACGAGGAGATCCGCATGAAGACCGCGAACACGCTCCATAAGCAACTGCCACGCCACATCGACCGCGCGCCTGCGTTGACCACGCGCTTCCCAGGCCGGCCCGCCCTGGCGGCCAGCATGTGGCTCGGCGACCACGCGCTGCGGCTGATCGGCCCGCGCTACAACGCCTTCATGTGGGTCGTCACGCATGCGCGGCCCGCCACGCTCTACTGGTTCAGCCAGTTACGCGCCGAACGGGCAGCCAGCCACGCCGGACGGCGCGTTCCTGCCTACCAGGCGTTCTTGCGTGATGGCGTCGCGACCGAAACCGTCGAGTTGGGTTCGCGGACCGTCCCGACGACCGACAAGGCCAGCTATGTCCAGCGTTACCCGGTTGCCGCACGCTGCCGTGACGGAGTCCTGCCAACCAGCGGCGTGACGATCGACGAGTCGTCCGGTAGCTCGGGAACGCCGTTCAACTGGGTCCGGCTCGAACGCGAGCGGCGCGTGACGCACCTGTTCATCGCCCACTTCGCGCGCTACTGCTTCGGCGCTGGGCCGTTCATCACGATCAACGCCTTCTCGATGGGCGCCTGGGCGACTGGGGTCAACATGGCCGTCGCCCTTGAACGAAATAGCGTCGTCAAGAGCACCGGCCCGGATGTTGACAAGATCTTCCGGACGCTGGAACTGTTCGGCACGAGCCAGCCGTACCTGATCTGCGGCTACCCGCCCTTCCTCAAGCACCTGATCGACCACGCCCAGACGACCGGCTTCCCACTGGGCGACTACCGGCTGATGGGTCTCGTCGGCGGCGAAGGGATGTCGGAGGGGTTGCGCGACTACCTCACGCCAACCTTCCAGCCGGTCTACAGCGGCTATGGCGCGACCGACATCGAGATCGGTCTGGCCGGAGAGACGCCGCTGTCGGTCGCCATCCGGCGGCTGGCACGCGATGACGAGGATGTCCGGCGCGCCCTCTTCGGCGACGATCCACGGCTACCGATGCTATTCCAGTACAACCCGCTCCAGCACCATATCAGCGTCAGCGACGCTGGCGAGCTGATCTTCACGATCAACCGGCTGGATGTCCTCGCGCCGCGGATCGCCTACAACATCCACGACGAAGGCGGCATCCTGCGCTACGACGAAGCGCTGGAGCGGCTCGGCGCGCTCGGCGTCGATCTCAACGGGTTGACCGACGCCACGCGGCCAGTCCGCTTTCCGTTCGTCTGGGTGCATGGCCGCAAGGACTCGACCGTCAGCGTGATGGGCGCGAACCTGTATCCCGAAGATGTCGAGCAGGCACTCTACGCCGCGCCGGATCTGGCAGCGCTGACGCACTCGTTCTGCCTCAGCCTGTCCGAGCGCGCGGACGGCGGTGTCCGCCCGTGCTTCGCCTTCGAGGTCACTGCCGAGATCACGCCAGCCATCCAGGCTGCCTTTGAGGAACACATCATCGCTGGCGTCCACGCGCTCAACGCCGACTTCCGCGAGGCTTTGATCGAGCATCCAGCGTCCGCGACCCCGCTGATCCAGCTTTACCCGCTCGGGACCGGCCCATTCGCCGCCGACGCCGGACGGATCAAACAGACTCGCCTCGTGCGGTAAGCAACCTGGGACGCGGGCTGGCCGCGCGTCTCGTCGTGTGGTTCCCTCATTCGGTCAAGAGTGGCCCTCCCTGAGAGGGCCACATTGCGCTACCCTGCGCGGTAGCGGCGCGGTACGATCGCGCGTATCTGAACATGCCGACTGCGAATGAGGATGGGGCGAACGCATGAGTACGACGGTTCCGACGACCGATTCCTTCATGTATCAGACGATGCACTCGCAACCGGCTGATGTCCAACGGCTACTCGACGAAGGCTGGGGCACCGCCCAGGAAGCCGCAGAGCTGATCGGGAACGCCGAGCGCGTCTTCCTGACCGGGATCGGCACGAGCTACCACGCGGCGCTGGTTGGCTCATGGCTGCTACGGGCGGCCGGTTGCGACGCCCGCGCCGTCACCTCGTTCGACATGGCGCACTACGCTGACTCGATCGGCGTCCGCGCGAGCGACGCCGTCATCCTGATGGCCCACACCGGCCTGAAGCTGATCTCGTCCGACGCGCTGAAGGTGGCCGTCAACGCCGACGCGACCGTCATCTCGATCGGCAACACGACCGCCGAGCATCCTGGCTCGCAACTGATCCTACGGACAGTCCAGCCGGAACGCTCAGCTGCCTACACATCGTCACACGTCTGCGCGATGGCCGTCCTGGCCCAGATCGCAACCGTGCTTGGCGAGGAGCGTGGAGCGACGGCGACAGCGGGGTTCCAAGCGGCGCTCACAGCCCTACCCGGCCAGATCGCTGACGTGCTGGCGCGCGAGGATGAGGTGCTGCCGATCAGCAAGGCCGCGACAACGGCGCGCGTCTACGCCGCCGGAGCCGGTCCGAACGAGGCGACGGCGCTCGAATCGGTCATCAAGGTGCGCGAGGCTGCCTACGGCTGGATCGACGCGCTGGCGCTCGAACAGTTCATGCACGGCCCGATCGTCGCTGCCAACGCTGGCGACATCGCGGCGTTCGTCAACGTCAGCGGCCCCGCCGAGGAGCGCACCGGCCAGATCGCCGCGATGCTCTCCGCCGTCGGCGCGACCGTCTGGCTGATTGGAAAGCCCGCCGCCGCCGCGCCAGACGCAACCGTCTTCAGCGTCCCCGAAACCGACGAGCTGATCTCGCCGCTGCTGGCCGTCGTCCCCTACCAGATCCTCGCCTACCAGATGGCAGCCGAACGCGGCATCAACCCCGACACCTTCCGCCGCGACAACCCGCTCTACGCCGAAGCGTTCGCGCTGTCGCCGTTGAGGGCGACGTAACGAGTGCTGAGTGCTGAGGGTGCGATGCCGCGCCCTCAGCACTCAGCACTCAGCACTCAGCACTCAGCACTTTCTCCTCACTCCACGTACTCCGTCCCACCAACCCGGCTGATCGCATAGCCTGCGGCGGTGAGGGCGGCGACCACGTGCTGGCCGTGTGGTTCGTCGCGGACTTCGAGGACGAGCTCGAGGCCGGTGTCGGCCAGTGGGACGCCCCAGAGCGAGCGGCGGTGATGGATGTCGACGACGTTGGCGCCAGCGCGGGCGACCATCTCCGCCAGGCGGGCCAGGTTGCCGGGTCGGTCGGGAACGGACGTGCGCAGGACGAGGTAGCGTCCCGAGCGGGCCAGCGACTGGTCGATCACTCGCGAGAGCAGGTTGGCGTCGATGTTGCCACCGGAGAGGACGACGCAGACCTGCTCGTCCCCACGCGGGCGAACCTTGCCGGTGAGCAGCGCCGCAACACCGACCGCGCCAGCACCCTCAACGAGCAGCCGCAGGTGCTGGAGCGTGTAGAAAATCGCGTCGGCGATCTCGTCCTCCTCGACCGTCACGACAGCCTCGACCAGATCGCGGATCAGCGGCAACGTCACGTCACCGGGCCGCTTGACGGCGATACCGTCGGCAATCGTGCGCGGATGCGGGACCGTCACTGGCCTACCGGCCTCAAGCGAGGCGTGGATCGAAGGACATTCCGCCGCCTGAACGCCGACGACTCGCACGTTCGGACGACTGGCGCGGACGACACTGGCGATCCCGCCGATCAGCCCGCCTCCACCAATCGGGACGACGATCGTGCCAACCTCCGGGAGCGCCTCAAGAATCTCAAGGCCGACGACCCCCTGACCCGCCACGATGGCTGGGTCGTCAAAGGCGTGGATGAGTGTGTACCCCTCCGACGCGCTGAGCGCACGCGCGTGGGCGGTAGCATCATCGAACGACTGCCCGTGCAGCGTGACCTGCGCGCCGTAGCGACGGGTGGCCGTGATCTTGGTCAACGAAGCTTCCTCCGGCATGATGATGATGGCCGGAGCACCGAGCATCCGCGCCGCCAGCGCGACACCTTGCGCGTGGTTGCCCATTGAGGCCGCGATCACACCCCGCTGGCGCTGCTCAAGGGTCAAGCTCGCCAGCTTGTTGTATGCCCCGCGCAGCTTGAACGAGCCGCCGCGCTGCGTGTTCTCGGCCTTGACGACGATGTTGCCGCCGGCGTCATCGCTCAGCCGCGCCCCTGGCATGATCGGCGTCGCGACGATCACACCACGCAACCGCTCCCGCGCTGCCTGAATCTCCGCCAGACTGACCACGCTCGCCCCTTTCGTCCGTGCGCCTGACCGCGCCGCCGATCCGGCCAGTCCGCCATCTCTCGTATCATAGACTGCGCCACCGACGACATCCGCAACCCTGACAGGAAAGGCGCTGCGATGCCAACCGTCACCACGATCGAAGACCGCACCGGCTTGCATGCGATCGCCGCGACACTGCCTGACACGCCGGAGACGGTCATCGCGCTCCACACGCTACGGCGCGGACTCTGCCGCGCATACATCGTCGGCACGATCGAGCATCACAGTGCGCTCGTCATTGACAGTTCCGAAGTCATTGGCGAGCCGAGTTGCTACGGCGATGATGCCAACGCCTTCTGGAGCATCCTGCGCGAGCTGCCCGGCTGGTTTGCCGCGAACATGCGCGAATCGGTTGCCAATGCGTTCGGCGCGCTGGTCGAGCGCGACTTGGGCGAGCCTGTCCACTGTCTCGGCGATCCGCACTTCGTCCTGCAACGCCCGGTTCCGCCCCTCTCCGACCCCGCCGTCCGGCTGCTGACGCCGGATGACCTCCAGCTCCTCGACGCCGCGCCGGATGAAGTATGCGGCGCGGGATTCGGCAGCACTCGTGCGCTTCTGGAGGACGGCATCGTCTCGGCGGCAGTCGTCAACGACGCGGTCGTCTCGATCACACACACCTCCGCCATCACCGACCGGCACGCGGACATCGGCGTCTCAACCCTCGCGGACTGGCGCGGGCGCGGCTACGCAACTGTCGCCGCCTCCCTCGTCGCCCACTCGATTCAGACCACCGGCCGCACCCCCGTCTGGAGCTGCGGCGAAACAAACCAGCCATCCCTCCGGATCGCCACCAAGCTCGGCTTCGAGCCAGTGCTGCGCCGCGTCTACGTGATAGTCGAGGCGCGTCGTCCTCAACCCGATGGACAGGACTGAGAAACTGTCTGGAAGGCGGTTAGCTCGCCGAGGACAGCACCAGTCCCCCCTGTCGTCCAGAGCCGCAGCGAAGGACCTCTCCGGTTTTGACCGTCCGTTCGTTTGAGGCGGAGAGGTCCTTCGCTGCGGCTCTGGACGACAGGGGGGACTGGTGACAAGAATGGGAACCATTCATCGCGTTCATGCGTCTACCACGTATCGGCCAGCCGCTCTCCGGCAAGGAGTTCCCCATGCGCGCCGTTGCAATCGTCGTCTGCCTGATGCTTGTCATTGGCTGCGGGGAGCCAGTCGACGAAGGGCGAGCCGCGCGGGATGGGCCAGATGCGCCGGATGTCTGCGAAGCGGCCAGGCAGGCGGGCGATCTGGGCCAGATCGCGTCAGTTGCCCCGCTTGATGGCGGACGGCAGGCACCGGCCACCTCGTGGGTCGACTTTGAAGACTTGCACGAGCTGGCCTGGGCATCGCATCTGATCGTGCGCGGGAGGGTAACGGCGGACTGCAGGACTGCCGAAGGTTCCGGCAACGAGCCGCAGTCAATCCCGGACTACGAGATGCAGATGCTCGTCAGCATCGACGCCGTCTACCGTGGCGAGCCGAGAGCGTCGATCCTCGTCCCACGCACCAGCGACGGCTACTCGAACGATCTGTCGCTGTCGTTCAGGACCGGCGATGAGGTCATCCTCTTCCTGAGTGAGCCGGAGAACGGCGGCGCCTGGCCGGTCGGCGGACCGCAGGGACACTGGCACGTGGTCGGCGACCGCGCCGTTCCATACGGCGGCATGTTCCCGGAACTGCCCGTTGCATTGTTCCCGCAGGCCATCGCCACCTCGCTGCAACAAGATCCGCCGCCACAGGTCGACTACTTCCCCTCGCTCGACGCAGCGCCCGCTGGCCCGGCGCTGCCGGTTGACCGCACACCACCACTCGCCTGTGACGGCACCGTGCCAGTCACCGCCGGTAACCAGCTTGCCACGGTCTACACCGAGGTTTCCCCGACTCACGAAATGTATCGTTCGACGGTGAGCTACCTGTACGATAGAGTCGTTTGGGAGGTTCAGGCAACGTACGACACGCCTCCATCGAGCGACGATCCGGCGATACGTGCGTTCTACACGCTGCTCCGATCGATACGGCATCAGTCGCCATAAGCACGCGCGGAGGACAATGGAGATTCAGTTTCCGGACGGGACGCATGTACGCGCAAACGGCATCGCCGCCCGCGACGCGGACGCTGGCTGGCGAGCATTCGGACTCTACTGTGACGCTGCCTGGCAACCCGACTGGCCGTCCGAAACGATCGACTGGCCGGACTTCGGTGTGCCGTCGTCGCCAGAAACAGCGGCGCGACAGATCGTTAATGCCTTTGAACGCGCCAGGAATGGCGAACAGGTCGAGGTTGGTTGTCTCGGTGGGCTGGGCCGCACTGGAACAGTCGTCGCCTGCATGGCGATCCTGGGCGGCGTACCCGGCGCAGACGCCGTTGACTGGGTGCGTCAGCACTACCGTCCCGAAGCGGTCGAGACAAGCGGTCAGGCCGCCTGGGTGGCCTGGTTCGCGGGTTGGCTCGAACGAGGCGAGAACACTACGAACGCTCGTCACGGCGGATAACGACCGGCTCCAGCGCTGGCTCAGCGGCCACGATAACGCGCAGCGCGCCAACCGCAAACAGCAGCAGCGGGGCAGCGACCCACAGCGGCAGTACGATCGCAGACACGATCCCCGTCAGGATGATGCCAAGCATGGCGATAACTCCACGGGTATCTGGGCCTGCGAACGAATTGGACTGTGACGACATCTGGTTACGTTGCATCGTGTTCTCATCTCCTGATCGATGATTGCTCCACGAAGGTGTGCTTGACACACCGTCATTGCGCACCCCGGATGCAAGACGCTTGCCATGCACATGCCATCGGTCAGCGGATTGCGTCACTCGGTATCATCAGATGCCGGTATCCTGTCTGGACCGGAACGAACGCCCCGGCTGGCTCCTGAACGCGACGTGGGGCGGTTGCCCCGCCTGAAGGACGATGTGAGCGCATGAACGAGACGATCGGCGTATTCGTCGCCTGGCCGTATGCCAACGGCGACCTGCATCTCGGCCATGTAGCTGGCGCATATATCCCAGCGGACATCTTCGCCCGCTACCACCGCCTGCGCGGCAATCGTGTCCTGATGGTGTCGGGCAGCGACTCGCACGGCACGCCAATCACGGTCGGGGCCGAGCGACAGGGCGTCACGCCGCGTGCGTTCTTCGAGCACTTCCACGACCGCTTCCTGACCGGCCTGCGCGACCTCGGCATCAGCTACGACCTGTTCACCCACACCGACACCGAGAACCACTGGAGAGTATCGCAGGAGATCTTCCGCTCGCTCTACGAGCAGGGACACATCACGCTTCAACCCGTCCAGCAGCTCTACTGCGAGGTCGACACGCGCTTCCTGCCCGACCGCTACGTCGAGGGCACTTGCCCGAACTGCGGCTACAAGGACGCACGCGGCGACCAGTGCGACAACTGCGGGCGGACGCTCGACGCGACCGACCTGATCGACCCGCGCTGCAAGCTGTGCGGCGCCCGGCCAGTCGTCCGCGAGACGGAGCACTTCTTCTACGACCTGCCCAAGTTCGAGGCGCGGCTGCTGGAATATATCAACCAGCAGGAGCACTGGCGTCCAAACGTGCTCAACTTCACGCGCAACTGGCTCCAGGAGGGGCTGCGGCCACGCCCGTTCTCGCGCGATATCGAGTGGGGCGTGCCGGTCCCAATCGAGGGCTACGAGCACAAGGTCATGTACGTCTGGATCGAGGCCGTCGTCGGCTACCTCTCGGCCAGCATCGAGTGGGCCAACAACAATGGTCAGCCAAACGCCTGGCGCGACTGGTGGTTCGACCCGTCGGCGCGCGCCTACTATTTCATGGGCAAGGACAATATCCCGTTCCACTCGATCATCTGGCCGTCGGAGCTGATGGGCTACAACAGCGAGATGAACCTGCCCTACGCGATCCCCGCCAACGAGTTCCTCAACCTGGAGGGGCAGCAGTTCAGCACCTCGCGCAACTGGGCGGTCTGGCTCCCGGACTACCTGGAGCGCTACGCAGCCGACCCGCTGCGCTACTACCTGACCGCCATCGCGCCGGAAACCCGCGACTCCGAGTTCACCTGGGCTGGCTATGTCGAACGCAACAACAACGAACTCGTTGCGACCTGGGGCAACCTCGTCAACCGCGTCATCGCGTTCGCCAACCGGCACTGGGAAGGCGTCGTCCAGACCCCCGGCGCTCTCGACGAGCGCGATCGGGCGATCCTCTCCACAATCGCGTCTGGCTTCGAGAAGGTCGGCAACCTTTACGCCGCGACCGAGTTGCGCGGCGCACTGCGGGAAGCGATCGGCCTGGCGCGCGAGGTGAACCGCTACCTCGACGAGACATCGCCCTGGTTCCAGGTCAAGCAGGACAAAGAGCGGGCTGCGACATCGGTCTACGTCGCACTGTGCTGCATCGACTCGCTCAAGCTGCTCCTGGCCCCGGTCCTGCCGCACACGTCGCAGCGCGTCCATGAGTTCCTCGGCTACGAACGCCCACTCTTCGGCGACCTGACGATCGAGCACTACGCCGAAACTGAGCGCCAGCACGACGCCCTCGTCTACCACCCGCTCCCCGAGGAAGTCACCGAGGATCGCTGGCAACCCAGCCAACTGGAACCCGGCCACCCCATCCAGAAACCAACCGTGCTCTTCCAGAAGCTCGACGAATCAGTCATCGAAGAAGAACGCGCCAAGCTCGGCGTACCAGCGTGGTAATCGTACCCACGCCGATCCATCGCACATAAATATGTGATAATCTTGTCACACTACTGGAGAGGAGATGCCAATGGCGATGCGAGCCCACGTTGTCCTGCCGGAGGATCTGGTTGCAGAGCTTGATGAGCTTGTCGGTCCGCGTGGACGAAGTGAGTACATTGTTGAAGCGTTGCGCGAGAAAATGCGCAGGGAGCAACTACGCGACGCGCTCGTTGCAACCGCAGGCATCCTTGCTGACGAGGATATCCCTGAATGGGCGACGCCAGAACTGACCAGTGCCTGGATCGAACGTGGCCGGCGTGACAATCGCGAACTGTCCACAAATGTCACACGATCAGACCAGTAGTCGATGGCTCAAATCCTGATCGACAGCGACGTGCTTATCGACCATCTGCGCGGTAAACCCGAGGCGGTTACGTACCTCCGGCGGCTTGAGGCAAACGGCGAAATACTCTGCACCTGCGCCATCGTCATCGCCGAAGTCGAGAGTGACCTGAGCATCCCTCAATCGCTTGCGGTCAACCCGATCATCGAGAGGCTGTACGTACTGGAATGCGACGTGTCGGCGGCGCGTCAAGCAGGACGATGGCGCTATGCGTACGCCCGCGCTGGCATCGCTCTCTCGCTTCCAGACAGTATGATCGCCGCCACTGCCTACACGCACGGTGCGACGATACTCACCCGCAACGTGAGACATTATCCCATGCCGGAACTGACGATTATGCGCGTACCACCCCGTCAACCATCGCGATAGCATCCAGGATCGCTGGCAAGACAGCCAGTTCGCGCGAAGCTGTACCACCCAGAAGCGCATCGATTCAGCCATCGAGGAAGAACGCGCCTGACTCGGCACAGAGGTAATGTCGAGGCGTAGAATGGAGTCATGTGACGCACCCATCGCACGTCTAACGATGCTCCCAATAGCGATTCGCGAAGCGCGGCGGCTCATCATGCAAGATATTGAAACGATCGACATTTCTCCCTATCCAGAGCTTCAGCAACTCATTGAGGCAGCGCGGCGGGGTCACGAGCCACGCATGCTACGTGTGGGCGATGAGGATGTCGCCATTCTGATGCCAATCGGCAGGCGTGGAACCCGTCACGGGCGGAAGCCGTCGAAAGAAGATCTTGACGCATTTCTGGCGACAGCCGGCAGTTGGAAGGATCTTGTCGATACCGATCAACTGAAGGCCGATATCGCCGAGAGTCGTCGTCGGTCGATTCGACCTCGCGTCGATCGGTGAGCTACCTGATCGACAGCGACATCGTCGTCGATTGGCTCCGAGGAAAAACGGCTGCTGTCACGTTGCTCGCAGGATTGGCTCCCGAAGGAATCGCTATCCGCCTCATCACATACGGTGAGATATACGAGGGAATTTACTTTGGACGAAACCCGCAGCGCAGCACACAATTATGTCAAGATTTCCTGCAATCGATCCAGGTCTTGCCTCTAAACCGGCGCATCCTGCGCGGCTTCGCACGGTTACGTGGGACGCTTCGACAGCAAGGAATGCAGTTGGCTGATCCAGATCTGTTGATCGCCGCTACCGCGATCTATCACGATCTGACGCTTGTCACAGGCAACGCCAGACACTTCGAGCAGGCCCCGAACCTCAAGCGTCACACCTGAGCGGATGTCGTTGTCGAAGATCGTGTCCGGACCGCACGTTGCACCGGCCCGGACACCGTCCGGCGGGACCGCTGGATTCTGATCCGGGTTGACGTTCTGCTAGATAGTCCCTATGCTTGGCTCCCTGGGGACACATTGGTCCCTCGACTGTCAGGTTCGTACCAGACCGGAGGCCGTCCAGATGTCCGTTACTACCTCTCCACGCGCCTGCCGGATGAGCCTCGCCTTCCTCGGCTGATCCTGTCGCGTCCCGTTTGGTGACGCAACCCGACGACACGGTTCCCTCCTCCGGATGCGCATTCGATTGTGACCCCGCAGCGATTGCTGCGGGGCATCTGTCATGCTGCATGCATCCTGGAGAAGCGTATCCATGTTGTCTTCCCTGTTTTGCCGACGTCTGCGCAACAACGCGGTGCCGGTCTACCTGAGCCGTCGGCTCTCGATCCTGATGGGCTACAGCTACGCACTCGAAGGCACGATCGCCGCATGCTGGGCCGCGCTCACCAGCCACCCGGTTTCAGGAGAGATGTGCCGTGATGCCTGACATCACCGTCGTCTTCCTGCGCTGGATGGGGATGCGGGCGGTCTTGCATCGCGGCTACTGGCTCGTCACCAGCCTCTACCTCGTCGTTGATGCCCAGCTATCGGCGTTTCAGCTCGTCTTCCTCGGTACCGCCCAGGGGATCATCTCGCTGCTGGTCGAGGTGCCAGCCGGGGTCATGGCCGACACGATCAGCCGCAAGTGGGCGCTCGTGATCGCCCATACCCTGGTGGGGACCAGTATGGTGATTACCGGGCTGGTCACGTCATTTTCGGCACTCGTCGCAACGCAAATGCTGTGGGGAGTGGGTTGGGCGTTCGCGAGCGGTGCCGACATCGCGTGGGTCACCGATGAACTCGGTCGTCCCGACCGCATCGCCAGGGTGTTGACGGCGTCTGCTCGTTGGGAGGTGGTCGGGTCGGCTGTGGGCCTGCTCGGGTTCGGTCTCCTTGCCTTCGCCATCGGCCGTGGCCCGGCAATGGTGGTCGCGGGTGTCGCGATGGTCGTGCTCGGGCTGTACGTGATATTGCGGTTCACGGAACACGGCTTCACCCCGACCAGGGCGCAACGCTGGCAGCAGTCGACGACGACCCTCCGGCGTGGGGTTGCCCTTGCGCGCCGCGATCATGAGATCCTGCTGGTCCTCGTGGCGACCGTCCTGATCAACGGTGCCGCCGAAGCCTACGGACGGCTGTACCCCAGGCAGTTGGTCGCGCTCGGCTTCCCTGGCCAATCCGACCCGATCGTGTGGTTCACGGGACTCGGGATCATCGCGTTCGCGATCGGCGCGTTCGCGCTAAGGATCGTTGAGGCGCGCATCGACGGTGTGGGCGTTGCCCGGCACGTCTATGCGGCAGCGTGCTTCATCGGCGCCATCGGCCTGATCGCGCTAGCCTACGCGCCCGGCTACCTCGTCGGCAGCGCGGGCGTGCTGCTCGTGGGCGGCATCGCGTTGACCGTGACGCGCGCCGTCGGTGTCATCTGGGTCAATCGGCGCACCACCAGTGACGTGCGGGCGACGATGCAGTCGATGCTCGCTCAGGCCGAGTACGGCGGCGAAATCCTCTGCGGCGTCGCGCTCGGGGCTCTCGCCCAGTCCACCAGCATCCCCGTCGCCTTCGCGTGTTCGGCCGCGCTCATCGCGGGAGCCGGCGTCATGGTTGTTCGGTCACGCACCAGAGGGCATGACGCACAGTGAGAACGCTGAACCTTGGGATTCTGGCGCACGTCGACGCCGGTAAGACGAGCCTGACCGAACACATGCTCTTCGACTGGTGGCCTGAGTACCGCCTGCTACGTGATCGAGACGAGGAGTTTCATTGCACGCTTTCCAGACACTGAACCGTTACGGGCGACTATTAGCCCACTACTTGCGACCTGAATGGCCGCGGATGGGCCTGCTGGCGATCATCCTGTGCGGCGCCATCGCTGTGCAGGCAGTCACGCCGCTGGTGGCGAGATCGTTCATCGACCAAGCGACGAGCGGCACGGCTCTGCGCGATCTGCTCGTCCTGGCGCTGCTGACGACGGGGCTGGCGCTGGTGGGACAGGGCGCGTTGGTCGCCGAAACGTACGTGGCCGAACAGGTGAGCTGGGCGGCGACCAACGCGCTGCGCGCCGATCTGGTCGCCCATCTGCTCCGGCTGGATGCGTCGTTCCACAACGCCCACACCTCCGGCGAGCTGATCGAGCGGGTGGACGGAGACGTTGCCGCGTTGGCGCGCTTCTTCTCGCGCTTTGTGGTCTACGTGCTCGGCAACGGACTCCTGATCGTCGTGATTCTTGGGCTTCTCTTCCAGGTGGATTGGAGAGTTGGGCTGGGAATGAGCGGCTTCGTCGCTCTGGGACTCGTCGCGATGCTGCGCATCCGCGCCGTGGCCATTCCCGCCTGGGCCGAGGCGCGCCAGGCCAGCGCCGACTTCTATGGCTTCCTGGGTGAATACCTGGCCGGGATGGAGGATGTCCGCTCGAGCGGGGCTGGCGCGTTCGTGCTGCGCCGCTGCGCGGAAGTGATGCGGTCGTGGCTGGCCGTCATCCTGCGCGCCGAGATGTGGGGCTACGTCATCATCGCGACCAGTCAGGTGCTGTTTGCCGTCGGGACGGCGGTCTCCTTTGCGCTGAGCGCCATGCTCTACCGCGACGGCACGCTGACCATCGGCACCGTCTACGTGATCTTCCTCTACATCACGATTCTGCGCCAGCCGACCGAGCAGCTCCGCACCGAGGTGCAGGATCTGCAGCAGGCGGACGCCAGCATGGGCCGGGTCGAGGAGCTGCTGGCGACCGTGCCGCGCCTGGCCGACGGGCCTCGCGAAACACTGCCGCCCGGCCAACTGGCAGTGGAGCTGGATGGCGTCTCTTTCGCCTACGCGGAGCACGCCCCGGTGCTGCGTGATATCAGCGTGCGGGTGGAGCCGGGCCGCGTGCTGGGGGTTGTGGGCCGTACCGGCAGTGGCAAGACCACGCTCACGCGGCTGCTCCCGCGCTTCTACGACCCATTGGTCGGCATGGTGCGCATCGGAGGCGTGGACCTGCGCGACGTCCATCTCACGGCTGTGCGATCGCGTATCGGGCTGGTCACGCAAGAGGTGCATCTCTTCAATGCCAACGTGCGCGACAACATTACTCTCTTCGATGACGACATGCCAGATACCCGCATCCGCGCCGTGCTGGACAGCCTGGGGCTGACCAACTGGCTGGAGGAGTTGCCCCACGGTCTGGACACCGCGCTCGGCCCCGGTGGTGTCGGGCTCTCCGCCGGACAGGCGCAGGTGCTGGCCTGCGCGCGCATCTTCCTCTGCGATCCGGACATCGTGATCCTCGACGAGGCGTCCTCGCGCCTGGACCCGGCCACCGAACGCCTCGTGCATATCGCACTGGGCAAGTTGCTCGCTGGTCGGACTGGCATCATCGTGGCGCACCGCCTGAGCACGATCGCCTACGCCGACGATATCCTCGTCCTCGAGGACGGGCAGGTGCGCGAGCACGGGTCCCGGACCGCCCTCAGCGGTGATCCCGGCACACGTTTTTCCGAACTGCTGCGAATTGCCGGAGAGGAGGGGTCCGTATGACGCAGTTCCCGACCTGGCGCTACCTGGTCCTGATGGCCCGCACCAGACCGTGGCTCTACCTGCTGCACGCGACGCTGTGGAGCGCGGTCGCCCTGTCGCCGCTACTACCGGGACTGATTGCCCGCGCGTTCTTCGATTCGCTCACCGGGGACGCCAACCTGCCGGTAGGCACCGATGGTCTCATCGCGCTGCTGCTTGCGATCGGAGCCGTCCAAGCCCTGCTCTGGCTGGCAGGTGGCTACGTCGAGACGGTCATGCGCTTCATCATGAGCGGCCAGTTGCGCCGCACGCTGCTGCAACACATCCTGAATCGACCCGGCGCCAACGCGCTGCCCTTCTCGATCGGCGCGACTATCAGCCGATTTCGCGATGACACCTACGCGGCGGAAGACAGTCTGGACTGGTTCAACGACATCATTGGCACAGGGCTGTTCGCCATCGTGGCGTTCCTGGTGCTCCTGAATGTCGACGCCCGCATGACGCTGGTCGTCTTCGTGCCGATGGTCGTGGTCGTGGTGATCGCACGGCGCGTCAGCGCGACACTGGGGCGCCGCCGTGAGGCCAGCAGCCAGGCGACCAGCCAGGTCACCGGCGCGATCGGCGATATCCTGGCGGCGACACAGACGCTACAGGCCGCCGGCGCCGAAGATCGGGCCGTCGCCTATGTCCGGCGGCTGAACGACGAACGCCGGACTACCATGCTCTCCGATCGGCTGGTGACGCAGGCGCTGGACGCCGTCACCGCCAACACGGTGAGTATTGGCACCGGTCTGATCATGTTGCTGGCGGCAGGCAGCCTGCGTGACGGCAGCTTGACCGTCGGCGACTTCGTCCTCTTCGTCGCCTACCTCGGCTACATCGCTGACTTCACCGAGAGCCTCGGCCGGTTCCTCGCCCACTATCAGCAAACCGGCGTCGCGTTCCAGCGCATGAACGCCTTGATGGATGCTGCGCCTCCAGAGGCGCTCGTCGTACGCACACCGCTCTATC
>Ga0136611_10001640_pt1 | contig 15613 bp, 13 predicted proteins | sample AntDrymUQ2232306_2_FD_106645 | JGI IMG/M metagenome (GOLD analysis project Ga0136611, IMG submission 106645) | Polar desert sand microbial communities from Dry Valleys, Antarctica - metaG UQ223 (23.06) | ecosystem: Environmental > Terrestrial > Soil > Desert | place: Antarctica: Dry Valley...
CCCTGGTCGCGCATCCAGTCACGGAAGGAGGTAAACAGTTCCTCCCCGCCCACATAGCCGGCCTCCTGCAGATAGGTCGCGGCCGCAGGCCCGGCATCGCGCATGAGGGCGCTGCGCAGCGCCGCGAGGGCCGACCGCGTGAGCGCCAGCATGCGATGATTGGCGAGGTCGATTCGTTGAGGCATGAAGATTCGAAACGAGATAAAGGAATGGAGCCTGGTGGGTATCGTATTGCGTATCGCGTATTGCGTGCGGCGGTGCGTCACAACCGCCACCTCGGGCCGGCGTACTAAGCTACACAAAACTACCTGTCCGGGCTCTCCTCATCATCCGACGCCCGCGGTTCCCGGATCCGCCGGAAGAGCTCCGCCTCATCTATCGTCTCGATCCCCAGGTCCCGGGCCTTCTCCAGCTTGGTACCGGCGTCTTCTCCCGCCACCACGAAGCTCGTGCTCTTCGACACGGATGATGCAATCCGCCCGCCATTGCTCTCCACAAGCTTCGTGGCGTCCGAGCGAGACAGCGTGGGGAGCGTGCCCGTGATAACGATCGCCTGGCCCCGCAACGCATCGCCCGCGGACTCACTCCGCGGCTCGGTAAAATTGACCCGCTGCTCTCTGAGCTTGGCCAGGACGCGCTGCGCCGTGGCATCCGCGAAGAACGCGACCACCGCGCTCGCAATGATCTCGCCGATACCGGGAATTTCGAGCACCTGCTTCTCCGTCGCCGCCGCCAGCGCTTCCATCGTCCCGAAGTGCCGGGCCAGTAACTGCGACGCTCCCTCTCCCACGTGGCGAATGCCGAGTGCATTGATCAGTCGCGACAGGGGCCGGGTCTTCGACTGCGCGATGGCCGCGGTCAACTGCTCCGCACTGCGCTTCGCGAAGCGGTCCAGGCCGACGAGGTCAGCGGTGGTGACCGAATAGATGTCTCCCACATCCGCAACGTGTCCCGCGTCGATAAGCTGCTGAATGCGGGCATAGGAGAGACCGCGGATGTCCATCGCCGAGCGTCCCGCGAAATGCACGAGCGACTCGATGCGTCGTCCCGGACAGGCCATGTTCGGGCAATAAACCCCGACGCCGTCCTCTTCCCGCTCCACCGCTGTTTCACATCGCGGACAGTTCCGCGGCATCGCCCACACCTGCTCGGCCCCCGTGCGCTGCTCCGGAACCGGCCCGATCACCTGTGGAATCACCTCGCCGGCCCGCTTCACCTGCACCATGTCGCCGATCCGCAAATCCTTCCCGGCGACGAGATCCTCGTTGTGGAGATTCGCGAGCTTCACCATCGCGCCGCCGATCTCCACGGGATCGAGCACCGCGAATGGGGTGAGCACCCCCGTGCGTCCGACATTGACGTCGATGTCGAGCAATCTCGTGATCGCGATGTCCGGCGCAAACTTGCGCGCAATCGCCCACCGTGGCTCCCGACCGCCAATGACGCCCAGCTCTTCCTGAAGCCGCAGATCATCCACCTTCACGACAAGGCCATCGATCGCAAAGGGCAGTCTCGCCCGCGCCGAGTGCTCTACATGGCTGGCCTGCGCGAAGACGTCGGCGAGTGTCGCGCAGCGTGTTCGTTCGGGAGCCACGGGAATCCCCCAGCTCTGTAAAGTGTCGAGCAGCTCCCACTGCGTGCGGAACGGGAGTTTTACACCAGAGGGCGCCGCGACCGAGTAGCCGTAGAAGCCGAGCATCCGGGTGCGCGTGATTTCAGGGTCGAGCTGGCGGAGCGATCCGGCCGCTGAATTCCGGGGATTGGCGAAGACCGCGTCACCCGCTTTCACGCGGCTCTCGTTCATTCGCTCGAAGGCGTCGAACGTCATGTAGATCTCGCCGCGAATCTCGAACAGGGCAGGGAATCCGCTGCCGCGCAATTTGAGTGGTACCGCACGGACCGTTCGCAGATTAGGTGTCACCACTTCACCGATCACGCCGTTGCCGCGTGTAGCGCCGGAGATGAGTGTCCCATTCTGATACGTCAGCGCGACCGCGGTTCCGTCGATCTTGAGCTCCGTGACGTAGCCGGTGCGTGCTTCCTCGCCGGCCACGCGGACCAGGCGCTCTTCCCATGCCGCGAGCTCGTCATCGGTGAAGGCGTTGCCAAGGGAGAGCATTGGCATGAGGTGCGTCTGCTTGTCGAGATGGCTCTGCGCCGCCGCGCCGACACGCAACGTCGGCGAATCGCCGGTCCGGAGCGTTGGGTGAGCCTGCTCCAGGTCGCGCAGCTCTCGAAAAAGCTGGTCGTATTCCCGGTCCGCGAGGGAAGGACGGTCGAGAACGTAATAGTCGTGATTGGCGCGCTCGATCGCTTCCCGCAGTGTGCCCGCGCGAGCCGCGAGCGTCGGATCGACAGTCAGCGGGCCAGCCCCCGCATCCTACCCCTTGGCCTCTTCACCGATGACCTGCATCGCGACATTCACCAGCCGCTCCAGCTCCTCGTCCGACGCCTTCGGCAGGAGGGACTCGGCCCAGAGATGCTCTTCGCTCTTGGTGTAGCGCTCGAGCAGGCGGCGAATGAAGCCCAGCATTGCGATGCGCTGGAGATCGGCGCTGCGCTGGCTCTGCGACACCTCGTGCTGCGCCCGGACCAGTGATTCAAAGCGGTGCGCGTTGCGCAATGCCTTTCCGGTAAGCGATCCGATGACCTGGCAGAAGCGCACATCGCTCTCGGAGAATGGCGTTCCGTCGCGTTCGGTCCGGAGGAAGATGGCGCCGATGACCGAGCCCTGGGACTTGATGGGGACGACGATAATCGAGCGGACGTTGCGGAGATCGAGCTGGCTCTTGACCTCCCGCATCATCGGGTGAATGGACGCGTCGGGAATGAACACCGTCTCGCCGGACTCGAACGCCCGCTTCAGCTCCGGATAGCGGTCGAGATCGACAACGAGATTCCTGATGCTCGGGTCTTCATAGCTCGCGACGAGCCGCACTTCGGCGTTGTCGCCGGCGAGGAAGATGGAGGAGCGGTCGAGTCCGAACGTCTCGCCCAGCTTGCGCGCGATGGTCTGCAGGATGTCGACGAAATGCAGGGACGAAGAAATCTCCTGCAGGATATCGACGGTGGCGACCAGATGGTCGCGCTCACGCTGAAGCTCGGTTACCCTCGCTTCCAGCCTGGAGATCTCGGATGCTTGCCTTGGGGACTTCTCGTTCTGGGTGAACATGGTCTTCAGGAATCTCCCCGTCCTTCTTCGTGTGCGCCTTGAAGTCTTCGCCGTCGAACCGGATGACGCGATTGCGCCCCGTTTCCTTTGCGACGTACAGCGCATCATCGGCCGAGCTGACAAGCTTGTCGGTGTTGATGATGCGGGGATGCGGCCATCCCGCCACCCCGATGCTCACCGTCTTCCTGAGCGCGCCCCCGTCGAACGTGAATGTAGCCTCCTCGACCGACTTCCGCACGCGCTCCGCGAACGTCACCCCGGCGTCGAGCACGGTGCCTGGCAACAGGAGCATGAATTCCTCACCCCCATAGCGTCCGACCTTGTCGATCTCGCGCGCTTCCCTGCGCAGGATGTCGGCGAACTGCTTGAGGATGGCGTCGCCGGCCTGGTGACCATACGTGTCGTTGACGCTCTTGAACTTGTCGATGTCGCACATGACACACGTGATCGGCTCGCCCAGCCGGTCGGAGTGCGCGAACATTTCGTGCAGCGAGTCCTCGAGGTAGCGCCGGTTGTGCAGGCCCGTCAGTGCATCGGTCTGCGACATGAACGTCAACCGATGGTTGGCTTCACTGAGCTCCTTTTCACGCTCGGCCAGCGCCAACTGAAGCTTCTTGATGCGCAGCATGGAGCGGATGCGCGCCTCGAGCTCCTTGAATTCGATGGGCTTGGTGATGTAGTCGTCCGCGCCCGCCTCGAGGCCTTCCACCTTGCTCTCCGTGGAGTCGAGCGCGGTCTGCATGATGATCGGAATAAAGGGAAGATTGGGATTTCCCTTGATCCGGCGCGCGACTTCGCGCCCGTCCATCACCGGCATCATGACGTCAAGCAGAATCAGGTCAGGCGGGTGCGCGTCCACAGAGGCCAGTGCCTGCACGCCATCGCTTGCCGTTGCCGTATCGAATCCCCACGCGGTCAGTCGCGCTTCGAGAATGTCGATATTGTCTTCCTGGTCGTCGACGACCAGGATGCGCTGGCGCCGTGGCTCAGGCTGGTCCGGCATCGGCCTTACCGAGGAATCGCTGCACTTCCGCTACCACCGCTCTCGGTTCACAGGGCTTGGCCAGATACCCGTCGCAACCAACTTCCATCGCCTTCTCGCGGTCGGACGCCAGCGCGTGCGCCGTCAGCGCAATGATGGGAATCTGGCTGGTGTCCGGGTCGTGCTTCAGGACCTGCGTCGCTTCCCACCCATCGATGATCGGAATGGAGATATCCATCAGGATCAGATCGGGCTTTTCGGCGCGCGCCTTTGCGATGCCCTCTTCACCATTGAGGGCCTCCATGACGCGATAGCCGTAGTGACGCAGAATCGTCGAGTAGACGATTCGATTATCTTCGTTGTCCTCGACGAGGAGAACGGTTTTCCCGTTCGTATTCATCCGGGTCCTCTGACCGCACGCAGGAATCGGGCGGTCCATGTAGATGGAAAGGTCCAGTTCGGCAAACACATGACAGGCCGTCGTCCGGGCCAGATGCTTGCGATTGGACCGCTGGCCAAACCGACATGCTGCTGGTTGCCGACCCTGAAGGCCTGCCGTAGCTTCGCCAAATCACTGACTGAGCAAGTTTCTTACCATCGAAGGAGAAGGATCGCATGACCTCGCCTCGCCCGTCCCGTGAAGCAACAAAGGCTCGCGGTGGTTCCCCGGATGCGATCGCCACGGACGGCGACGAACTGCCACCACCGCCATCGCTGCGCGGTCGCGGAGCTCCCTACGCCGAGGAACGCGACTGGGGGAAGGTCGGAGGCTTTGGAGCCGGCATTGTGGTGGGCGTGCTCATCGGTGCAGGCGTGGCGCTCTTTCTCGCGCCACAGACGGGTAAAGCGCTCCGTAGCGGCATTGCGCGCGGCGCCCATCGCATGCGATCGCGCGCCGATGACGCCTTCGACGACCTCAGGGACGAGCTGCGCACCGCGGCCCGCCGCGGCCGGCGAAAGCTGCATCACCGCGTGCGAGACACGGCCTGGAAGGCTGAAGACAAGATCGTGGACCTGAAGGGCGACTAACGAAAACGGACCGGCATGGCTGCCAGTCCGTTCGCGCCGGCTCACGCCGGCCCTCGCTGCGCAGGTCTACTTCAGCTTCTTCATCTCCGCGGCCGCCTCGGCCTTGTATTGACGGTCATTGAAGTCCGTCGCCGTCATGGTGATCACATTCTGGTATTCCGCGCGGGCGTTCACCGTGTTGCCAACATCGGCGTAGATCCGGGCCAGATCGAGACGATGGATGATGCGCGCGGAGTCGTTGTCGCGGCTCTTCTCCATGTACTTCACCGCGTCGGTCCAGTTCGCCGATCCGAAGATCTGGCCGCCCAGAAAGTTCTTCGCCATGAAGCGCGAGACCCCGTTGAGCCGCATGATCTCCGCGTTCCACATGCCCATGACGTGCAGGGCGCCGGGATGGCTGGGGTTCAGCTTCAACGCTTCAAGCGCATGGGCGCGAATGTCGCCCGCCAGACGAACCCGGTCCTTGGTGCCCATGGTAAGCGCCGTTCGTCCCAGCGCGCGCGCCATGTGGAAGTGGCCCTCCGCATCGTCCTTGTTCGCCTCCACCGCTCGGCGCGCATACAGCTCGGCTTTCTGAAAGAGCGCCATGCGGGCTTTCTGTTCCTTCATGTACTCTGCGACATCGACAGCTTCGCGAGCGGCCTTCCAGAGGGCTTCATAATTCTTGGCATCGGCCGTAACGATCGCTTCGTAGTGAGCAAGCGCCGCGGGCGCCTTCATGGCCTCGTGCTCCTTGTCTCCGGCCGCCAGGCGGTCCGCAGCCGACATTTGTGCTCCAGCCGCTGGCGCTATCACAAGCAGGGCAGCGAGCATTGTGGTTCGAAGATGCATGACAGGGCTCCAGGAGGAGAGACAGAAGTGCGAGGCACCGTGCGGCGCTCCGCGTCAGCCGATTCGTTGCCTCGTGAAGCTAGAGATACCCCGGGGACCGGTCAATGTTGGCGATAAGGCTGATCGAGCGAAAGCGCGACCGCGGGCGTATCGAGCCGGAGGAGTGGCGGGCGCTCATTTTCGCATACGCCGCGGGAGACGTTCCCGATTACCAGATGTCCGCCCTGCTCATGGCCATCTATCTCAACGGCCTCGATCGCGGCGAGACGGTCGCGCTCATGGAGGCGATGCTGGAGAGCGGGGAGTCGCTGGACCTGTCCCATCTGTCCGTGCCGCGCATCGACAAACACTCGACCGGCGGCGTCGGCGACAAGGTATCGATCATCCTCGCGCCGCTGATCGCCTCGCTCGGAGTTGCCGTCCCGATGATGTCGGGGCGCGGCCTCGGGCACACCGGCGGAACGCTGGACAAGCTCGAGTCCATTCCGGGATTTCGAACCGATTTGTCACTTCTGCAGGCACGGCGGCAGATCGACGAGATCGGTTGCGCGCTGTTTGGACAAACGGGGGAAATCGCCCCGGCCGATCGCAAGCTCTATGCATTGCGCGACGCGACCGCCACGGTCGAATCGATCCCGCTCATCGCCGCGAGTATCATGAGCAAGAAACTCGCGGAGGGGATTGAGAGCCTCGTGCTCGATATCAAGCAGGGGCCGGGGGCGTTCATCGGTGACCGGGGCTCCGCCATCGATCTCGCGGAGACCATGATCCGACTCGGCGCCGACCGGGGGTGTCAGGTGGTCGCGTTGTTGACTGCCATGGACCGCCCGCTCGGCCGCGCCTGCGGAAACGCCCTCGAGGTCGAGGAGGCCATCCTGGCGCTGAAGGGCGAGGGGCCAGCCGATCTTATGGAAGTCACCTTCGCGCTCGGCGCGGAAATGCTGCTTCTGGCCGGCGTCGCGAAGACACGAGCGGACGCGCTGGCCATGATGGCGGAATCCATCCGGTCGGGCGACGCCGCGACGCGATTCCAGCAAATCATCGAGGCGCAGGGCGGCAATCCGGGCGTCGTGGACGATCCGGCCGCTCTGCCGCAGGCGCGAGCCGTCGAGCTGTACGCCGCTCCGCGGGGCGGGGTCGTCGCCAGTGTTGATCCACGCTCCATCGGCCGCGGCATTACTGCACTTGGCGGCGGCCGGACGACGATGGCTGACCTGGTGGACCCAACGGTGGGATTTCTCATCACGGCCAAGCCGGGAGCTCGGGTGGAGGCGGGTGAGCCCCTTGCCACGATCTTCGCGCGCGACGCGGCGGGCATCGCCACCGGCCGAGCGGTGCTTCAGAGGGCGATTGCGATAGCAGATGCGGCAGACGAGCCCCTGAGGCTGGTTACTCACCGCGTCACGGCGGACGGCGCGGCAGAGTACAAAGGGTGAGCGGGGGTTGACTTGCCGGAGCCGAGTGCTTGTTTTTTAGCATGCTGCTGGTTTTACAGCATTCGACTCTGGAGAATGTCCGATGAAAGCACTCGCATGCCGCTTCGCACTGATCATTTCGGGATTGTGCCTCGCTTCCGCCGTGGAAGCGCAGTCGCGCTTTCGCCAGTGTGCGAGCAGGAACTCGAAAGATCATAGCAACCATATCTCCCAGTCGAGTACCGACGACGAGAACCGGAAGTGGCGAGTGAGCTGGTCCACGGATGACTGCTCGGTGGACATGGTAGCGCGCGGAGACGTGAAATTCTCGCCCGACCTCAGCGCGGTCGAGAGCATAGGCCGCGACGGCTACTTCGAGATCACCGAACGCATCGGTCGAGAGAAGCGAAAGTACGAAGCCGAACGCGGCGCGGACGGGGCACTCCAGGTTCAGTATTCGGTCAATGGCGAGCGAAGCATGTTCGACGCCGAGGCCAGAAAGTGGCTCAGCACGCTGATCGTGGAGCTTGAGCGAAATTCCGGCTTTGCGGCGAAGACGCGGGTGGGCGCGATCCTCCGGAAGGATGGCGTCGACGGCGTTCTCAATGAAGTCGGCAACATGACCTCGGACCATGTGCAGCGCCTCTATCTCACCGTCCTGATGGACAGTGCAACACTGAGTGCCGGTGACGCCCGGAAGGTGTTGCAGACGGCCGGAAAGGTGCTCGAATCCGATTACGAGCTGGCGTCGCTGCTCATCGCCATGGGTAAAGGCAATCACGTGACCCCGTCCACCAGCGCTGAGTACGCGCAGGCGGCGCTCACCATCCAGTCCGACTACGAGCGCCGTCGCGCCTTCTCGGCGCTGCTCAAGGTGCCGGGCCTGACCTCGCCGGTCCTCAGGACCGTCCTGGAGGCGGCGAGCACCATGAAATCCGACTACGAGCTGGCATCGCTGCTACTGGAGCTGGGTCCCGCGGGTCTGACTTCTGCGGACATGCGAACCGCATTCTTCACGGCGGCAAGCCACATCAAATCCGATTACGAACAGCGCCGCGCCTACGGGGCGCTGGTGAAGTCAGCGGAGCTGTCGAAGGAGCTACTCTCCGCTCTGCTCAAGTCCGCTCCCGACATCGCATCGGATTACGAGCTCGCATCACTGCTTGTGGACATCGCAAAACGGCACAGGCTCGACAGCGATCTGCGAGAGGCCTACATCCGCGCCGCCGATTCCATCCAGTCGGATCACGAGCATCGCCGAGCGCTCAGTGCACTCGTCAAACAAACGGGCAGAAGCAGTCTCTAACGTCTTCGGCACCCTGTGTTACTTTTCTAGCATACCAGAGGAACTGAGCGAATGGCCGAGCAGATTCAGGCGGGATTGAGTCGAAGGGAGCGTCAGATCATGGATGCGATCTACCGACTGGAGCGCGCCACCGCCGCCGAGGTGATGGAGGCGATCCCCGCACCACCGAGCTACTCGGCGGTACGGGCGATGCTTCGCGTACTCGAGGAGAAGGGACACCTGAAACATGAGCAGGACGGGCCCCGTTACATCTTCTCACCGGTGGTCACCCGGGAGACGGCTCGCCGCTGGGCGATGAAGCACCTGGTGCGGACGTTTTTCGAAGGATCGACGGAAGGCGCGGTCGCGGCCCTTCTGCAGACGGACGGAAAGCTTTCGCGTTCCGAGCTGGACAGGCTGTCGGGAGTGATCGACAAGGCCAAGGGGGAGGGAAGGTAAATGAGCCAGACACTGCTCGATGGGTTCACCGTGAGCGCGGGGAACTGGGGAGGCGTGCTGCTCGACGCGACCGTGAAGGGGGTCATCCTTCTGGCCATGGCAGGGCTCGTGACGCTCGTGCTGAGACGCGCACCGGCGGCGACGCGACATTTCATCTGGACCGTGGCGGTCAGTGCCGTGGTCATGCTTCCGTTCATCGGTGCCGTCGCACCGAAGTGGAATCTGACGGTCCTCCCGGCGAAGATCGCGCCGTCCAGCGTCACTCCGTCCAGCATCGTTCCGTCCAACGTGCAAACCGGCACACGTCCGGATGCCGTTTCGTCACCGGTGCCCACATCGGCGTCTCCGAACGCACCGCCGAAGGCTGCGCCGCTCGCATCGCCGAACGCACCGCCGAAGGCTGCGCCGCTCGCATCGCCGAACGCACCGCCGAAGGCTGCACCGCTCGCATCGCCCAACGCGCCGCCGAAGTCAGCTCCGCTCGCCTCACCGAACGCGCCACCAGAGTCTGCCCCGCTTGCGTCGCCGAACGCGCCACCAAAGTCCGCACCACTGGCCACTCCACGAAGGGACATTCCGCAGTCGGCTACCGCTGCGTTGCCAGACGAGCTGCAATCGGCGCGCAGCGTCCTGACTCCGAGCGCCGCGCCGAGCGCGCCTCGCACTGCTCGCGACTGGTGGATGGTTGTTTCCATGATCTGGATCACGGGCACGGTGCTGCTGCTCTTTCGCCTGATACTCGGCCTTTGGGGCACGGCTCGTCTGGCTCGTCGTTCCGAGGTTGTACAGGACCCCAGGTGGATAGCGCTCACCAGTCGCCTCGCCAGGCAGCTCGGCATTACAAGACCCGTCACCCTGCTCCGCAGCGAACACTCGGGCATCCCGATGACGTGGGGCGTCCTCTACCCGGTGGTTCTGCTTCCAGGGGAATCGAACGATTGGGCTGAGGAACGGCGAGTCATCGTACTACTGCACGAGCTGGCGCACGTCCGCCGTTTCGACGCGTTGACGCAGACCCTCGCGCAATTTGCCGGCGCGCTCTTCTGGGTGAATCCCCTCATCTGGATCGCGGCGCGCCAGATGCGGACGGAGCGCGAGCGAGCGTGCGATGACTTTGTCCTGACGGCCGGAATGCGGCCCTCCGCGTACGCGAGCGATCTGCTGGAGATTGTTCGGACCATGGGATCCGAGCCCGCGCTGTCGTACGCGGCGCTGGCTATGGCGCGGCGGAGCGAGTTCGAGGGTCGCCTCCTGGCCATCCTCGATCCGACGGCACGCCGCGTTGGGATGGGGCGCGTCGGCAAGGCAGCGACCGCCGTGACTGCGCTGTGTCTACTGCTCCCGCTCGCGGGAATGCGGCCGGCGGCTCGATCGGCTGTGTCGCCCGCGCTCCCGCTGGTGAGCTCGAGTGCAGTGTCGTCGAACCGGGCGTTCCGCGACTCTTCCACGACACGGCCGCTCGAAAAAGCGACATCGTCTGATGTCAACGCAGTTGGCATCAACGCAACTGACGGCAACGCGATTGACGTCAACCCATCTCTTTCATCAACAAAGACACGCGGTGATTCGGCCACCGGGTTCCAGGCATTCCCAGAGCTTCCGAAGTTCTCGGCGTTCGCTGCGCTTGCGGTCGACTCCACAGTTCGGGATTCATCGCGGGCAATGTCACCGGCGCTCGTCGCCGGATCGAGTCTGCCGCGGGATGACAAGCAGACGCTGATCCTCGTGGTGCGCGCTGCCGCGAAAATGACGTCGGACCATGAGAAGGCTTCGCTGCTCGTCGAGATCGTCGACCGATTCGTGGGCGACGACTCGCTGCGAGCGGCATTCCTCGCGACCACCGCGACGATTACCAGCGATCACGAGAAGCAGCGCGTGCTCAGCAGCCTCCTGGGGAAGGATGCGCTGAGCGACTACTCGCGTGTCCTGTTCATCCGGACGGCTGCAGGGATCTCCTCCGAGTATACCAAGGGCCAGTTGCTGACGTCGTTCGCGAAGCAGCACGAGCTCACGAACGCGTCGGTCCGCGGGGCATTCTTCGCTGCGGCGGCAACACTCGGCAGCGGCTACGATCAGCAGCAGTTGCTTGTGTCCGTGCTCGGGCGACTAAAGAAGCTCACCAGGGACGAGGCGCTCGGCGTGCTCTCGTCCGCACGCAAGATGTCGTCGAGCTCAAGCAAGGCCGCGGTGCTGGTGGCGGTTGCCGACAAGATCGGTCTCGACGATGCCACGGTACGGCAGGCCTACCTCGATGTTGCCTCGACGATGACGTCAGACAGTGACTATCGGAAGGCCATGTCGGCGGCGGTGAAACTCCCGCAGTAAGCTGTTGGTCTCATCACACCGTTTTGTCTGATCAGATATCGAGGTTGCTCACGAATCGGGCATTCTGCTCGATGAATTCGCGGCGCGGCTGGACTTCATCGCCCATGAGCGTCTCGAAGACATTGTTGGTTTTCACCTGCTGGTCGGTCTGCGACATGCGGTCCGCGACGTCGGCCACGTCCTCGAGATTGACGCGCAGCAGGGTGCGGCGCTGGGGGTCCATGGTCGTCATCCAGAGCTGGTCGGGATTCATCTCGCCGAGTCCCTTGTACCGCTGGATGTTGATGCCTGCCTTGCCATCGCCGTTGCCGAGACGCTTCGCGACCTCGTCGCGTTCGCTTTCGTCGTAGGCGTAGTACTCCTCCTTTCCCTTCGCCACGCGATACAGGGGAGGCTGCGCGATATAGACGTAGCCCGCCTCGAGGAGCTGCGGCATCTGCCGGTAGAAGAACGTCAGCAGCAGCGTTCGAATATGCGCGCCGTCGACGTCGGCATCGGTCATCAGGATGATCTTGTGATAACGCGTGGAACCCAGGGTGAAATCATCCTTGATCCCGGAGCCGATGGCCGTGATGATCGTCCGGATTTCCTCGTTGGAGAAGACGCGGTCGATGCGGGCCTTCTCGACGTTGATGATCTTGCCGCGCAACGGCAGGATTGCCTGGAACATGCGATCGCGGCCCTGCTTCGCCGATCCGCCTGCGGAGTCGCCTTCGACGAGGTAGAGCTCACAGAGCGCCGGATCGCTGAGCGAACAATCCGCCAGCTTGCCCGGCAGGTTGCCGATGTCGAGTGCTGACTTCTTGCGGGTGAGATCGCGCGCCTTGCGGGCGGCTTCGCGCGCGCGGGCGGCCGACACCGCTTTTTCCACGACGATGTTGGCGGTGCGCGGGTGCTCCTCGAGGTATGCTGACAGCCATTCGTTCACGAGTGTCTTGACCGCGCTCTCGACTTCTGAATTGCCGAGCTTGGTTTTCGTCTGCCCTTCGAACTGGGGCTCGCGCACCTTGACCGACAGCACGGCGGTGAGCCCTTCGCGCACATCATCGCCGCTCAGGGTGAAGTCCGCCTTCTTCAGGAAGTTGCCCTTTGACGCATAGTTGTTGATGGTGCGCGTCAGGGCGCTCTTCAGGCCGGTGAGATGCGTGCCGCCTTCGTGCGTGTTGATGTTGTTGACGAAGGAAAAGACCGTCTCGTTGTAGCCATCGTTGTACTGCATGGCGAGCTCGATGCCGATGTCGTCGCGCTCGCTCTCGAGGTACATCACCTCGGGGTGCAGCGTCTTGCGCTTGTCGTTCAGGTACTGAACGAATTCCCGCAGTCCGCCCTTGGCGTGATATTCATCGGTGCGCTGTTTGCCTTCGCGCTCATCGGCGAGCGTGATGGTGACGCCCTTGTTCAGGAACGACAGCTCCTTGAGCCGCGTTGCCAGCGTGCTGTGATCGTAGTTCAGCTCAGTGAAAATCGTCGGGTCAGGTTTGAACCAGACGGTGGTCCCTGATTCTTTCGGCGGAATCCTGGTGTTCGTGACCTTGAGCTGGGTGGTCGTGTCGCCGCGCGTGAAATCCATGTAGTGCTCTTTGCCGTCGCGCTTGACCCACACCTTGAGCTTCTCGCTCAGCGCATTCACGACGGACACTCCGACGCCGTGCAGCCCGCCGGACACCTTGTAGCTGTTCTTGTCGAACTTGCCGCCGGCGTGAAGGACGGTCATGGCGAGCTCCACGCCCGGAATCTTTTCGGTGGGATGGATGTCGACCGGAATACCCCGCCCGTTGTCGCGCACGGTAATGGAATCATCCGGGTGGATGGTCACATCGACGGTGGTCGCATATCCCGCGAGCGCTTCATCGATGGAGTTGTCGACGACTTCGTATACCAGGTGATGCAGTCCGCGGGCAGAGGTGGAGCCGATATACATGCCCGGGCGCTTGCGAACGGCTTCGAGTCCCTTGAGGACCTGGATCTGTCCTGCGCCGTATTCGCTCTCCGTACTTTTTTCAGCAGTCTTGGCCATGGAGTCCAGTCAAAAATCACGCACCGAATAAATACCGAATGATTACGTCCCCTAACCTGCGTAAGCTAACGGATTGGAGTGGTAAATGCAACAGCCCGGCGTTGTGCTAACCCATTGCAATAACATAACTTAGCCGCGTCACAAATATCACCGGCAAATCCATTGCCGGTTCGCGGCCCTCCGCTACCGCATCAGGCGCCAATGGATGCGCATTACCTTCGATGGCCCGGCGCGCTCATTCAAGGCGCGTAACAGATCCGGTTCCATCATCGAAAGCTCATTCATCCAGGCGTGCGTCGTGACCGCGACGAAGAGCACGCCGTCGGGCGTGATCGACAGCGGTTGCGTCACCTGCGCAATCTGGGGTCCGACGAGTGTCGCCCATTCCGGGATGATCGCCGCCTGTTCTACGCGATTCGCGAGTCCGGCGCCTTTGAGAAAGCTGGAAATGGCGTCAGCCACCGGCTGCGGGCGTTTGCGTGGTCCGCTCATCTGACAGGGTCCGGCGGACGGTCACTGCATGGCGCGCTCATGCACCGCCGTCCGATAGCCGCCCTTCGACGATGTGGCGGCGTTCGAGTCGAAACATCCCCGGAGGAATTTCACTCGCCTTCGGCACGGCCAGAATAGTCTGACCCGCCGCCGACCGGCCCAGCAGCTCCAGAATACGCACGGCTCGCCGCGCATCGAGCTCTGCGAAAGGATCGTCCAGCAGCAGCAGGGGCTCGCCACCGCATTGCGCCCGCAGCGTCTCGGCTTCGAGGATGCGCAGCGCGATCGATGCGGTGCGCTGCTGCCCCGCCGAGCCGAACTCACCCAGGCGACGTAGGCCGAGCGTGATCTCGAGCTCATCGCGGTGCGGGCCGGCGTGCGTCACGCACCGGCGAATGTCCATCGCGCGGCGTGAGGCGAGCGCGTCCGCCAGCGCGCCCTCCAGAACGGGGGCGTCAGGGACGACGCTTGCGTAGCGCAGTCGAACATCCTGCGCTTCTCCCATGAGCGCACAGAGCTCGCTGAATCGGTCGCTCACGCTGTCCACCCACTCGCGCCGCGCACTCCAGATCTGTGCGCCGTGCCGTGCGAGCGCTGGCTCCCAGACGGCGACGAGGTCACTGCCGCTTCGCCCTTCGCGACCCGCATCGCGCAACGCAATGTTCCGGCGAGAGAGCGCAGCGCGGTACCCCTGGAGCGCCGAGAGGTAGCGTCGCGATGAAAGCCCAAGTGTGATATCGAGAAACCGTCGGCGTTCAGCCGGTGAGCCCGCGATCAACTGGAGGTCGCGTGGCGAGAAGAGAACCGACGGCAGGCTTCCCAACCCTTCGGTCAAACGCCGCGTCTCGGCACCATCGAGCACCAGCTTCTTCCGTTTGCCCACGCGCTCGAAGCCAACGGCCATGCGCCTTGGGGCCTGGCTGACGCTCGCCGAGACCGACAGGTGAAACCCGGGCGCGCCGAAACGCACCACGTCAACGTCTCGCGAGCCGCGGACAGAGCGGAGGAGGTGGAAGTAGTAGATGGCCTCGAGCAGGTTCGTCTTGCCGTGGCCGTTGTCCCCGAGCACCACGAGCCCTTCTGCGGGAATGCGCGCGTCCAGACGCTCGATGTTCCGAAAGTCCCGAATGCCGATGTCTTCGAGCCAGACGTTGGCGGTCGCATGCAGCACGGGTGCAGCGGTGGGACCCTGAGGCGTCATTCGGCGAGGAGAAGAGACTGGGCGTCCGGATCGACCTGCTTGCTCACCGGCCCGCTCCCAGCCATTCTAGCATCGCGCGAGGCTGAATGGAGGTTCGATGAAGATTCCCGGATGGCGAACATCGCAGCCCACACCGGCAGTGATCCGGCCGGCCGATGATGAGCTTGATCTCTTTGGTGTCACGCATCAGGGAAAAGTGCGCGCCCAGAATCAGGATCAGTTCATGGTGTGCACCATTCATCCGCAGGTGGTGGTTCACCAGACGAGCTTGCCTTCCGCGGAATCACTCCCGTTGCGCGGTAGTCGGGCAGCCACGCTGCTGCTGGTGGCCGACGGCGTCGGCGGCGCCGCGGATGGTGGCGAAGCGGCGCGCCTTGCCACCGAGTGCATTACGCAATACGCGGC
>Ga0136611_10001641_pt1 | contig 15608 bp, 14 predicted proteins | sample AntDrymUQ2232306_2_FD_106645 | JGI IMG/M metagenome (GOLD analysis project Ga0136611, IMG submission 106645) | Polar desert sand microbial communities from Dry Valleys, Antarctica - metaG UQ223 (23.06) | ecosystem: Environmental > Terrestrial > Soil > Desert | place: Antarctica: Dry Valley...
ACTATTATCACTATTATCACTATTATCACTAGTAGATAAAAACGGAAAGGTAAAGGGTCTTAAAACGGAAGGTAAAGGGTCTTAAAACGGAAGGGGAAAGATAAAAAAGTGAAAAAAACCAGAGAAAAACGGAAAGGAAAGCTAAATCATTCATAATGGCGTTATGCCAACGAAAGTATGATTGCAAAAAAATTCTTTTAATAATTATTAAACTCGGAATGGTGGGATTCGAACCCACGACCCCCCGCTCCCAAAGCGGATACGCTACCAGCTGCGCTACATTCCGTTTTTGATTTGTACTCTCTCCTACGCTAAGGTTTAGTTTGCCTTCTTTGATGCCTTCAAAAAGCTTGTATAATACCTTCATTAAAAAGCCTTCTAGGAGAGTCGAACTCCTGACTTTCGGTTTACAAGACCGATACTCTACCAATTGAGTTAAGATGGCTTTGTTATTTTAGGCAAGCGTCGTTTTTTAAACCTTAGTGTAAACTTTTTTTTACAAAAAAGCAAGAAGATCTGGGTCGAGGATATACCATCCTCAACCCTAAATTTTTTTTTCCTTTTTACTTTTGAACAAACAAAGTATTTTGAACAAACAAAGTATTTTAAAAATACTGGTTGTTGCTCAAAAACAAAAGCAAAAATGATGCAAAGCTACAAACCAAACTTCCTGTTCAATATTGGTAAGTCGGGGAAAAAATACTTTTTTTTTCAAAAGCAAAAATGATGCAAAGCTACAAACCAAACTTCCTGTTCAATTATGGTAAGTCGCAAAGCTACAAACCAAACTTCCTGTTCAATTTTGGTAAGTCGCTCAAAGTAAATTGTTCAAGCTTTTACTTGGTCGGCAAAACTTCAATAGACTGAATCTCCGGAGAATGAATTGGAAAAAGACGAGCAACCCCAATACCTTTGGAAATTCGATCTACGGTAATTGTTGAATTTAAACCTGCTTTATGTTGCGAGGTAATCGTTCCTTGATACGATTGAAGTCTTTTTTTAGTACTTTCTTGAATAAAAACATTAACCGTAACTAGATTTCCTATTTTTAATAACGGAAGATCTTTTTTTAAAAAACCAGCTTCAATACTTTTAACTAATGGGGATAATTTCATTTTTTCACTTGATTTAGCATCTTCCAAAAAAAAACTTGCACTCTTTGAAAAAAAAAGAAGTTTTTTTTTTTAAATGAAGTTTGACCAATTGTTCACTTACAAAGAAAAACGGTTATGTTTAAGCTTTGCTTATTTATTTGCAACATATTAGTGAAAGCAACTATTTTCAAAAAAAAAATTCTTTTTTTTTTAAGAGTCTAAGTTTTCAAAAGATAAAAGATTAGTTGGGTTTTGTAGACTTTGCTTGCAAAAGAAAATTAAACTACAAGTGCGACGAAAGCTAACGGTCGTTTAAACTAAACTCCGTTCAAATCAAAGTTAGCTTTCTTTTATTTTAAAATTTTAGATACTACTCCGGCACCTACAGTTCGACCTCCTTCGCGAATAGCAAAACGCATGGAAGTTTCAACCGCAATTGGTTGAATTAAATCTACGACCATTTGTAAACGATCACCTGAATTGGCCATTAAAGCTTCAGATCCATCGTCTGCAGTAAACGATTCAATTTTACCGGTTACGTCTGTTGTACGCACATAAAATTGAGGTCTATAGCCTGCAAAGAAAGGCGTATGGCGGCCTCCTTCTTCTTTAGTTAAAATATAAACCTGAGCTTCAAATTTAGTATGCGGTTTAATCGTGCCGGGAGCAGCTAAAACCATTCCACGTTGAATATTATCTTTTTGGACCCCGCGTAATAAAACTCCCACGTTGTCTCCTGCAACCGTTTCATCTAAAGTTTTTTGAAACATTTCAAGACCGGTTACCGTCGTTGTTGTTGTATCACGCAAGCCGATAATTTCTACCGACGCTCCTACTTTTAACGTTCCACGCTCTACTAACCCAGTCGCTACTGTACCTCGACCGGTAATAGAAAAAACGTCTTCGACAGCCATTAAAAAAGTTTTATCGGTTTCACGAAGCGGTGTTGGAATAAAACTATCAACTTGCTCCATCAATTTATAAATTTTATCAACCCATTGGTTTTCTCCTGCTTTAACATTAGGGTTTTGAATTAAAGCTTCTAACGCTAATAAAGCAGACCCAGCAATAATTGGAATTTCATCCCCCGGGTATTCGTATTTATCTAAAGTTTCACGAATTTCTAATTCTACTAATTCTAATAATTCCGGATCATCTACTTGATCTTCTTTGTTTAAAAAAACAACCAAAGTAGGAACTCCAACTTGTTTAGCTAGTAATAAGTGCTCTTTAGTTTGAGGCATAGGTCCATCTGCGCCCGAAACCACAAGTATCGCCCCATCCATTTGAGCAGCCCCGGTAATCATATTTTTAACATAATCTGCGTGACCCGGACAGTCTACATGAGCATAATGACGATTTGCCGTTTCATACTCAACATGGGCGGTGTTGATTGTAATTCCCCTTGCTTTTTCTTCAGGAGAAGAATCAATTTCATCGTAGCGTTTACCTTTATTTCCACTAAAAGCTTGTAAAGCCATGGTAATAGCTGCGGTTAAAGTCGTTTTTCCATGGTCTACATGCCCAATCGTTCCAATGTTGATGTGTTGCTTTTTTCGTTCAAATTTATTTCGAGCCATACTAAAAGTTTTTGATTATCAAAAATTTCGCCGTGTTGACGAAAGATGAAAGGAATATATAAAAAATTTAATTTTAACTAGTTGGTAAAACCAAGCTTCGGAACTTGGGTTGAAACCATGCCTAAGCGAACATGTCAAATAACCGTTTTCACTATGCTATGCAAACGGTTCTTCAAACTCGAAGACCTTGACCCTTTTTTTTTTGAACTTTCAAAATGGCTTTTCGCCTTGCTTTTTTTGGGTCCAACAGCAAGCAAGCTTTTGTTTTTGAAAAAGTAAATTTTCAAAACAAAGCTTGCTTGCTGTTGATGAATCAACGTTGTTGATTACCATGACGATTTTGTCAATCCCGGTAAGAGACAATTATGCCCGTATGATCGTAATACATGACGGGCTAAACCGAAATGACGATAATAACCTTTCGGTCGACCACTCACTAAACAGCGATTATGCAAACGAACTGCAGAGCTATTACGCGGCAGTTTTTGTAATTTCGCGTAAAGATTCAATTTATCTTCTAAAAACTCTGCTTTTTTAATTTGTTGTTTGAAGTCATAACGTTTCGCTTTATATTTTGATACCAATTTTTGACGCTTTTTTTCACGCTCAACCATACTTTTTTTAGCCATTTTTGAATCCTTGCATTATTTTGGAAAAAAACTTTTTTTTTCAATTTTTCACTTACAGTGAAAAACAAAGGAAAAGTTTTTGATTTTATAAAAATATAAAAAAGCCTATCTCAAACATTTTTGCAACCTAGGGTTTTGGAATATCGAATATGAAATGAAAAAAAATGATATACCTTGCCCTTTCCGTTTTTATCTAAAGTGAAAACTTCCAAAAAAACTTGTTTTTTCAAAAAAAGATCCGCTTTTACTTAGTCCATGACAGAAAACAAAAAAAAAATTTATCTTACCCCTTTGAATTATACTATTATCACTTTAAAGGGAAAAAAGTGAAATACTAATCAGAAGCAAAGCTTAAGCATTTTGTTCCTGCATGTGAACGACAGGGTTGGACGAAGTCAAAAAAGATTTTTGCTTGCTTATTATTTAAAATCCGAAGGGTTTTTAAGTTGACGCCAAAATCGTTCCAAAATGTAGAGCTTTTTTCTTGATCATCGATGGACGATTGAAAGAAAAAAGTGTCTTTTTTACTAACCTTAGTCTACTTGTTTTTATTTCGAAGTCAAATAAGCCTAGTTGCACCCCGAATAAGCAAAGCTTAGGCATTATGAAAAAAAAAAATTTGCTTAGTAGGCGAAGTAGGGGAATCGAACCCCTCGCTTCAGCTTGGAAGGCTGAGGTATTACCACTATACGAACTTCGCTTTTGACTTATACTTTACATCTTACTAGCCTAATAACAAAAGCGCAACTTTTTTGCATAATACAAGGGTTGAAGCTTAGGCGAAAACTCCTTTCCCTTTCCGTTTTTATCTTACAGTGAAAAAGAAAAAAAGTTTTTTATATATATATGACTTTTTTTAGGGAAAAAGCAGTTTTTTCATGCCAGCTTCCAGCAGAGTTTTTCGCATGCGGTTTTTTTAGCCTAAATGAAAAAAAAAAATTTTTTTTTTACAATACTTGGCATGTTCGCTTAGGCATAGCCGTTTTCACTATGTTATCAAAAATTTCTAACCTTTTTTCTCTGTAAATAAAAAAATTGATTGCTTTCTTTGTTAGTCATTAACTTCTTACTTTCCCTGGTTTGAAAAACCATTTATTTTGTTTTTTTTCAAACCTAAATGGTTAAACAACCATTTTAAAATTTCATTGATTATTGACTTATTAGGGGCAAAACATGCAAAACTAAACAATATAGAAAGGTTGATTTGAACAAATGGCAAACGTATACTTCTGGAAAGCGCTAAAAAAAACCTTTTCTAAAAAAAAGTTTTTTTTAAAATTAAGATCAAAAAAATTTCCGATTTAGGCGCTACAGGACTTTGAGTGCCAAAATTCAAGGGCCGTTTTTCCCTTTTTTTGTATTCAAAAACTTTTGCTTTCCGTTTTTCTCTTTAGTGAAAAAAGTGAAAAAAACCAGAGAAAAACGGAAAGCAAATAACTATAAAAAAAAAAGTTTTTTTCCTTTTCCTTACCGTTTTTCACTACTAGTGAAAAAAGTGAAATAACTAAAAAAAAACTTTTTTTTTTTCCTTTTCCTTACCGTTTTTCACTACTAGTGAAAAAAGTGAAATAACTAAAAAAAAAACTTTTTTTTTTTCCAAGATCGAGCTAGAAAAACTGGTTTAGAATTTTTTTTTATGAAAAAAATTCTTTGTAAAAAAAATTTCTTTTTTTTCACTTCACACGGTTTTTATCTTGATGTTGAACAATTCAAAAAATACATTTGATCACCTAGTGGAGTCCTCTTTTTTCTTCAAAATCAAGGCGAAAACGTCAGTACCCATCGATCAATTAAAACATGAAAAATGAAATTTATTTAAAGGAGTTAATCATGGCAGGAACAACAGGTGAACGTCCGTTCTCTGATATTTTAACAAGCATCCGCTATTGGGTTATTCACAGTATTACTATTCCTTCCTTATTTATTGCAGGTTGGTTATTTGTTAGTACAGGTCTAGCCTATGACGTTTTTGGTACACCTCGTCCCAATGAATATTTTACCGAAGATCGTCAAGAAGCCCCTCTAATTACAGATCGTTTTAATTCCTTAGAACAAGTTAAAAAATTATCAAACGCCGCTCGTTAGGAGTTCCAGCGGTGATTTTTGGTTGAAAAACGACTTGGTCGAGCTCGTAAAAAAACTCCCTTGAACTAGATTAATCAACAACACTAAAAAACTCGAAGCTTGAAAACTTCCAAAAAATTGGCGTGTTGCAAAAACACCCTGTTGATACCTCAAACTTTCTTGCTTTGGTCAGCACTTTGTCGTTTGCAAAAAGCAAAAGTCGATAGGCTGCCGGTTATCGTCCGCCATCATCGTCCCTCTTTCAGATTTTGGTTTTGGCTATTTATATATTTAAAAACACCCTACTATGGCAACAAAAAAATCATCTTATACGTATCCTATTTTTACCGTACGTTGGCTTTCCATTCACGCCTTAGCTGTTCCAACGGTTTTCTTTTTAGGCGCCATTACCGCTATGCAGTTTATTCAACGATAAGCTCTTTTCTACCTTCAAGCTAAGCAAAAACACAGCTTGGCGTAACTGGCTTTACTTCAACCTTCCTCTACGACCACCCACAGCGGTGTGAATTTTTTTTAGCAAAATAAAAAAATAACCGTTTTTCTTTTACAGTGAAAAACTTTCACTTTTTTACACATAATCCGTTGTTGAAAGGCTTTGTAGTTGAGCCAAAAGCAAACTACAAATCAAAGAAAGCCATATTATTACATTACCAAGGATATTATAAGCTTATGAATAAACCAAACCCAAACAAACAATCCGTTGAATTAAATCGTACAAGTCTTTACTGGGGATTACTTTTAATTTTCGTTTTAGCCGTTCTTTTTTCAAGTTATATTTTTAACTAAAAAAAAATTGAATGGCATTTCCGAACTCAAGTTTTTTTTAGTTAAAAATCTTATGCCTTTCGATCTTATCCCTTTCCCTTTCCGTTTTTATCTTACAGTGAAAAAGAAAAAAAGTTTTTTTTCAAAAAAGTCTAACCGTAATAAGCTTTGCTTATATGTGAATTGCCTATTTTTTTTCTTCTTCAAGCAAAGCTTTTGACCTTTCCGTTTTTATCTTTAGTGAAAAATTTATCAACTTGATGTTGATCAACCGAGAGGTTGACCTTGTGTAGTAGCAAAGCAAACTCGTTAATCGTGGTGAAAGACAAACTTTAACAATTTAAAATGAAGGTCAAAAAATGTCAAACATAGGCACGACTGGGCGTATCCCGCTTTGGCTTGTAGGAACAGTTGTAGGTATTGCCGCTTTAACTTTAGTAAGCGTTTTCTTTTATGGGTCTTATGTTGGTCTAGGATCTTCGTTATAAAAAACAGTGATCAAACAAGTCCTTTTTTGAAAAAAAACCTTTTTAGCAACATAATGCCTAAGCTTGGCTGTCGCATTAATTGCAAGATGCTATAAAAACGGTTCTTCCGCTTCAACGTGCTAAATAATGCTTTTCAATTTTGGCTTTTTTTCAAAAAAGCTTTGCAAGCCCGCTTTGGTTTTTGGAAAAAAAAGGGCTGTCTCAACAAGATTTTCAAACTATTGATAGTCTAGTTCCAAAACGGTGACTTTCATACTCAAGCCTGCCTTCATTGACTTGCAACGACCAAAAGCAAAGTTAATCTTGAGGAAGTTGAGTAAGCTGAAGGCAGAGGTTAAATTGTTGTTAAAAAAAATAATGTTTTGAAGATGGTTTGGTACTTATGACAACTCTGCTATTAGCAAAATTACCTGAAGCATATGCTCCTTTTGACCCTATCGTTGACGTTTTACCGGTAATTCCGGTATTGTTTTTACTTTTAGCTTTCGTTTGGCAAGCTTCTGTAAGTTTCCGCTAAAAAAAGCCCTTTTGAAAAAGCTTGCAAGTCAACTTCCTTTTTTGTGTTTTTCCCTTTCCGTTTTTCTCTTGATGTTGAACAAAGTCACCTGATTGTTTCAGTCACTAAAATCCAAAATATCTAAAGCTAAATCCAAATGAATTTTGAAGTCCTTTTTCAATTAACCGCACTTATTCTTATCGTTGCAGCCGGTCCTTTAGTTATTGTCTTATTAGCAAGTCGCAGTAGTAACGCTTTATAAAAAATCAAAACAACAGTACTAAAAACATAAACTATTTATTCAAAAAGTATGGTATCAGATAATCAAGTTTTTATTGCCTTATTAATTGCTCTTATTAACGGTGTTCTAGCGCTTCGTTTAGGCATGGCTTTGTATCGTTAATCCTTCTGCTTAGTATGACGTGCAAAACGCGTACATTCTTGATTCGGCTTACCTACTAGAAAAACCCATGCAAAGACTTGGTCCTGAAAGACGATTAGTCAAACGTCAAGTTTAGTATGAAAGAAAATTTGGGCAAAATCATAAGCTTTGCATTACAAAGCCTAGGCTTGGCTGTCTTTTTATCTTAGTGAAAAAAGTGAAAAACGGGCATAAGCTGTTTTTTTTTCAAAAACCAAAACTGCCTTGAAAAACCCTGTTCAAGGTTGAAGCTTTTTCTATCAAAGACTAATTTATCTTTTGTAGTCGGCTAAACTTTCTTGTTTTGCCCTTGCCCCGTCTTAAAAAGGGGCAGGGCAGGGCAAGGCAGTGTAAATTAACTAACTACTATTGACTCATTAAAAAAAACATGAAAAAACGTAAAATATCCGAAAAATTTCGAATTTTTCACCTTTTTCACTTTTTTCACTAAGATAAAAAAACCAGATAAAAACGGAAAGGGCAAAGAAAAAATCTTCAATGATGTTGACTTTTCACGCACTTTACGCTAAAATAAAGTAAGCGTTGAAACCCATATCAACAAGCGGAGATATAGCCAAGCGGTAAGGCCGAGGATTGCAAATCCTTTACCCCCAGTTCAAATCTGGGTATCTCCTTTGAAAAACATATTGTTCAACATCAAGATAAAAACGGAAAAAAAAAGTCTTTTTTTTATATACTAAAAAAAATTTTAGTGGTGAATTAGATCACCTAATTTTACTTGCTTTTTCAACATACTAAGCAAAAAAAATTCTTCTGTTGACTTTGGGCCAGGTTGGATTTGAACCAACGTAAGTGAAAACTAGATGAGTTACAATCATCCCCCTTTAACCACTCGGGCACTGACCCACTTTAATAGTGACAAAAAAAGGTAAACTTTTTTACAACGTTTTTTTTGGCAGTTTCAAATTAGTCTACTCAAAAAGGTCAAAAAGGTCAAACTATGATTCTAAAAAAAACCAAATTTATGATGCGGAAGTTATCTTGGGTAGGAAAAAGCTTTCCTTCCAACCTACCTTGACAAGATAACTTCCAAAAATGCCTTATTTACCTAAAGATTGCCAACTCATTTTCACATCATCTAAAATTACAGAACCGTTATAAATTTCTAAAATAATAACTAAAAAAACTGCAAATAGGCCCATAAACACAGCCATCAATGTAGTAGTTCCCCAGCCAGGAGCTACTTTACCGTATTCTGAATTTAACGGTCTTAATAAAGTACCTAAAGGTGTTTTTACACCTTTATCTTCGATTGTTTTGCTTGCCATAAAAATGATTGATTTCTTTTTACTTTCTGTAATTTGAAAACCGTAAAGTGCCAAACTGATAATTGATAACTTAAAAAAAAAGAGGTAATACTGGTTTTTAAAAAACTTTGCATCATTTTTGCTTTTTTTTTTGAAAAAAAAAGCTACTATGTCGCTTTGCAAAAATGATGCAAAGCTACAAACCATACTTCCTGTTCAATTTTGGTAAGTCGGCTACTTGGTTGCGATCAAACCAAATTTACCAGACTAATGACTTTTGCTTTGACTAGAAACTTCAACCACGTCTAAAGCTAAAAAGCAACCCTATCAAAGCGTCGACTGAAAAGCGTTTGCATCAAGCGGTAGCTTGAAGCTAATTGTTCAACATCAAGATAAAAACGGAAAGTGATATTATTGACAGGGAAGTTAATATACTAATATTGCTATTTTTTTGCCTTTGTTGAAAGCCTTTAATCTTCATGTTCTTCAAAAGGATCTCTTAGTTGTTTAGACGGTGGACCAAAGCCAACATAAAGAGAATAGCCGGTAATGCTTAAAAGTAAACACCAAACAAAAATACTAAAAAAAAAAGCAGGACTTTCCATAATTGAAGGTTTTAATAAAAAAGGTATATAGAAAACGACAAGCAAGCTAGAGCCTGACCATGGGACAAATGCTTAAAAACGTCGAAAAGCTTACGTGGAAAAAACGAAGAAAGCATTAAAACATAAATAAAATTTTTTTATTTTGGCTTTTGAAGATCGTCAATCTGAGGTTACCAACTTGCCAAGAAATGGCTAAAAAAAATTGAGTGATTGGGAAAAAAAAACCTTTTTTTTTCCAAAAAAGGAAAAAAGGAAAAAAGGAAAAAAGGAAAAAAGGAAAAAAGGAAAAAAAAACCTTTTTGGAAAAAAAAAGGCTTTTTTTCCCTTTTTTTTCCTTTTTTTTTCCAAAAACATCGCCGCTTTCTAAAATTTTCTCTTAAGAGGATGCAAAGAAAGCTTGATCCTTTTTCCTTGTTTTAATTATAAAGCTTGCAAAGCTTTTCGACTTTCTTGTTATCCCAAAACTTGACATGTTCGCTTAGGCATAACCGTTTTTCTCTTACAGTGGTTGCAAAAATTTTCAACCAAAGCGTTTAACAAGCTTCCAAGTTTGCTTTCAAAACTAAACATCATCGGGTTGTCGACGTTTAAGCGTTTTGACGACAAACCCCCGAAAAAAAAGTTTTTTGCCCCCGACAAGACAAATACTGTATTTGTCTTTTTGAAAAACTTTTATCTCCATAGGGGTCAAATCAGGAGGCTATGGAGATAAAAGTTTTTAAGATAAATTACTTAACAATACGAGGCGGTTCTCTAAAAAAAATAGAGAAGAAAATGATACCTAATGTTCCTACTAATAAAAAAGTATAAACTAAAGCTTCCATAAGATAGAATAAAAATGTTTAAAATAATCAAAAACTTTTTGAAAAAAAAAGTATTTTTTTCAACTGCTTTTGGGTCCAATCAAGCTTCAACCTGGGAAATTTTTTGCAAAGCTTTTAAAAAGCTTTGCAAACCCGAGTTTAGGCTTTTTGGTGATACAAACGAAACTAGACCATCAACCACTGGTCAATGGTTGTTTGACGCTTAAACAGATTGACGACGGGTAGAATCGTCACCTAATTTTAAAAAGGCACCAAATTCGATTTGTTCTTCAATACCTTCATCAATACCGGCAAAAACGTCACGGAAAATTGTACGAGCACCGTGCCAAATATGACCAAAGAAAAATAACAAAGCGAAAGATAAGTGACCAAACGTAAACCATCCACGAGGGCTACTTCTGAAAACACCGTCCGATTTTAAAGTTGAACGATCAAATTCAAAAATTTCACCTAATTGTGCGCGACGAGCGTACTTTTTAACCGTTGCAGGATTATTAAAAGATACACCATCAAGTTCTCCGCCAAAGAAAGTAACGGATACACCGACTTGTTCAATACTATATTTCGATTCCGCGCGACGGAAAGGTACATCCGCACGAACAACACCGTCTTTGTCTAATAAAATAACCGGGAAAGTTTCAAAGAAAGTTGGCATACGACGAACAAACAACTCGTTTCCGTCTTTATCTTTGAATACTGCGTGGCCTCAGTGACGCTTAAATTTCTTTAAGCACTGGACTATATCATCATGCTAAAACTTTTTTGATTAAAAAAGCCTAGTGCATGTCGGACGCTCTTGCTGGTAATTAAGAGAACTCTATCTCTCCAGTAGTCTCTGAACCTTCTAGCCCTGCAGGGCTAGCTTGGCTGCGGATTGCTTTAAAGTTTGAAAAATATTATTGATATATCAATAATAATTAAAAAAAAAATAGTTAATTATGATAATTTGTGCTTTAGAATTAGTCTTTATCATTTTTGAACTTTGCATTTAATTTATTGTATTAAGCTAATAACTTAAGTGTTTTTAACTAATTAAGTTTTCCGCAATTCATCCGATTTGCAATTAATGTTACCATTAAAAGGGTCAATCTTTTAACCAGCCTACCGCAATCCCGTCTCCACTGTTCATAGCTCCGGCTCTAAATAAACCACCTTTGGCTGGATTATTTCCAATATAGTCGTAAAAAGCTAATTTTTCCGGAATTTGTGCCCAAGCTTCTGAAGGAGTTTTTCCTTCTGCAAGACTGGTTTGAACTCGTTTATCAATTTCTTGTTGGAAAAAACCTAAATCCCATTGGTAACGAGTTGGACCAAATAATTCAATTGGCGTCGTTGCTGACCCATACCATGCTGTTCCAGCAACCACGAAAGCTGCCCAGAAAACTGCGGCAATGGAACTTGAAAGAACCGTTTCTACGTTACCCATTCTTAAACCATTATATAAACGTTGAGGAGGACGAACACATAAATGGAATAAACCAGCTAAAATACCTAAAATCCCAGCAGCGATATGGTGCAAGTTTTTCAAAAGACTTTGACCAACTAAAAATATTGTCTTAAAAAAAAAATTGGACTATCTCTTCAACCTATAGTTGTTTGTACTAACGATTGTATAATTGTTTGCTATGTACATTAATTGCCTTAATTAATCGATAAAGACGCTTTGTTGCTTTAGGAGTTAAATTAACACCGTCTTTTCGACGTATATAGACTCGTTTCCAGCGCGTAAAGGACACATGTTTTAAAGTTTTTAAAGGGTATTTACCTAAATAATCAATAATAATACTGTGAGATACTAAACTAGATAATTCAATGCGAACATACTGATTAGAACTAAGTTTTTTTATACTTTGATTTTTAAAGAAAATCATTGTGGTTGCCTTAAATAAAAACAGTATATTTTGAAAGATTGCATTGCTTTGATGGGTGGAAAGTTGAGTTAATGTAAATTTTTGTTTAAGTTGTATTTTAGAGTGTGATATTGATTCAAATAATTGATAATGTTGCTGTGACCAATGTTTTTTCATTCTAGGTAACTGGGCAATTTGTGTTTTGAGCGCCTGCGGACAACAGCTAGCGTAAAAACACCCTTCAGCGTCAATAAAACCGGAAAGCCAAGCATTGTTTAAATCAACACTAGAAGACCAAGCTTTTTCACCTAGTGTTTTCAACATACCTTTGCTTTGTCCTACTCTAACCCAATCTAAAAATTGTTGTTGTCGTATAGCAAAAATAAGGTTACCTGATAAAAGATACGCCATATTTGAAAGAGACTTTTTAGAATCTAGGGTCCATCTGCAATAAGTTTTTCCCTGTTGAGTAAAGTGCACTACTCGTCCAAAACCAAAAGTAATTGCAATTTTTTCAATGATATGTCGTTCTGTATGACATACACTAAAATGCAATCTTTCACAAACTATATCTGTATAACTTTTTCCATAACGTACGCGATGATAAACACGTTTTTGTGTATAACTCAAACTTCCATTACCTTCAAAAAAACCAATAAACCATTCTAAAAAACTTTCCGTTATACGCGGAATATGATGCCCATGACCATAATTATAAAAATCTTCAAAACAAAAAAAAGGTGCTTTGCGTATAGTCTCTGAGGATACATTCGGATTTGTTTTTTCCATAAAATAAATAAATAAATTCATGTTACCAACTAATAAGCTTTACTTATTTATTAGTAGTTTGGCTGTCGTATAAGTCAAAGCGTTGCATACATGTCAACCGTTGTGAACTATGCTTTTTAATAAGCACTATGGAAAAAACCAAAACTTCATTTATGTTTCCTGCTGATTGTTTCTCCATTATTCCACTAACCGAGCTTAAGTTGGCCTTTTTTGAAACTCAAGTGATCAAAGGGAAAGCAAAGCTTAATCGAAATAGCTAAAAATTTCACTGAAAGGTCCCAGCATATAGCAAAGTTTTCTTAAGAGTTATGACTAACTCTAGCGCCCCATCATATTAAGACGCGACACCGCCCGGGTTGTAAGGATCAAAACCTTCTGGTCCCCATGACGGGCTTACAGCTTTCACACTTCCTGTTAAACCGTAGGGGTCAGATACCCAAATTCCAGGGCCAAATAGACCGGTTACGTGAAAGGCTCCGAAAGCAAAACATAGTAAACCAGACAAAAATAAGTGAATACCAAAAATTTTTGGTAAATCTAAAGCCGGGTCTAAAGTTCTTGGATCACGGAATAATTCTAAATCCCAGTTTACCCAGTGCCAAATAGCGGCTAAAAATAACGCCCCAGATAGAACGATATGTGATACTGCTACACCCTCGTAACTCCAAATTCCTGCGTTGGTTGAGCTTTCACCGCTAATGGTCCAACCCCCCCAAGATTGACTAATTCCTAAACGCGTCATAAAAGGTAAGACAAACATACCTTGTCTCCACATAGGGTTTAAAACCGGATCTGAAGGGTCAAAAACCGCAAGTTCATAAAAAGCCATGGAACCTGCCCAACCTGAAACTAATGCCGTGTGCATTAAGTGAACGGCAATTAAACGGCCCGGGTCGTTTAAAACAACCGTGTGCACGCGATACCAAGGTAAACCCATAATCTAAAAATATCTAATATATTGTTTTACTTTCTTTCTAACCCTTTTTTTTCCCCCTAAGCCTGTAAAAAATTAAAGCTGCCAGACTTTGAGAAAAAGATAGTGCAAATAAAAAGTAAAAAAGATTTAACTTTTTATTATCAAAATCCTTGGTTGACGATGGTCGTTTTGAGCCCAGTAGGATTCGAACCTACATTAGAAACTTAGAAGGTTCCGGTCCTATCCCTTAGACGATGAGCCCCCCAGCATTGAACACGTAAGTTGGTCACTCTGACTTTGACTAACAGCTTTGAACGTCAACTTGCCATACAAAGCCAAAGTCAAAAGCTTTGATGAAAAGCAAAAGCGAAGCCTTTTGCTTTGTATAATCTTAGTTAAATTTAGTTAAATTAAAGAAGATTATACAAAGCAAAAAAAATGTGTCAATGCAAAAAGCTTTTTTCTCAAAACAAGGGGTAAGTGAAAAAAGATAAAAACGGAAAGCAAGTGCAGGGAAAAAAAAGATTGCACGTTGTTTTTCTTGCTTTCATCTCAAAAAACCCTTTTGAACTTGGTCTTGACTTGGTCCAAAATTCATTTAAAAAGATAAAAACGGAAAGGAAAAGTCTTTATTAATTTTTTATATATATATTTGCTTTCCGTTTAAGACCCTTTAGATTTTAATTATACTTTTTTCTGAAAAAAACCAGATAAAAACGGAAAGGGGCAACGTCGTAAATTTTTTCCAGCGATTGAGTTAATAATCTACCCCCTTTTTGTTACCTTTCACGTTTTCACTTAAACTTTTCATTAGAAAACAAAATTCCAAAGTTTGGAATTTTTCCCCCTTTTCGTTTCTAGTGAAAAGCAAAAGCTTGAAAAAAAAGTTTTTTTCAAGCTTTTTCGACTTTCGATGACTTTAATCATAAAAAAAGCGTCTTACATCAACGTTTTTTTTATGATTAAACTTTGCAAAAAAAATCGAAATCGACACCTGTTTTAGGAAGGGGTTCAAACTTTGACTTAAGGTCAAGAAGCAAAAATGTTATCAAAACCCTGATCCTTTTGAGTGCAATGATAAATTTGGCTTTCTTTTTTCAAACTTCGCTAAATAGACAAGAGGCTTGAAGTGAAAAAAAACTGCTATCAAAGCTTAAATAGACAAGTGTTAAACATTCTAAAAGCCTCAAATCATCTTGCTTGGGACAGGCTTGGTCTTCAAAAAACGACGCTTTGACCAAGGCGTCAACCCCGTCCAATCCAAGATCGTAAATTGCTTTCACAAAGCTTACTCAAAACAACTAAAAAGGAGGTAAAATTCTATGACTCGAATTAAACGTGGCTTTGTTGCACGTCAAAGACGTAAAAAGGTATTAAAGCTTACCAAAGGTTTTCGTGGTAGTTCATCTGTTTTATTTCGTCCGGCCAACCAAAGAAAAATGAAAGCCTTACGTTTTTCCTATCGCGATCGTCGACAAAGAAAACGCGATTTAAGAAGTCTTTGGAATACGCGAATTAATGCCGCAGCTCGACGTTCTAATTTAAATTACAATCAATTTATTTATAAATTAAAACAATTTAATATCATTATTAACCGTAAATGGCTAGCGCAATTAGCCATTCGAGATTCCAAAGTGTTGCATGCTTTATTTCAAACCGTGTGTTAATCATCTGGAAAAGGTACAACGTTGACTTGGTTTTCAGACGACAATGGTCTTACTTTGATCTATGACCCTCGGGCAAAACTTTAATTAACTCTTTTTTACCAAGTTTTTTCTTAAAAAAAAGAAAAAAAACC
>Ga0136611_10001642_pt1 | contig 15601 bp, 17 predicted proteins | sample AntDrymUQ2232306_2_FD_106645 | JGI IMG/M metagenome (GOLD analysis project Ga0136611, IMG submission 106645) | Polar desert sand microbial communities from Dry Valleys, Antarctica - metaG UQ223 (23.06) | ecosystem: Environmental > Terrestrial > Soil > Desert | place: Antarctica: Dry Valley...
CTTACACTTCGGTCATATCGTAATCCATCGTGTCCGCGTCCGTGTCATCTTCGGTCGGTCGGGTTAAAAGTTTGAGCCATAAAAAACCCGTTGTTCCGGCGACTAAAGAGGCGAGCAGAATCGCCATTTTCGAGCCGTTGATTTCCACCGCGTTGCCGACAAAAGCGAGATTCGTGATGAAAATTGACATCGTAAAACCGATGCCGCCCAAAAGTCCCGCGCCGAAAACGTGCCGCCAGCTTAAATCGAGCGGCAGACGCGAAATGCCGAGTGAAACGGCGGCGAAACTCAAAAGCATAATGCCGATTGGTTTGCCCAGAATCAGACCGCCCATAATGCCGAGCTCGTTCGGATTCGCCAGGGTTTGCAGTGCGTCCGCGCCGATGACGATGCCCGTGTTCGCCAGCGCGAACACGGGCAGAATCACAAATGCGACGGGTTTGTGCAGAAAATGTTCGAGCTTATATGATGGCGAAGTTTGGTCATCTTCGGTGGGCGTAAAAGGAATCGTAAAAGCCGTTAAAACTCCGGCTATGGTAGCGTGAACGCCGGATTTTAACATCAGATACCACATCAGCGCGCCGCCGATCAGATATGGAATAAGCGACATCACGCCGGCTTTTTTGAGCAGAAATAAAAGACCCAAAACCACCATTGCGCCGAACAGGTAAGCGGTTGAAACGCTTGCCGTGTAAAAAACGGCGATGACGATAATCGCGCCGAGGTCGTCCATCACGGCGAGCGCGGTCAAGAATATTTTCAAGCTGGCGGGAACGCGGCTGCCCAAAAGCGCGAGAACGCCCAATGCGAAAGCGATGTCGGTCGCCATCGGAATTCCGATTCCGGCTTGCGTCGCAGTCCCTGCATTCAGCGCAAAATGAATCAGCGCGGGCAATGCGATGCCGCCGATTGCCGCGAAAATCGGCAAAAGGGCGTTTTTGAAATTCGACAATTCGCCTTTGTAAAGTTCTCGTTCAAGTTCCAGACCGATAAGCAAAAAGAAAATCGCCATCAGCCCGTCGTTAATCCAATGTTCCACGCTCAAACCACCGACATACATCTGCCAGAAGCCCAAATAATTTTCGCCGATTGGCGAATTGGTGATAATCAAAGACACGACGGTGCAGACGATTAAAATGATGCCGCTCGATTTCTGATCGTCGAAAAACTCTTTGAATGTTCGGGTTAATTTTCTCTGAACAATGCCCATAATTGTTGGTGTTCAATTATATTTCCGTTTTTATCTTCAATTTAAGATAATTATTTTAGCAGTTTTTAGATGCCGCGCCGATGACCGAAAAACGATTTTGTCGCTCGGCTGAATCTGAAAAATCCCGCGCGTACGGCGGGATTTGAAATTTCGCGTCGGCAAAACTTCTGCGGCGAAGGTGTTTTCGGATTTTCACCGGCAGACGATTTTCTCGATTGAAACCGACTCGAATTTTTCTTTTTCGACGTTTGCCTGCCACGCTTTGAGAACTTTATAAGTTTTCGTTTTCGGGGCGAATTCCGCCAGTACGATTAAATCGAGATTTTCCAGTTCGTTTTTCCGGCACGGCGAGCTGTAGGAATACAGAAACGTCTGATTTTTCTTTAATTTGCCGAACGATAAAACGTCCCGAACTTCCCAACTCGGCACGCCCGCATCGTTTCGCTCGACGATTCTCTCCAGCCACAGCATATAATTTTTGCCTTTTATAAATCGCGTTACGCCGTAATCTTCGTCCGACAGCAAGCCGCCGCCCAGGTCCTTCGCGCCATTCGGCAATTTTTCGCCGTAGCGAACGCCCTCGTGCCGGTAGCCGACAAATTGCCGCGCCGTGTCGGACGCGGCGGCAATCGCCGACGTTGCCGGTGGCGGGTCGTCAGACGGCTTTCGCGCTTCAACCGAAAATCCGCTCGCCTTTTCGGAAGATGACTGCGGCGCGGCGAACATCGCCACCGCAACGATTAAAAGCGCCACGGCAAAAAAGGCGAAGAGAATTTTCAGTAAAACGGGGAGAGTATTCGGTTTTTTCATAAAATCGCGTTCCTGCATATTTTTAGACGCGCCCGCGCGGGCACAACTGGATTACCGGCTGCGGCGAATAATTCGGATGCCGCGCGTGTTGCGATAATAGGCTTCGTCGTAGCCGCGCAGAAAACCCTGCCGGTAAGATTGTTTATAGGCTTCCCGGTTGCCGAAACGCGATTTGTAGCCGTTAGTCGCCTTTTTGAATTTCCCTTCGCCGTATGGATTGTGCCGATTGCGCTTGCGAATCGCGTTCGCGCCTTCGCGCAAACCGTCGTTTCTGCCCTGCGCGACGGCGATTCGGTTGATATTGCGATTTTCGATTCTTTCGACGCGGCGCGTCTGCCGGTTGTCGCGGCGATACTGCGCGTTCGCGTCCGTGACAAGCAAAAAGCCGAAGCCTGCCAATAAGAAAAGCGCGATGCCGGATTTGCCGATGTTTCGTTTTATTCTTTTTATTTTATTGATATTCATATTTATATTCATAACATTTAACCTCCGAAAGGCTGATAACAATATAACCTGCCGCGCCGGACGATTGCGCCGGTATTTACACCTAATTTTCCTATGTGTTTTCGCCGACTCGCCGAAGTTTGCGATTGGCAGCCGCGTCCCAAAATCTAGGTGCAAACACCTATTGAAAATAAGTGTTCGCGCCGATTCGGACAGGTGCTTTTCAATCTAAAATTTAAAGTGTTGAAACTCGCCGCGAAAATAAATTCGACATATTTAACCGGCGATTTTCTATTAGACAAAGGAGGCGAAAAATGATGAGAGTTTTAATCGGTTATGACGGTTCGGAAAGCGCGGACGCGACTTTTGAAGAATTGAAGCGGGCGGGCTTGCCCGCCGACACGAAAATTTTAGTGGCGACGGTCGCCAGTATCTGGATGCCGATGACTGATATTGGCAGTCTTCCGGGGGCGGAGGCGGTGGCTTCGCGCCGCGTGGCGGCGACGGTGGCGCAGCTGCAAAATAAAAACGAGCGAACGCTAAAGGAAGCCGAAGAAATGTTAAGAGAAGCCGCCGCGCGAATAAAATTCGACTTTCCCGATTGGCAAGTTGAAACGACAATTTTGAGCGGCGACGCGGCTTCGGAAATAATCCGCAAAGCCGCTGAATGGCAAGCCGATTTAATCGTCGTCGGCTCGCAGAACCGTTCGGCAATAGGGCGATTTTTTCTCGGCAGCGTATCGCAGAAAGTCTTTATTGAAGCCGATTGTTCGGTCAGAGTCGCTCGCGGTGACGCGGCGAAGATTGACAAAAACGCCGCGCGCCGCATCGTCGCCGGCATTGACGGCGCGGAAACCGGCAATTTGATAGTCGAAGCGATAGCCGGGCGCGAATGGGCGAAGGAAAGCGTTTTAACCCTGGTGACGGCGACCGATACCTTCAACGAAAACGCGGTTCAGCCGTTCGGACAAATTATCACCGCGCAGGAATTTCATAAAGCGGCGCGGGAAAAGCTGTCGGCGAGCGGCTTAAAAGTTTTAACCGTCGTCAAAGAAGGTGACGCGCGAGACAAACTGCAATTGAAGCCGAAAAATTGTCCGCCGACTGTATTTTCGTCGGCACACGCGACATTCGCGGAACATTGGATAGATTTTTAATCGGCAGCGTGTCGGCGGGCATGGCGACAAACGCGCCCTGCTCGGTCGAAGTCATTCGCCCCACCGCTAATTGATTCGGGTATTTGTGTAAAAAAATAGTGTCCGGGAAAATTCCAAAAACCCCGGACACTTTCCACTGCCTCTGATTCCATCTTAAAAAGCCGGGGCAACGAGGCATAAACAGGAGCGGAATTTCATATCAAAAATATGAAATCTTTGAATCGTCAAATGAAAGCTGTTGCGGTCAATCATCGTCTTTTCTATCCTCCTGCAATTACAAATCAATTATAAAGTCATCATCACCGGCGCACATCGGTATTTATACCTATTTTTCGCCCGTATTTTCGCGCAGCACGGCAAAAGATATTTTATTTGTTGCGGGAGTTTGCCGCTCTTGTTCGGGACGCACCGCTACCAGCGGAATCAGCCAGTCGGCGGGAAACAATTTTCTAATCAAAACGGCACCCGCGAAACTTGCAAAATAAACGATGACAGTTATGCCGAAAACGGTTGCGCCGTCGAGGTCTATGTTTTTACTGGCGACAACCAGCCACAAAATTTGAACTGGAAGAAAATGCAGGATATAAATTCCGTAAGAATACGATGCCAATGTCTGCCAGCCTTTAAAGGGGATTTTTTTCCACGGCTGAAGAGCCGCCAGAAAAACGGCGATGCCGTAAATTTCCCGCGTGAGCGGAATGCCGGTTGTTCCGACGTGAAGCAGCATCGTGATTAAAACCACGGCGAGCGAGAGGCGGCGAAATCGGGCGCGGGCGAATAGCTCATTGATTTTGCCGGTCGCCAGCGCGAGTCCGACGGCGACCGGAATATAAAAAATATAATTGCCCGCCTGCGAAACTAAAATCCGCAGACTCATATCGAATTCCGGGCTTAGATTGTCCCAATCCGTGTAGTTTTGGAGGAATGAATAAAATAAAAATCCGTAGAGAATTGATAAGCCGAAACAAAAAATAGAAAGTTTTATCCTTGCAGGGCTTTGCTTGCCCGTCAATTGTTTAATCAACGGATAAATTATCAACGAGCCGACAAATATAAACTGGAGAAACCACAAATGCCGGTAGCCGGTGAAAAACACCGCCGCCGGAGGCAGCCCGCCGAAAGTCTCCGCGCCGAGCAGTGCCGGAAAGAGAAACGCCTCCGACAGAGAATAAACGAATGTCCAAACGAATAAAGGGATCCAAAGCCGTTTCAGTCGGCGGCTGAAAAAGCTCTCGAAACCGCCGCCGGGTTTTCTCGTCAGAGAAACGGTCAAAACAAAAAAACTCGACATCACCATCACAGGCAATGCGAAATCGCGGAATTTCAAAAAAAACCAGAGCGAGTTCGGAAAACCCGCCGCCACATAGACGTGCAGAAAAACGATGCCGAACGAAGCGACTACCCGCAGCACGTCCAACCCTTCATATCTCGCCGCCTCTTGCCGTATTTCAGGTTTCGGAATATTCATCAAACTTTTTGATTAAGCAGGCAAAACTTAAATGAAATAATAAGAATGGCGCGGATACAGGTCGCCGGCATCGGCGTTAATACCTATTTTTCGCCCGTGTTTTCGCGCAATTTGGCGAAGGAAATTTTATTTAAGATAAATAGCCGCATTAAATCAGGCGTTATCGAATGCACGGTTTTCGCGTGATATTATTGTTCTTAAAAAATAAGGAGACGGGATAAATGCAAAGACAAGAGCGAATTGAACAATTAGCAAAGGATACTTTTCACCGCGCCGTGCGCGAAAGCGTCGCGTGCGTTTTCGGCTTGATTGTTTCCGCGTATTTTCTGCAAAACGCGCCTATCGGCAGTGCGAAATATTACGGCTGCTTGCTGTCTTTAGTGTCAACCGGCTTTGTTCTCGGTGTAGTTTGGGCTTTTACCATCAGCCGCCGGGTTGTTCAAAGACATCCGGCGACAGATTCGCTTTACTGGCGTGAAGCGTTTGAAACGCAAGCCAGATTACTGCGTTTTGTTCCATTATGGTATGCCGCGCCGTTGACGACCGGAACGATTTTGTTCATCGCGCCAACGTCGGCAAACGAATTTGCGTTTTTCCTGTTGAAGTTAGGAATAGTCGGAGCAATTTTAGCGGGCGTTATATACCTGAATAAAACGACGGCGGAAGCACTCGAAGCAGAGGCAAAAGAGTTTTGTAAAGAATTACGCGCCGAATAATGTAATGGCGAGTGAGGGTTGCAGCGATTTTTATTTAACGTTTGTCCGTTTAATTTCAGCTTGCGTGAAGTTGATTTCGCGCTTCATTAAACATTTCGCCGGACACTTTTTTAAATGACGATTTCAGTTGGCTGATCGGTAATTTTCAAAGCAATTTCCATTTCTCCGCCGGAACAAGTTTCGGAGAGCAGCGGTAGTTCGACCGTGAAGGTCGCGCCCAGATTTTCGCCCGCGCTCATCGCCGAAACAGTGCCGCCGTGCGCTTCGACCAGATGGCGGACTATTGCCAGACCCAAACCGAGACCTTTGTGTTTCGCTTTGTCGGTTTCGTCCGATTGGCGAAACGAATCGAAAACGAACGGCAGAAAATCGGAGCGAATGCCCGCGCCGTCGTCGTATATTTTCAGCCGCGCGTGCGTTCCGGCGCGTTCGAGGCGGATTTCGATTTGTCCTTCTTCGCGGGTGAATTTGACGGCATTCGAGAGCAGATTCCAGACGACCTGCTGCAATCTCTCCGCGTCGCCGCTGACAAGCCCGATTCGCTCGTCAAAATCGCGGTGCAGACGAATGCGTTTGGCGGCGATTGCCGGCGCGACCGACTCAATTGCCTCGTCAATGACGGCGCGAAGTTTGATTGGACGAGCGTTGATGTGAAATTTGCCCGTTTTGATGCGCGAAATGTCGAGCAAATCTTCGACAAGCTGCGCCTGTGTCCGCGCGCTGCGCTCGATGACGGCAACGGCGTGCCGGGTTTTCTCCGCGTCGAGCGTTCCTTTTCCCAGCAAATTCGTCCAGCCGAGAATCGTGTTGAGCGGAGCGCGAAGCTCGTGCGTAACCATCGCCAGAAAAGTGTCTTTGGCGCGATTCGCTTCTTCGGCGGCGCGGCGAGCCGTTTGTTCATTTATCAAAAAACGCTCGCTTTCGGCAAAGGCGCCTTCCCGCGCCCGTTCAATAAAACTGATCAGCGCCGCGACGAGCAGAAAGACAAGCGTGCCGACGACGTTTTTCGCGCTCAATTCAAAAGTGTTGAGCGGCGGATTAAAAAAATAATCGAGCGCCAGAGCCGAGAGAATCGCCGCCAGCAGACCCGGATAAATGCCGCCGCGCCAAGCCGCGACCGCGACCGCCGCCAAAAAAAGCGGCGTGGCTTGCGGCTCGATAAAATTCCACAAAAAAATCGTCAGCCCGAATGCCGCCGCCGCCGCGACGACCGCGACCGTGTAATCAATAAAAATTTTGCTAAAATTCTTTCGCTCGATTCGCGGCATATAAAATTCGTTTTTTTTGAAAAAGACGGAAAAATAAAAATGCGTTCGGGCGCGAGTTGGCGCGGTTCAAACGTCGGTTTGCAAATCTTCTTCGGACTCAAAAAAATCCACCGCGCCGCTGCCGAGTTCGTAATACCCGCCGATGACGCGGATTTCGCCCGTTTCGACGGCGGCTTTGACCGTCGGATTTTCGTTCATCCGGTGAACCTGAAGGCGCACATTAGCAATCGCGGCTTCGCGCATACGGGCTTTCGCGTCCCGAATAGCAGGCAGTTTCGCCACCGCCGGAAGAATTTTCTCCAGCAGTTTTCGGACGTTTTCCGGCTCATTGCTTCGCGCGTCTGCGGAGAGCATCGCGGCTTTGACCGCGCCGCAGCCTTCGTGTCCCAACACGACGATTAAATGCGATTTCAGATGCCTGACCGCATATTCGACGCTCGCGTAAACTTCCTCGCCGCAGACGTTTCCGGCGACGCGGACAGTGAATAAATCGCCCGCGCTTTGATCAAAAACATTTTCCGTCGGCACGCGGCTGTCGGCGCATCCGACGATGACGGCGAACGGCGTTTGCCCGGCGATTTGGGCGCGACGCTGCATCGCCGACATAGGCGGGCGAGCGGATTGATTGCTGAAAAAACGAGCGTTTCCCGTTTTCAGCAGCCGGATCGCTTCGTCCGGCGTTGCGGCTGCAGGCTCGAATTCGCGGGCGGCATCCTCCATCGTCGCCGCGCTTTTCACCAATTCGGCGGAACGCATTTCATCGGCGGACGTTTCCGCTTCGGTCGTTAATGTTTGGTCGTTCATAATATTTAAAGTTGATAATCCGATTTCGGGTCGAAGCCGCGCTTTGTTCTCGACTGCGCCCCGTCTTTTTTGAATCGGGGTTGTTTTGAACGGAAAGTTATTTCTCAGCGTTCGCGCTGCCAGCGGCTACGGAAGCGGGAAAATCGTTTGACGATTTTGGCGAAGCCGAACAGCAGCAGACGTGAAATAGCCCGAAAAATCGTTTTCATTTTTGTTTCTCCTTGTCTCGAATACAAACGAAAAAGGAACGGAAAGTAAAAATTTCCCGTTCCTTTTTCGTTTGGTTTTTAGCGCGGCGCGGCGGAGCGCAGCGTGAATCTGGTGTCTTTCCGCAAATCGAGATTATTGCGTCCCTGCACGAGAACCGAACCCGCGCCGATGCCGCCGCCGATAATCGCGCCCCGCGCCGCGCCCGAACCGCCGCCGGCAATCGCGCCGATGACCGTGCCGAGAACCGCGCCGCCGATTGAACGTCCGACCGTGCGTCCGGTCTGGCTGTCTTCGCGGACCGAGCCTTCGCGGTCAACTTCGACGCGCTCGCCTTTCGACGTTCGCACGTCGTCAATCGTTCCGGCAAAAGCGTAACTTCTGCCGCGATGCCGGATGCGGTCGAAATTCAAAACGATTTCGCTGCGTCCGCTGACGCGCCCCGAACGCCTCGCGTCTTCAACGTAACCTTCGATGACCGCGCCGCGATATTGGCGCGGGCTGGTCACGGTCATCGTAAATCTGGTTCCGTCGCCGATTCGCTCGGCTTGCAGACGCTGGTTAAGTCTGGCTTCGAGCAAAGTGTTGTCGGGAATCAGAAAGTCGCTGCGAATCTGCCGAGACTGCGCCGTCGCCGAAATCGGCATTGCCGTCAAAATCATTGACAGCGTGAAAACTAAAGTCATCATTATTGCGGTTAATTTTTTCATTTCGTTGTCCTCCTCGTTTTCTCGGTTGATGAAATCTTTCGTTTCGACAATTTTTTCATCAATTATTTTTTCGTTTATTATTTTGGTTATCGTTATTTTGATTCGCCTTTTTGGAATCGTTTTTCTTGACAGATTCGCTCGTCAAAGGCTCTTTGCGTCCCGCTTGAAGAGCGCGACCGGCGCGAACGTCGTTGAGCGAAACGACGAATTTTTCCTTCATACTCGTTTTGTCCCACATTCCGCGCAGCGTTTCGTCCATCAACTGTGCCGCCTCAACACTGTTCGCCCGCAAAAATTCGCGCAGCTTTTCCGGGGTGTTCGTATCGCGCCCGTAAACGTCCGGGTAAAGCGTCAAATTGCCGTTTTCGATAACCGCCGTGTCATAGCTGATTTTGACCGGCAAGCCCGGCTTAAATGACGCGGCTTTGCGCTCGGTGTTGTTTCGCGCCTGTTCGATTTCCTGTTGCGACATCGAAAGCTGACGCGCGTCGGCGAGTCGTTTGGTCAAATCGAAAATGTCGTCGGTCAGCATTCTGATACAGCCGTGCGAGACGAGCGAGCCGATGTCGGTCGGTTTTGCGGCTTCGTGAATCAGATACGCGCTGCCGAGCGGAATTTTGATGTTGCCGAGCGGGTTGCGCGCGTCTTCCGCCGTTACGCGCTCGCCGGGATTGACCCCGCGCATTCGCCGCACCCACGGGCTGTCGGGCGGAATCCACGCCGGATTCAAAATGATTTGCGACGCCGTTCGGTCGCCAATCGGAATCGGATGGCTTTTTTTACCGACGCCGATTTCATAAGTTTTCGCCGCCTTGCCGTTTTCCCACAGAGTCAGGCTAAACGACGGAACATTGGCGGTGATGTAAGCCGCTTCGCTCGACGACGGCGTGGCGTTTTCGCTTTGTTGTCCGGTGCTTGCCGAATCATTTTGGGCGGCGTTATTTTCCGCATTATTCTCAGCGTTGTTTCGCGCGATTTCCCCAAATGTTTCGCGCGTGGCGACGGAAACCGGTTCGCTCGTTCCGGTCGTGCCGTCGGGGTAAGTCGCTTCAACCCACAATTCTCCCGCGAAATCAGCCGACGGCTTAAACTGTGTAACGAATTCACCTTTTGCCGGGTCGGTCGCCTCAAGCAGCGTGTCGAGTTCGATATAGTAATCCGACTCGACCGAAGCAATCGGACTAAAGTTAAATTTTATCTTGTTCGCGCCCACCGCCGTCGCCGTTAGCTTCAATTCGTCGGACGCGGTAATCAGCCATCCGTCCGCGTTCTCGGTCGGCGAAATGTCGAGCCTCATCTGCATTGAGTTCGTTACCACTACGTTGTCCGCATCAGTTTGAACGGTTTCGCTCGTTCGGGCATTTTCAGGAGTCGCGGCGTTTTGACAGCCGAACGCGATTCCGACAAGCAGCGCCAGCGCGTAAATGTATTTTCTCGTTTCTTTTCTCATCGTTAAATTCCTCGCCGTCGCGTAAAACAACCGGCTTCGATAATTTAAGTTTAGAGAAAAGCGAAAACCGGCAAAACCGTGTCAATACCTATCTTTTATCGGCGTTAATACTTAGAAACTGTTTGGAAATTCAGAACATGATAATAAAAGCGGGTAAAAAGTGTGTGGTTAATTGGGCTTTGCTCTGGATTCGTCTTCATCTTTGCCTTCTTCGCTCGGCTTGACAATTTTTTCGCCGAGCGTGTCTTCGAGGTAAAGCATCCGCACTAAAACGAACACGACAGCGGCAAGCGGCGAAGCTAAAATCAAGCCGATGCCGCCGACCAGAACGCCCAGGAGAACCTGCGCGACGATGGTTAAGGCAGGCGGCAACTTGACGGTTTTCTGCTGCAAAATCGGCATTAAAATGTAGCTTTCCAGACTTTGGATGACGAAATAAAAAACCAGAACGTAAAGCCCGACAGTCGGGCTGACCGTCAGAGCAATGAGCACGCCGGGAATTCCGGCGAGAAACGGTCCGATATTCGGGATAAAATCCAGAATTCCGGCGAGCAATCCGAGAGTTAAAGCGAGCGGCACGCCCATCAGCCATAAACCGAGCCAGGTGACAACGCCGACGATAACCATCGCAATAACTTTGCCGATGAGCCACCACCACAGCGTAAACCCCAGTTCGTCTAAAACTTCGCTGGCGCGGTCGCGTTTCTCGAACGGAAACAGCCGCACTAAACCGTTCGTATAAGTGCGTCCGTCGATTGCCAGAAAAACGCCGACGAAAACGATAATCACGAAATTGGCGACGGCGCTCAATGTCGAAGAAAAAATGCCGGTCACGCGCGAAAAGGCGTCCGCGCCGTTCGGCATCGCTTCTTCAAAAGTCGGCATTTGTTCGATAATCTTTCGTCCCCAGCCGTATTCGGCGAGTCTCGCCTCGCCCTGCCGGATTGATTCGGGCAGAGTGCGCCGCAGTTCGGCAGCTTGTTCGGCGACTGAGGGCGCGAGCAGCCATACAAGACCGGAAATCGTCAGCAGAATCGTGATGATAACCGCCGCCAGCGACCAGCCTTCGGGCAATTTCGTAAAACGGCTGACCGCGCGGCTCAATCCGCGAAGAAATACGGCGAGCAGAATGCCTGCGAAAATCAGCATCAGCACGTTGACCGCATACCACATCAGCAGCAGAATCAGCACGACTGCCGTAATAATGCCGACGCGAATCAAAAAACCACCGAGCGAGCTACCGATGCGCGATTCGTGATTTTGTTGTCGGTGCTTCGGAATCTCGTTTTGCGAGTCGCAGCGCTCTGTGTCGGCTATATTTTCTTTCATAAATCTTCCGTCCCACCCGCTGATTTTGCCGTTTGCCCGTCGCCTGCCGCTACTTTGGAATCGCTTGATACAGCGATTTTCAGACGATTCTCGTCTTCGGTTTTTAAGACGCGCAGATTGGAATCGGGCAAATTTATTCCAGCTTCTTTCAAAGCGTTCAAGGCATTCCGGCGAATCAGCGAAGCGGTCGCCATAAAATCGGCGCGGCGCGAATCGGTGCGAAATAACGCTTCAATCTGCATGGCGTTTTCGGTTAAATTTTTAAGGCGCACAATCGGCGTCGGCGTTTCCAGAACGCCGTCGGTTTTGCTTGTCGCGCCGGCAATAACGGAAATCGCCCGCCGCAAATCGCAGCCGTAGTCGAGGAAAAATTCGACCGCGCCGCCGCGTTCCGGCGATGCCGTATTGTTGATGACGCGCGAGGTAAAAACGTCGGCGTTCGGCACCAGCGCGGTGCGTCCGTCGTAAGTTTTAATCTGCGTGGCGCGCAGCTCGATGCGCTCGACGCTGCCTTCGGTGTCGCCGACGACAATCTGGTCGCCGATTTGAAACGGGCGCAGGGCGAGCAGCAAAATGCCGCTGATAAAATTTGAAATGATGTCTTTGAGCGCGAAACCGAGCGCGAGACTCGTCAAACCTAATCCGGTAACGACCGTCTGCGGGTCGAAACCGAGGGCGGACGCGGCGACGATAATTCCTAAGCCCCAAATCGCGTAATAAGTGATTTGTTTAACGAGATTTTCGACGGTCAAATCGCTAAAAGCGCGGTGAAACGAAGCGCGAATCAGCCAGCGCACGAAAATCGCCAAACCGCCGAAAAGCCCGATGACGAGCGCGGCGGCGAAAACGCGCGGAACGATTTTTATAACTGATTCTAATAAACCTGCAAACGCCGTTCTGACCGACGCTTCGACTTCCGAGCGAAAACGTCCCCACGCCGAAACGCGGTCGTCGCGCCCGCGTTCGAGAGTGGCGTTGATGATTTCCGCCCAGCTTGCGGTGAGCGCGTCCGCCGCCACGAGATTTTCCCGCGCGTCTTCTTCCGTAACGGTAACGACCGGAACCGAGGCAACCGTTATGATGCGGTCAGCCGGATTGGTCGTCGAATTTTCGACGCGCGCTGGAGCTATGGCTTCCGGGTTTTCGAGCAGCGTTCCCAGCCGCCGTTCGATTGCCCGCGCTCGTTCCGCCGCCGTCTGCTCGCCCGCCGCGCCGACCCGAAACACGGCGCGACCGTCAACGCGCACCGTCGCCCGTTCTGCCTGCCCGAACGCGCTTGTCGCCGCTATCAAAATTACGAACGAAACGACTAACGCTGCAATCGTCCAGCCGCGCCGCCGCAACAAACCGACGCGATTGCGCGGCTCACGATAATCTACGCAAAACATATATTTTTAAGGCGACGCGGACGCGGCGAAATTGTCGCCGACGGCGTGTCTGAAAACGGCGTAGACTTCGGCGAGCCGTTCGCCGGAAGCCGCGTCGCTTCTGGCGAGCAGCGTTATCGTGTCGTCCCGATTATCAAGCAGCGAGCGCAAAGTTTCCCGCTGCCGGGTCGTGAAAGGCGAATCGTTTTCGCGTTCAATTTCTCCGCGCAGATTCGTATAAAACTCGCTCGCCGACTGCCGCGCCGGTTCGTATTCGCCGCGTCTGGCGTCAACGGCGGCATTCGCCAGAGCGTTTTGCAGGCGGCTGACGCGAAGTTCGGTCTGCGCCCGGTTGCGTTCGCGTCCGCGTTCATGCGCCGCGAGCCACATCGGAACTAATCCGAGCAGAAAAGCGACGAGCAAAACGCCCGCGTAAATCGCCATGCGTCGTCCGCGTTCATCACCTACTAATCCGCCGCTCGTTTTCGTTTCGGCGGTCGCGCCTTCGCGCCCTTTCGATTCTTTCATATTTTTATTTCTCATTTCTTTACGCCGGTTGATAATCGTTTTCGCCTCATCCTAAAGTCGGCGCGTAATGCCCGCAGCCGGAGCGTGCGTGTAAACGGTTGTAAAAGATTCGTCCAAATTAAAATGGCGTTTAACCGTTCCCGCCGGATCGAAAAACCACTCGCCGAGCGGTCGTCTCCGTTCCTTTGCATCGAACCAGCCCCACGGCGGTCACGCCATATTCGTTCCGCCGACTTTGCCGCGAAACGCCGAGCCGATTTTGTTTTCAGTTGTCTGGTTCGCGTTTGCGATTCCGTCCGCGCTTTTTGTCGAAACCGCCGCGAACAGTTTTCGGTAATCGTGCGCCTCGGCGTAAGTTTGATTTTCTCCAGCCAGAGCCTGCGCCCAGAGCGTCGTGTAAAGCGGCACGAGCGCGTAGCCAACGCTGCCGACGCCTGCGCCGCGTTTCACCGAATCGCCCGCCTTTCCGGTATATTTATAAACAAGTAAATCTTTGGTTCGTTTGTTCGATTTTCCGGGCTTGTGCGCGTGGATGCCGTGTCCGCGCGTCTCGATAAATAATTCCGCCCGCCTGCAGCCTGACAGCCGGACGCTCCCGATTCCGTCGCGTTCCGTGTCGGGACGCGGCTCGTATTTTAAGAATCTGTTATGAGCGAGCGTTTCGACGAAGCGCACGCGAGCGTCCTGCGGGCGATTGCCGCGTTTTTCGGCGACGACGAGCCCGCCTTCCAAATCGTTTTCGTGCGCCAGCGTCGCTTCCGCCGCCCGCCCGGTCGGGTCGAAACGACCGAGCGCGCAGACGCCGATTTCAATCGCGCGGCTCAAAATTCGCCCGCGCACCTTGCCGCCCTTGTAATCGCGCGGGTGAAAAACGGAGTAAGCGATGAAGAAATGCGTTTCCGTTTCAGCGACCGAATAATAGACGTAAGCCCGCAGCGGAAAGCGCGTGTCCGCCGCGTTCGCCCAATTGTTGTCGCCGCGCCAATCGCGGTCGAAATCGAAATTCGTTATGTAGTCGTAACGCGGATGCGTTCCCAAGCTCTGATAAAAAATCGGCGCGAACGCCGCCGCGATTTCCCGGTCGAGATTTTCGCTGCCGTAGGCTGGAAGACTGACCGGCTCGCTGCTGCCGGAGTTGTCTTTTGTCTCCATCTCCTCCGGCGGCGCATTGTCCGCGATTTGTTTGACGGTTTTCGCTCCGCGCTTGAGACTATTGAACGCGCTTTGCGCCGAAATCGCCTCAATTTTGGCGAACGAGAGCAAAAACGCTAAAATCAGGGCGACGGCAGTTCGCCGCCGCAGTTTCGTATTCATATACTTTTCCTTCACACCGAAAACGGAAGCGGACGAAACGCTTTGTAACGCGCTCGGCTTCAAAGCTAAAATCTAAAATTTCGTCGAATAATCTTTATTATATCCGGCTTCGCTTCCATTTTCCGGCGCAAATGTCGAAACGGCTCAATTTAATACGGTTCAAAGAGAGAAAAACAAAACGGTTTTTTAACGGCGATTAACGGTTTGTTTTTTAATTGCCGGCGGCGAGGGCGACGAGCGCGTGTCGTAAAAAGTCCCGATTTCGTAATTGTCGAGCAGACATAAATAATTAAAAGCGATGGTTTCGTCCGCTAAATTCGGGCTGACATCGAGTTCGCGGAGCGGTATCCGGTCAGCCATCCGCGCCAGCGACCAGACGAGAAATTTTCGAATCGAACCGCCTTTATTCGCGTATTCGGCGGCATCGTGTTCGATGGCGCGGACGATGCGGACGGCGGTTTTTCCGAGATATTTTTTGTTGTCGCAGATAAAAATCATAAATTTTCGGCGGCGCGTGTTCGGTTAAAGCAATGAATAGAATAACTTTTGCGCGGCTTGCGCCGAATCCGTGCAGACACTTAGAAACGATAGGCGTTTTTACCTACGAACAACGAATCGTTTTTTGTTAGACTGACATTTCAAACAGGACGATTTATGTTTCTGAAAACCGACTTTCCGGTTTTGTTCATCGTTCGCTGAATTTATTCTTTGAAACACGCAGGTCAAAACCTTGCACTTTCAGTGCAAGACTTTCAGTAATTTCCGCTAAAATCTATTCGAGGTTAGCGAAAGATGAAAGAAAACCGAAAAGGCTCGCAC
>Ga0136611_10001643_pt1 | contig 15599 bp, 19 predicted proteins | sample AntDrymUQ2232306_2_FD_106645 | JGI IMG/M metagenome (GOLD analysis project Ga0136611, IMG submission 106645) | Polar desert sand microbial communities from Dry Valleys, Antarctica - metaG UQ223 (23.06) | ecosystem: Environmental > Terrestrial > Soil > Desert | place: Antarctica: Dry Valley...
ACAGCCCGCCAGCGCCGAGGCGATCCTCCACCCGCCCCTCGGCGAGCGGGTCCGCGAGTACGCCTACCTGGTGGTCGTCGCGCTCGTCGCCCTCGCAATCGGGGCGGCCTCGCTCTGGTTCGCGCAGCCGGAGCACGGCGCAGGAATGCCGCGGATGACCAACCTGCCAGGTCTGCCGAGCATGCCCATGGACGACACGCGGCCACCGCTCTCGCGATAGGATGGTGCGCATGGGCGCATCATGCCTCTGGAGGATGACGCGGCCCCGCGCGGTCTCCAGGAAGTCCGGGTCCGGAGCGGCCGGACCCGGATCGGCGCGGATACTCTCAGACATTCCCCGGCCGGGCGTTGGCGACGAGCTTCGGCCAGAGTTAGGCCCGCGATGGGCGGGTCACGACTGCGGACCGCCCGGTCCGCGACGAACACGCGGCGCACTGCGCCGACGACGAGGAGGGTTCCCATGGCTACCAGCGTACTGAACGTCCCCGACATCTCCTGCGGCCATTGCCAGGCCACGATCACCAAGGCGCTCTCGCCGCTGCCCGGGGTCCAGGGCGTCAACGTGGACATCCCATCCAAGAAGGTGACCGTCGAGTACGACCCGGCGGTCGTCCAGGTCGATGCGATGAAGGGCGTGCTCGCCGAGGAAGACTACCCGGTCGAGTCGGTCGATTGACGAGGCGAGATGCGTGGCTGTTTCGCCGTGGCGCGCCATTGCGAGCCGTCAGTCATGGCCGCGGGTGCGTCGCCGGGCCGGCGATCGTCGGCATGGTGGTCGATTCGCCGATCAACCACGTGACAGGGGCAGGGGGCTGGGCGGGCTCCGGGCCCCTGTGGTCCATACCTATGGGGACGAGTGAGCTCGTCCCGAAATGAGGGGGCCGGATGAATGACGGGCTAGCTCCCACGGATGCGTCAGCGCCAGACCGATCCGCCGGAACGCGGGGCATCCGCTCGGTGACAGCCGAAGCGCGGGGCGAGTCGTTCAAGATCGTGCAGCTCGCCGGGATGCTGCTCGTCTGCGCGCGACAGCACGGGAGCTGCTGCTGCGGCTGGGATGAGAAGGGGCGAATGCCGTTCGACCCGTCGCTGTGGGGCGACGAGTGGGAGCGGCGCAAGATCCGCAACCGGATGCACCTGACCTTCACCGGCTGCCTCGGCCCCTGCGCCATCGGAAATAACGCGCTCCTGCAGATCCACGGCCGGTCGATCTGGCTGAAGGATTTGAACGACTCGCGGATCACGCCGGCCGTGTTCGACTACGCCGAGGCGATGCTCGCTGCGGGGCGCGTGCTACCGCCGCCCGACGAACTGCGTGCGCACGTCTGCGAGCGGTTCGTCTCGCGACCGGTGAACACGGACGGCATCGCCGTGACACGGCCGGCTTCATCCGGGGAAGTCGGTGACGGCCTGGAGGGGTTGGACCCCGTCTGCCTGATGGAGATCGACCCGGCAGCCACTCGCCACGTAGCGGAGTATGGAGGGCGAATGATCGCTTTCTGTGCGCCATCCTGCAAGAAGGAGTTCCTGGCCGACCCAGGCGCGTATGTCGGAACGTGACGGCCGGGCAGCATCCGCGAATCGGTCTAGGACGCGGGATCCGCGTCCGGCAGATATCGTACGCGCCAGCGGCCACGGTCGCGGCATGCAGGGTCGCGCGCGTACGTCAGCCGCCTATCGACGGCGGTCCGCCGATAGCGGCCCATCCAGTCGCGAGTCCGCCGAATGGCCGTGCGCGCACGCGGACCGGTCGGCAGAACCCAGCCGCCTGCACTTACGAGCGGGCCAAGTCTGCAAGGTCGGGGTTCTCCGAGGGCGCGCTGCGGCGGCGGTTGGCGCGACGGCGGACCGTGGCGACGAACGCTGCCGTCTGGAGTACGAACAGCAGGCTAACCGTCACGAGAAATGGACCCTGGAGCCAGTTCGGGGCCGGGACCGGGCGGTGGAACGACACGAACTGCCAGAACAGGAAATAGGCCGTGTGGAGCGCAACCAACACGTACAGCACGTATGCCCCTTGCTGGACGTACTTCCACGACGAGCCGCCCAGGAGACGCACACTCGCATCGTTCGAGGTGGCCATCTGGATCAGCCCGTACCCCAGTGCGATGATGCCGAGCAGGTTGCCCAGCGCGAAGCCCTGATCAAGCGCCCAGTCCCGCTTGAAGGCATTGATGCTGTAAAAGAGCCGGCTAGGATCCCACTCGACCCAGCCTTCCATGACGATCAGCATGTGCCCGAGAGCGGCGATCACGGACCAGACGCCCAGCTCGCGACGCCACGATAGCCAGCGCGCCGCCGGGGTCCAGAGCCGTGCAAGCGGCCCGATGACCAGCGTGACCACCAGCAGGAGGAGCGAGGCGTCCGCGAAGGCCCGGTTCCAGGCGTGCATCCAGTGCCAGCCGGGCCGGCTGAGCCAGAACAGCACCGCTAGTGCGAGCGTCACGGCGCCCACGGTCGCATGACGGCTGGCAGCGGACGCCATACGTCCACGCGACGCCGACGACTGCTCGGGCGTGGCGGTGCGTCGCGAGGCGGTCGCTGCGCTTCGACGGCTCACCCTACTTCCTCCATGCCAGATCCTCCGCGAAGGCGCCGCCCGCCCCCGATCACTCCGGAACGAGCGGGTACCCGGCGGCCTGCCAGGCCAGCATGCCGCCCGCCAGGTTGACCACGTTGCGGTACCCGAGCCCGATCAGGTCGTTCGCGGCGATCTCGCTCATCCGCCCGCTCATGCAGTAGACGACGATGCGGGCATCCGGATCGGCCGGCAGCTCGGCGTATCGGGCGGCTACATCCGTGAACGGGATGCGCGCATCCGTGCCGGCCAAGTAGCCCTCGTTCGGCACGTGTACGTCCAGCAAGAATGGGTCTTCTCGAGCAAGCAGCGCGTCGAGCTCGGCCGGCGAGACATCGACATAGCCGACGCCGGCCTGGGCGACGGCGGGCGCTGCCCACGTCGCCGCCGACGGGACGGCCGCGAGTAGCAGGGCGACGAGCGGAACCACGAGGGACAACCGCGCTAACGATCTCGACATCGCAGACCTCCGTGCGGCGAGGTGCGCCCCAGCCGCGGCTCCTTTGGGAATTACTACGCAGTTGTAGTAGTACGTTTGGTCCGGTCAGCGCAAGCCGTACCGGGTCGATGTCCACGCGGCGGATCCCGCGACCGTCTCGGGGCCGCCATCCTCGCCGCCGGCGTACCTCGGACTACGCCGCGCCGGATCCGGTCAGGATACGTGGATGACCATCGTCAGGCCACCACCGCCCTGCTCCTCGACGTTGTTATTGGTGATGTGGTGGAGGATGTGGCAATGGATGAGCCAGCGGCCCGGCTCGCGCGCCGTCCAGATCACGTCATACCGCTCGCCGGGCCCGACGTTGACGGTGTCCTTGTCGATCTGGGCGGCCTCCGGGACCGGGTTACCGTCGGTCTCGACGATTCGGAACGGCCCGCCGTGAATGTGCATCGGGTGGATGAACGCGCCGTTGCTGCCGATGAAGCGGACGAGGAGCCGCTCGCCGACCCGCATGGTGACCGTCTCGGTGGCCGGGTATGCCTTGCCGTTGATGGTGAAGAAGTTAGGCAGCGCCCCCTCCATCGGCATCGCCGGGAAAGTGTACCCCTGCTTGATCGTCCATTCCTGAAGCTGCACGACCAGCTCGCGGTCGAACGCGGCGCTTGCCGGACGGGCGGGCGGATCGACGATCAGCGCGCCATACAGCCCGAGCGACTGCTGTCGATCGGCGGCGTGGTGCGAGTGGTAGAAGTACGTGCCGGCCTGGTTGACGGTGAACTCGTAGGTGAAGCGACCGCCGGGCTCGATCGGCGGCTGGGTCACGTCGGATGCGCCGTCCATCGCATTCGGCAGGATCAGCCCGTGCCAGTGGATGCTGGTCGGCTCCGGCAGGTTGTTCGTTACCTCGAACCGGAGGCGGTCGCCCTGGTTCACGCGGATGCGCGGGCCGGGCACCTGACGGTTGACAGCGTAGGCGCCGGCCTGGACGTTCGGCAGGATGTTCCACTTGATGATCGAGGTCTCCAGCGCGTAGACCTTGACCCCGTTCTCGATCCGCGCCTCGAGAAGCTGGTCGCCGCGGGCGTCCCACGGCGCCGTGTAGCCGACCTTGGTGAGGTCCACGGCCGCCATGTCGGCCATCGCGTCCATGCTCATGTCCGGGCTCATGATCATCCCGGGCGGCATCACCAGGCCGTCCATCTGCGTGACGGTTTGCATCGGCGAGGTCGCCAGGCTGGAGATCGGCGGGCGTTCGGTGACGCCCATGCTCATGCCGCCATGCCTTCCATCCCGCGCATGTCGCGGGGGCTCATCGTGAAGTCCCCGAACAAAGCCGCCAGGACCACGCCCGCGCCCAGCGCCAGCACCGACAGCAGGCCGACGGCCGTGACCTCCGGCCCGGACGCCGTCGGCGCCATGTCCGCGCCCGGGTGGCCGCCATCGGCCGCGCCCATTGACGTGTTCACGTCCGTCGGCCCCGGGTGCGACATCCCCGCGTGGTTCGCCGTGCCGCCTGTGGTCCGCGCAGTCTCCTCATCCTTGATTGCCACATTACCTCCCTTCCATCGGCATGCCCGCGTGCGGGCCGGCGCCGACCTGCGCCGGCGCCATCTCACCAACGGCGCGGACGGGGGCGGCATTCGGCGTCAGCGCCTTGGCCACGATCATCTGCCGCTCGGCCGCCAGGCTGTGGCCGCCCTGGCCGAGCGCGCGCACCGTGCCCATCCCATGCTTCAGTCCTGCGGCGACCAGCCACCAGTTCACTGGATACGCCGTCGCCAGGCCGACCAGCGTCGCCAGCGACATGACACCCCAATACCGCGGGGAGGTCGGCTCCATCGAGGTCATGTCGCGGCTCATCAAGATCACCATGACCGGGATCATCCCGGCCATCACCGCGTTCATCGAGAACCACTCAGGCAGGAACGATCGCCGCACCGCCTGGGCGTACGAGCCGCCGAGCATGCCCTTCATGAACAGCGCCTGGAAGACCAGCAGCCCGAACGCGAAGCCGAAGACGTATTCCGAGATCGTATCGACCCACATCGGCAGTCCAAGCGCCATCGTGATCGTCGCCGCGACGATGATGCCGGTCGCGTCGCCGGCCAGGCAGTGGATCGTCGAGCCGAGCGCCTGCTTCCAGAGCGGTTTGATGAACTCTTCGTGGACGCCTCGGCGCGGCTCCTTGCACGAGAGGACGTACAGCGCCGCGCCGACCGGCCCCGTGTAGAGCGTCACGAGCACCCAGCCCCACTTCATGACGGCCATCTCGGGATTGTTCCTCGTCGCGTCCCAGGCCACGACGGCCACCGACACCGCGGTCAGGACGAACCAGGCAATCAGGATGCCGTCGATCACTGTGGGGCTCGACCCACTTGCCGTGCCAGCGCCCATGTCCATGCCCGGCATCTGAGCCCTCCGCGTCGCCGCACCGGGCGCCGTCTGTGCTGAACGTCGCGCGCGCTACTACGAAATCGTAGTTGAGCCCATCCGGGGCGGGCAAGAATGAGGGCGACAGCGCGGCCATGCCCTCACGCTGCCGTGCCGTGCGAACCCCGCGTGACGCCATTGGGCTCCGGCGTCGGGGCGCGCGACAATGCTTGACGCGGCGCCTGAATCGCTACTACCATCGCGTAGTAGCCCAGGTGGGTCGTCGCCGAGGCCGAGGGGCATTGCGACGCGGCAACCGCGAGGACGCCCTACGCTCGATCCTGTACATTCGACCGCGTTCGACCGAGACATCCACTTCGAGGCTTCCATGCACCGAACATCCGTCCTCGCCGTCGCGCTCGGCGCGGCCATCTTTGCCGCCGCCTGCGGCGCCCAGCAGGGCGCCGGCCAGCAGGGCGCCGGCCAGCAGGGCGCCGGCCAGCAGGGCGCCGGCCAGCAGGGCGCCGGCCAGGGATCGAGCAGTGCCGCGTCATCCGGCGGGTCGTCGGCCAAGGCCGGCGGCCCCAAGATCGAGCTTGCGGGCACGACCCCGAACCCGTGCCCGCAAGCCCGCTGCCAGGTGGCCGTGACGGTCGCCGACGCCCAGGGGCAGGTCATCGAGAACGCCGACGTGAGATACGAGGCGCGGCATACTGGGATGAACCACGGGACACTCACCGGCGCCGCCGAATCGCGCGGGGGTGGTCGCTACGAGGGCGCCCTCAACTTCTCGATGGCCGGCGACTGGAGCCTCGGCGTGCAAGTCCGTCTGCCCGGCAACAACACTATTTACTCCGAGACGCTGAAGGTGGGGATCAGGTGAGCCGCAGGATCGCGCGGCTCGACACACGAACGGACCCCGCTGCAAGCTTGGACGACGAAAGGATCCTCTCCATGACGAGATGTCCGGACTCATCGTCCGGCGGCGATCCGCCGAGGCGGCCCGGCGCCTTACGGCTCCCGCATCGGGCGCTCCGGCCGATGATCGCGACCGTCGCGCTGCTCGGCGTCGTCCTGGTGGCCTGCTCGCCGAATCAGGCCGCCTCGCGTCCCGCCGGTAACGCCGGCGTTGCCGCCCCGAAGGCCGGGGTGACGACCGGCGTGCAAATCGGGCAGGTGGCGCCGGCCTTCGGGCTCACGACGATCGAGGGCAAGCCGCTGACGAGCGCGGACCTTCGGGCGCAGGAGAAGCCCTATATCCTGTACTTCTTCGCCACCTGGTGACCCACCTGTCGGGCCGAGTTTCGGCTCCTGAAGGATCTATACCCCCGCTACGCGGACCGCGTGAATTTCGTCACGGTCAGCGTCGATCCGAGCGATACTGCCGACGTGCTCCGCGCATATCGGCAGGAGAACGACTACCCCTGGGTGGTGACGCCCGGTAATCCCGAGATCGTGCAGACGTACAATGTCATGGCGACGATGTACAAGCTCGGCGTCGGCCGCGACGGTACGGTCGCGTCCCGCGGCGGTCACGACGTCGAGGATGCCCGGAAGTGGCAGCAGCGGTTCGAGGAGCTGGTGAGCCGGTGACGACGCCCACGCGGACCCACGAGGCATCCGCGCCCGTCAGCCTGGCGGGGGTCGGCTCCGTGCTGCTTGGGCTCGCGCTCGGCGGCGTCCTCATCCTCTTCGGGAACGCCGTCTACTCGGTGCAGGGGGGCATGTCGACGCTGGCCGGCCTGCTGCCGCTCGGCTACGCCTTCGGCGCCGGCATGGTGGCCACGGTCAATCCGTGCGGCGTCCTGCTCCTGCCGTCGCTCGTCGCCTTCTACCTGGGCCGCGGCGAGGAGTCGCTGTCCGCGCCGCGCCGCGCCGGCAAGGCGCTCGTGCTCGGCGTGATGGCGACGCTCGGCTTCGTGACCATCTTCGCCGCCGTCGGCCTGGCAATCGGCGCGGGCGGTCGGGCGCTCGCGGGCGCGTTCCCCGTCGGCGGCATGTTCGTCGGTGTGGCGCTGCTGGGTCTCGGGTTCTGGCTGGCCCTGACCGGCCAGGGGTTCGGCATCCTCGCCGCGAGCGGGGCCATGGGCCGCGTCGAGCTGCGGGACGACTTGCGCTCGCTGTTCCTGTTCGGCGTCGGGTACGCGGTGACGTCGCTCGCCTGCACGCTCCCGATCTTTCTCGTGGTCGCCGGCTCGGCGCTGGCCGCCGGGGGGCCGCTCGCGGCGGCCGGCCAGTTCGTCAGCTATGCGCTGGGGATGGGCACGGTCTTGACGGCGGTCATCCTCGGGGCGGCCTTTTTCCAAGCCGCTGTCCAGCGGTCGGTTCGTCGCATCGTGCCGTACGTCCATCGGCTTGCCGCGTCATTCCTCATCGGCGCCGGAATATACCTGGTCAAATACTGGCTCGACGCCGGCGGTTGGCTCTCGTGAGGCCGTCCATCGGACGGGATGGACCCAGTTCCACGGTCGGCCGTGGTCTGCTCGACAACGGCGGGGCGGATGCCGCGGACCTCCACGTCGGCCAACGGACGCGGCCTGGTGCGGCCGGCGCCGCGACACCTGCTGTCGCCGCGTAGCATCCTCCAAGATCGCGTACTATTCGATGGACGTATGACGTGCTTGAGACTGATCCAACGCGGCGGCTTCATGATGCTGATCGCCGTGGCGGCGCTCGCCCCGTCCGCTGTGCTGGCCCATCCGCTCGGCAACTTCACGGTCAATCGGTATAGCCGCATCGAGGTGGACAGGGGCGCCATCCGCGTCCGGTACGTTCTGGACATCGCCGAGATCCCCGCGTTCAACGAGCAGCGCGCGGCGGATACCGGCCGCGACGGGACGGTCAGCGACGCGGAGTGGGAGGCGTACAAGGTCGGCAAGGTCGAGGAGCTGCGCCAGAACCTCGAGCTGGCGATCGACGGCGTCCGCGTGCCGCTCGTGGTGGAGGAGAGCACGGTATCCCTGCCGCCCGGCCAGGCGAACCTTTCCCTCGTCCGCGTCGAGGCGTGGTTCCGAGCGAGCGTAGCGGCCGGCGGGGAGCATCGCGCGACGTATCGCGATCAGAACGAGCCGGCCAGGATCGGCTGGCGCGAGATCGTGGTCCGGGCCGGGTCGGGGATCGGCGTCGTCCGCTCGACGGCCCCGCCCGAGGACGTGAGCGATGAGCTGCGCGCCTACCCCGAGGACCAGCTCCAGAGCCCGCTCGACCGGCGGGAGGCCGAGTGGACCTATAGCGACGCCGGCGCGGCGTCGGCGCCGACGGCTATAGCCGTCGGCGATATCGTGACGCGACCGACCGATGCGTTTACCTCGCTCGCTACGGCGAGCGAGCTGAGCCCGAGCGTGGTGCTGCTGGCGATCCTGGCCTCGGCGGTCCTTGGCGGGATCCATGCCGCGTCGCCCGGTCACGGCAAGACGGTGATGGCGGCCTACATCGTCGGGACGCGCGGCACGTTCGTCCACGCGCTCGCGTTGGCGCTCAGCGTCACGGTCTCGCACACGGCCGGCGTCCTTATCCTGGCAGGCATTGTCCTCTTCGCCTCGAACGCGATCCTGCCCGAGCAGCTCTACCCCTGGCTCACGCTGGCCTCCGGACTGATCGTGCTGGTGATCGGCGTCGGCCTCGTCGCGCGCACACTACGGGGCGGCGAGGCGGAGCTACACGAGCACGGCCACAGCCACGAGCACGGCCACGAGCACGAGCACGGCCACGAGCACGAGCACGAGCACGGCCACGAGCGCGATCGTGGCCATCGCCATGACTTGCCGATCACGTGGCGGAACCTCTTCGCTCTGGGGTTGGCCGGGGGCATTGTTCCGAGCGCATCCGCGCTGGTGGTGCTGCTGGGCGCCCTCGCATTGGGGCGGTTCGGGTTCGGGCTGGTCCTCGTTGTCGCGTTCGGTGCCGGGATGGCGATCGTCCTGACAGCAATCGGGATCGTGATCGTCTACGCCGGCCGCCTCCTGGCGCGCTTCATGCCGGACACCGAATCTCCGCTCCAGCGCCGGGTCACTCGGGCGATTCCCTTCGTCAGTGCGCTCGTCATGACGCTGATCGGCGTGGTGGTGACCGTGCAGGCCCTCGGCCAGTTCGGGCTCCTCCGCGTCTAGCTCGCGATGAGCGCCACGGCCACGTAACGGGCCAGCTTGCCGGCGACGACCCAGGCCGTGAAGACGACAAAGGGCACTCGAAGCGCGCCGGCGACGAGCGTCAGCGGGTCGCCGATCACTGGCACCCAGGAGAAGATGAGGATTGGTGCGCCCCACCGGGCGTACGTGGCGCGGGCGCCGGTGAGCGTGTCGGCCGTTGTCCCGACGTACCTCGTCAGGAAGAAGCTGGCCCCGCGTGCCCCGACGTAGTAATTCACGACCGAGCCCAGATAGTTGCCGACCGTCGCGACCGCGATGGTCGGCGTCGCGTCGTACCCGTACCTCAACATGAGCGCCACCGCCACCTCCGACGAGATTGGCAGGAGGGTCGCGGCGAGGAAGCTGACCAGCAGCAGGCCGACGTACCCGGCCTGGAGGATCAACTCATCCACTGCGCCACGCTCAATCCAACAGGGGCTCGATCGCCTCGCCGAGCTGGCGCGCGTCGATCGGGCCGATCCAGCGGCGCACGAGCCGGCCCCATCGATCGACGAAGTATGTCTCGGGGATGCCCGTCACGCCGTACTCGATCAGGATGGCGCCGGTCGAGTCCGGGCCGTTCGGGTAGGTGACGCTGAACTCGCGGAGGAAGGCGAGCGCGTCGCGCTCGGCATCCCAGACATCGACGCCGACGAAGAGAACGCCCTGATCCCGGTAGCGTCGCGAGGCGGCCTCGAGTGTCCGCGCCTCCTCGCGGCAGGGCGGGCACCAGGAGGCCCAGTAATTGACGACGACGACGCTGCCGCGCTGCTCGGAGAGGCGGAACGGCCGCCCGTCGAAGAGTTGCAGCGAAAAGTCCGACGCCGGGCGGGGCGCGAGCGCCACCGACTGGCCGACGGTGTTGACGGCGAAACCGGCGAAGCCGCCGCTCTGGCGGCGGAGCATCCCATAGCCCAAGAGCGCCAGCAGTCCCAGCGCGACGAGCGCGATGAGCGCGGCGACGACGTACTGCACCTGCCCCTGTCCGCGCGCCGGCTCGGCCTCCGCCGGCGCGGCCGTACCCGGCTCGGTTTCGTCGATCACGCTCGTCGCCAATCTTTCCCGCGAGACTCGGTTATCCGGCAGGAACCTGGCATTCCTACAGGATCCAATAGATCAGCGTATCGTTCACTCCGGCCAGGATCAGCACCGCCGCCGCCAGTGGGCGCAGCCACGCGCCCATGCGCCGCGCGCCGGCCAGATAGCTCCGAGTCGCGCCGATGCTCGAACGCCTCCATGAACACGACGCCAAACGGCGAGGCGAGCGCTAGAGGGATGCCGATTCCGTCCCCGAGGCTGCGCACCGGGGTCAACTACCACCGCATTGAGTGTGTTCGCCTCAATGAGTGTCCTCAAGGACGCGTACCAGAGGATTACCAGTCCGCGCAGTTCCACGCTTGCCCGTCCTTCTCGGCCCATTGCCTCGCCGACCTTGCCGCTAGTTCCGAGCTTGCCAGGTCTGGCCGCCGTCGTCGCTGCGGTAGACCCGCGCCGCGCCGCCCTCCAGCACGGCGGCGTAGACGATCCGCGAGTCGCTCGGGGCGACCGCGACGGACGAAACGCTGCCGGCGATGCCTTCGCCGGTCGGCCGCCAGCTTCGGCCGCCGTCGGTGCTCTTCAAAGCTCGGCCATTGGCCGCGTAGAACGTCTCGGGCGCCTGCTGGTCCTGGGCGACCCACATGGCCATGCCGCCGGGGATCGCGCCGAGCTGCTGCCAGGTTCTGCCGCCGTCGGTGCTCTGCTCGAAGCCGCCCCGCGCCTCGGCCAGGTAGAGGGTGTTCGCCTGGTGCGGATCGACCAGGATCGGCCCCATGATGTTCTTCTCGGCGTTCACCGGCTCCCAGCGTTGCCCGGCGTCTGCGCTCCGGTAGATCCCGCGCCCCATGACGTAGGCGTACAGCACGTCCGGATTTTGCGGATCGATGCCCAGGCCGTGAACGTCCGTGCCGGGGAGACCGCCGTTGTCCTTGCTCCAGCTCTTGCCGCCATCCTGCGTGCGAAGGAAGCCGGGGTGCCCGCCGACATACATCTTGAGCGGGTCGCTCGGGTCGATCGCCCAGCCCATCGGGTCGGCTCCCTTCAGCCCGGCGACCGACTGCCAGGTCCGGCCGCCGTCCTCGCTGAGCGCGCCGGCCTCATGGCCGCCGACGAGCACCCGCTCCGGAGTGCTCGGATCGACCACCAGTGAGTGGAGGTCGCCGCCAACAACAGGGCGGGCGGTCGAGCCGGACCCGGAGCCGGCACCGGTCGACAGCCAGACATAGGCGCCGGCGAGCACCGCGACCGCGAAGGCGGCCAGCCCGGCCCAGCGCAGCAGGGCGAGGCGCCGCCCTCGCGCGGTCTCGGCCGCCAGTCGCTCCTGCTTGTGGGTCCGCCGCTCGTCGCGGCGCGCCCGCTTGGTGTCCAGCGCCTGCTCGGCGCGCGGCTCGACGTTCGCGCTCATCGTTCGGTCACCATCTCGTTCACAGTCGGCCTCGGTGTGGTGGTGTCTCGGTCCGGTTGTACCTCGGTCACGATCGACGCTCGAGGAGCCGCCGCACGCCGGCCCCGAGCCAGTGCCGGGGATGCTCGAAGCTGTGCGCCACAAGGCCGTAGTACGTCACGCCGACTCCGAGGATGGCGCCCAGTATGGCGTCGTCCGGCCGGATCCCGGACCGTTTCCTCCGCCGCGACGACCTCCCGCTCATGCTAGTTTCGCATGCGCGGGACGCCGGCCGCGTCGGTCGGCGCCTCCTCGTCGCGTGCTGACTTCGCTCGAACGATGGCCTCGGCCTCCGTCACGACCTCGGGCACGGCGGCGCCGTCTCGGGGAACCCCCGACTCGTCCGCCGCGGCCAGGGCCTCGACCTGCTCGGCGAGCGCGGCCTGCTCGGCCTGCACGCCCGCGAGGCGCGTCCGGAGCTGCGCAAGCTGCTGCTCCCGCCGGACGCTACCCTGAGCCGATGCCGCGCCCGCCGATGCCGCGCTCGCCGATGTGGGCACGCGCTGGCCCTGCTGATGTGGCTGCTCCTGCCCCGTCGTGGCGCAATGACTGCCGATCATGGACTTGCCCATCAGCAGCATGGACAGGGGGCAGGCCGCCATCACCAATAGCGGCAGCGCGCTCGACGCCAGATCGGGGGCTGCGACATAGGCCGCCAGCCCTACTCCGGCCAGTCCGGCCAGCACCTTCCAGTTGAAACACATGGACTTATCCTCCCTCACTGGTATGTCTGGTATGACGCACGTCGCCTTCGGGTGGAAGGAACGCGGCGCGATTGGACGGGCGGAATTCAACGATCGACTGCGCGGACCCGCGACCGATGCGCATGGCCAGCAGCACGGCAGCAACGACGGCGACCGCGAGCGACGCCACCTGGTTTCCGGTCGGCCAGCCGTTGAGGTTGATACGTGCGACGTCCACCCCGGCCCGCACGAGCGGATACAGGATCAGGAACGCCAGCCCGAGCGTAGCGGGTACGCGTGGACGCTCGCGGAGGTAAAACAGCAGCGCGGCCAGCCCGAGCACCAGCACGGCCTCGTACAGCTCGGCCGGGTAGCGCGGCTGCGTCAGGCCCGGGAACACCACGCCGAAGGGCGGCGGTGCGGCGGCGCCGAAGCAGTCGCCGCGGACGAGGCAGCCGACGCGGTAGGCCGCGACGCCGACGGCCAGGTACGGCGCGAACAGGTCGAGTGCGCGCGCGAGCGGCAGTCGCCCGCGGCGCGCGTACCACCCCAGCACGATGAGGCCTCCCACCAGTCCCCCGTAGAACGACACCCCATTCTGGACGCGGAGAAGGTCGAGCGGATAGCGGACGAACGTCGGCCAGTCCGGCGCGGCGTATGCCAGGCGCCCGACCACGAGCGCGCCGACGCCCAGCCAGGTGCCCGCGTTGGCGACCGCGTCGGTCGAGAGCCCCTCCGCGTCTGCGCGCTGCTGGGCCGGGTCCACGACCAGCCAGTACGCCACGAGGACGGTTATTGGGTCGAGACCCGCCGACAGGAGGCCGTACAGCGTGCCAATCAGGTCCACAGATCGGCTCTCTCTGCCACAAGGCCGGGCGGCACGCCGCTCACCGCAGCAGCTCCTCGACCTGCGCGACGAGCTGCCGCGCGTCGAGCGGGCCAGTGCGCGAGCCGGCAACCCGTCCGTCGCGATCGACGAAGTATGTGGACGGGATCCCGTTCACGCCGTAGCCGACCGCCAGCGCGTTGGTCACGTCGAGGAGGTTCGGGTATGTCACGTCGTACTCGCGGAGGAAACGGCGCGCCTCGTCCTCGGTGTCCTGAATGTCGATGCCGAGGAATACGACGCCGCGGTCGCGGTACGCTTGCGAGACGCGCTCCAGATCGCGAGCCTCGGCGCGGCACGGCGGGCACCACGACGCCCAGAAATTCACGACAACCGGCTGCCCCCGGAACTCCGCCAGCGACACCTCGCCGCCGCTCGGCCCGGAGGCGCTGAGCCGAGGTCCGGCCAGCGGCGGGGCCAGGGGGCGGCGCGCCGGATCGGGCGTCCAGGAATGCGAGGCTCCGGCGATGGACAGGGACGCCAGGCCAACCAAGAGCACCACGACCAGCACCCCGATGACCACCAGCGGGCGCGTAGGCGCGGCGCGCCGCGGCGACAGGCTGGCGCTCGCGTCGGCACTCGGATCGGGGTACAGGCCGGCCGTCACAATCCCATCCCGGTCTCACTGATGCCGCCAGTCTACTCGACCGGTCTCCGGCCCGCGGCCACAGCCCGCCTAGGTACTACGTCATGGTAGTAGGTTCCATCCTGTCGCGTCGAATTATTGGTTCCCCAGTCTCCCGGCGTCCTCGGGCGCGGCCCGGGCCCCTCGCACCCTCTTGACCGTCGAGACCTTCGATCCTACTATCGAGGTGTAGTAGCGGCGCCGGATGGGCGCCGCGTGGGAGAGCAGGGAATGAAGCGACGGGACTTCTGTCGACGGGCGGTCGGCCTCGCGGGGGCGCTCGGCGTGACCGGTAGCGCGCGATGGACCGCAGGCACGGCGTACGCACAGGAACGTTGGGTCCAGACGCATCGGCCGGGCGAGCTCTGGTCGGCGGCAGGGTCGGGGGCCATCAGCTTCGGCCCCGTCCGGCCGCTCAGCTACTTCCGCCTGGAAGGTGAACCGATCGACGGCCGCTACTGCGTCTACAACCCGCGCACGCAGAATGTCGCCTGGATCGACGCGAGTATCATCGGCCCAAGCGCCGCGCCGCCGGCCAACTACCTGCTCCGACCGCGCGTCCTCGAGCGCCTCGAGGTGCCGGCTCGCGCCGTCGGCTCAGGCGGCATCTGGCGCGAGCCGGTCGATGACGAATCTCTCCGTCTGGGCGACCTCGAGCACAATCAGCCGCTGCAGATCCGCGAGGCCGTCGAAGGCGAGGACGGCGATACGTGGTACCGCCTGGAGGACCGGACATACGTCTGGTCCGGGCGAGCACGGCTGCCCGACCCGGTCGCGCCGCGAGCGGGTCGCTGGATCGACGCCAGCCTGACGCCACCGACGATCGTGACCGCCTACGAGGGTGGGAAGCCGATCTACTCGACGCTCGCGATCACCGGCATCGGCGGCTGGGAGACGCCGCCCGGCAGCTACGTCATCCAGCGCCGCGTGGCGAACGAGCGGATGCGCGGACCGGGCTGGGACGTGAGCAATGTGCTGTTCACGCAGTACTTCACGGGTGAGGGGCACGCCATTCATTACAACTACTGGTCGAGCGCCTGGGGCTATGCCGGCAGCCGCGGCTGCCTCGGCATGACCTACGACGACTCGCTCTGGTTCTGGGAGTGGGCGACGGTCGGCACACCGGTCGTGATTCACTGGTGAACGCTCGGGTCGCCAGCCTGCCCTCCTGACCTAAGCTAGGCTTTGTCCATTTCATAGACAGAAGGAGGGAGGCAGGGTACCGTGGACTCACACCCCACTGCCAAGAAAGGGTGAGCCATGGGAGCCCTGCCGAAAGAGATTGTACGCGTCCTCCGGGTCTTCGAGGATGTCTTCAGCGAGCGCGTGTGGGACTGGGTGCAGGTCTTGGTGGTGGGCGCGATGCTGACGCCAGGCCAACGGACGGTGACGGCGGTGCCGCGGGT
>Ga0136611_10001644_pt1 | contig 15598 bp, 17 predicted proteins | sample AntDrymUQ2232306_2_FD_106645 | JGI IMG/M metagenome (GOLD analysis project Ga0136611, IMG submission 106645) | Polar desert sand microbial communities from Dry Valleys, Antarctica - metaG UQ223 (23.06) | ecosystem: Environmental > Terrestrial > Soil > Desert | place: Antarctica: Dry Valley...
AGCTGGTGCAGGCGTAGCTGGGGCTGTCGTACCATGAGGAACGCTTTCAAATCCGCTGAATGGTAGTGCCGCGTAAGGGAAGCTGCTGCGGAATGCTACGTCATTTGCGTCGACGCCATCACCTAATTGGGTAGCCAATGGATCAGGAGTGAATTCCGGGTGGAACAATTTGTATGCGGCCCCGGCAACGGCCTGGATAGAGATATCTACTGTATCGTCAGCCAATCGGCGGCCGTTTGGATATCCGGCGTTATCACCGCCCAGGACGCCCATTTTGTTAGGGTTAGCGCTTGGTGGCACACCTACGTTGAGCCGAAGCTGTTCTGATGGGGTTACGTTGGCCGGTTTAGTCAGTCCAGGAAGACCCGTCAGGAATATTGCGACGAGGTCGTCACGAGCCTGTGGTGTTCCGAAGTCACCTTGTGGAGGTACTGCAACGTTGTACAGTTTGTTGAGTAGGGTTCCGAGTTCTGGATTGGTAACGTAGTTCGCGAACTGCGCGTCGTCCTTGGGTTCTGATGAGTTCCATTTGTCCTTGTCTCCAAGTGGAATGACAACTTCATTGACAAGTGGCGCGCCAAGTCGTGAAACTTGTACGAAGTCACCTGATGCTGTCTTGGTGCCATCGCCGTTTAGGACGGTTGTAGCTTGCCTAGAAGAAGTAGTCCATACTCCGATGACGGAATTAGGAGCTGTGGCATTAGTAGGCGTGCTGCCGTCGCTGGTAAGGTCACTGATAGGGATCTGCAATGCGAGCGACTGTACGTTGTAGCCTTTGAGGCCATCAACACCACCACCGGCGTTACCGGGCAGCTGGCGAATAGTCAGTAGGTCAAACAGGCCACCGAGTTCAGCATAGAATGGATCGTCACTTTGACCTGCGAAAGTCGTGACGTTGCCAATTGTCTTAACAGCTTCCTGTTGCAGAGCAGCGTAATTCGGCGTTGACTTTGGTCCGACGTTGGACGGAGTCGAAGGTATGTTTTCACCGATGACCGTAGACTGCCCGTTTACAACTTTTGTCAAAGTATATGTCTGGCTCAAATTCCAATCTGGATCAGTCAGTGAGTCAATCGGACCAGTGTTGTATAGGAAAGTGTCTGGATTTTTGACAGTTGTCTTGAACTTGTACTGATAGGTGATGTTTTCAACGGCGTCGCCATCGTTATCAATCTTTATCTCATATAATACGTCGTCACCGAACTGGTAGAATGTCGGTCCCCCAGCTGGCTCTTGGAATGGCAAATAGTTAGCCATGAGAGTTACTGTATTTGGCTTGTCCGGGCTCACAAAAGCATAGACATCAGTCGCGTCAGCCTTCGGGTCGCCGGAGATCATCGGTGCTTCGCGGTGACTTGATGCTGTCGCAGGCATCAGACCGACTCCACCGAGTCCGATAGTTAAAACACCCGCCATTGCCAACAGCGAGAATCTTTGTAAAATTTGTTTCATACCTTACCCTCAGAGCTTTCAAATTAGTTACTACTGTTGTCCAGTATCTGGCATTAGAAAGTTTGGTACGTAAGAATTCTAACTCTGACGAAATAATGTGTTGTAATTAGTTCACTTAGTGAATTATTAAGGACGAGCATTGTGAGGCCGTATTCCAGGTTACTGCAATAAATCCTGCGTTACTTGGGTCAAGGCATGTTTGAGTGCAGGGTGTCGGGCGATAAGCGGATGGCGGCGCGGCAAAGCGTCTATGAAGGTCGATGACGCTCCGGAAGCCCGAATATTCGGGTAGGCAATTTGTTCTTCGCGCGTCCACCACCATGCTCCAACGTGCAGATTGAGCTTGTGGGCTTTGCGTACAAGCTCGGGTGTTATATCCTTGCCATCCGGGTTATAACTGCGGATTCCGTGGTCAGCCGCCCATTGCAAGCTTTCGTCCGAGACATTTTCAACAAGTAATTCATGGACGATGCTGTGCGGCAATCGCTCCATAGAACGAGCAACTTGCATCCGGTCAAACGATGAAATTATGAGGAGCGGACGCCTGAAGGCACGCAGGTACGGTAATGCCGTCGCATCATCTACCCATCCGGTAGACGCCAACAACTCTGCGACTTTCAGCGGCATGTCCGGTTCGATTGACTTGAGTTCTATGTGGATATTAGCCCGTCCACGATATATCAGCAATATCTCCTTGAGGCTCGGAATGTGTTGCCCGGCAAATGAAGCGTCGAACCACGAGCCGGCATCGAGGGCCTGAAGCTCGTCGAAAGTATGAGCGTCAACCCTGCCTTTACCGTTCGTTGTCCGATCAACTGTGAAATCATGGAAAACGACAGGTACGCCGTCTTTGCTGAGCTGAATGTCAAACTCAATATCGGTATAGCCTGATTCTATTGCGAGGTCGAAAGCAGCAATGGTATTTTCTGGAGCTTGTGCGGAAAAACCACGGTGGGCAATCAGTACAAAGTTGCTAAACATAAGCATAGTATATCAGCTTTCTGGATAGTGATAGTTATGTATTCTGGAGTGGCGTAATGGCAGTTTGGCAGGTGGCAGAATTGCCACTCTTGGAACACAAAAGATTGACGGTAGTTTCGGCCATCAGACGGTATACTGTCACCTTGCCGCCAACAACACTTATGAAGTTATTGACTCCGTCATCGGCATGATCAATGACATGGTATGACCGGCTAATCCCCCGGGTATTCTCGGTCGACTGTAGAGCTGGCGAGCCTTGCAGTGGCCGGATACCGGCATAGATTTTGGAGACTTCAGCTCCCTGGAGGGCTGGTATCATTTCGCTGCCTTCTCGTATCAGGACGTCTATTTCTTCCTGGGTCGGCCAGCCCTGGTCTATGTCGGTTATGACTCGGGCGGTCGTGCCAAGCACGCTGAAACCGCCGCTTGGCACTAATAAATCACCGTCATCCTGCGGCCGGCAACGGTTGAGAACGGCTGAACTGAAGTTATCCTTGTATGCGATCATTGAGCCTTTGTCGTAAATCATTTCAAGTATGACTCCGGCTAAACTGGCAGTACGACCCGCCCAGACCCCCGTGGCATTGACGACGTAATCACAGCCGATGTCGTATGATTCGCCAGTACGTGTGTCACGAACACGGACAGAGGTTACCCGTCCTCCTGATTTCTGCATGCCTACAACTTCGTGGTGGGTTAAAAACGTAGCGGGCGTATCGGCATGTCCGGCTGCGTATTGGTTGAGGCCGACCATACGTCCGCCATAAATAAAAGCGTCAGGAACAGTAAATGCACGCTTGAGCGTCGGCGCGACATGCGGCTCTCCCGAGCGAACATCGTCAATGCTGATTTCCTCGGCCGGTATACCGGCTTTAATACAGGCCTCAATGAGAGTATTGGCATATGACGCTTCCTCGTCATTCATTGCCAAAAATAATCCGCCGGTATCAGTAATTGCACTTGGAATCATCCGGCGCAGGATTTGGTTCTCGTTATAACATTCTGCGGCCGTTGCCGGATCCTGCACGGCGTAGCGGCTGCCGCTGTGCAGGATTCCGTGAAAATGTCCAGTCGTACCGCTGGCCATTTCTCCCATTTCAATAACAATAACCCTGAACCCGCGCTGTGAGGCGTCGCGGGCGATGCCGGCACCAGTCGCGCCGCCACCAATAACAATGACGGTCGGGTGATAGTTAGCAGGCAAGTTACTCATCCTGTTATTCTACTATGCTTCGAAATAAAGTATAAGCAGGTCCGAAGATGCTAAATAGATGAAATATACTTTGTTTGACATACATGATATAGTACCTAGGTAAACCTTAAGCACTAAACAAAAACTATGCAAATAACAAAAACCAACGGTATGAAGTATGAATTCATGCCCAAACCAACTTACAAGCGCAAAAAGTCTAAGTAGTTCAACCTACTTAGGAAGCGTCACGCCTCATTAGTAGTATCCAGGCGACTAACCATCCGCCTACTATGTACGCCAATACTACCCCTACGGACTTAGTGAGCGGAAACGGCACCTGGCCCAACATGGCACCGCCATTTCTTATAACCGAACCTAGCGCGCTAAACGGTAGGTATATTGCATTATTTTTGAGAAGCAGGCCAAGCAGCAACTCACCGAGCCCCGGAAACAAAAACAAAAATCCTAAGGCACCTACCTGGTTACGTACGATGAAGGCGATAATCAGGGCGATCATTGAATAACCCCATCCATAGAACGCACTCTTCATGAGCAAGTCAAAAATAGGGAAATCCTGCGGCACCAGTGACAAACCCTTGGCTTGCAGGCCAAGCTGGGTCAACCAGGGTGCTAAACTACAGACGAACAATGTCAGTAAAATTGAGAATACAGATACGACCACGATCTTGGCAAGTAGTACCTGTGTCCGGCTACGTGCCGCCGACAAAGTATACATTATGGTGTTATAACGATATTCGTGCGTCACCAGCAACACTCCAGCCAGCGCTATAAACAATCCCAGTGCTTGTGCTGCGCTTGTGACTGCGGAAGCTAACTTAGTAGGAAGTGCGACGTCAGCAGTCGAGCGGTAGCCTTCGAGATAAAATGCAAAAAAGACGGTTATTGCTATACAGCTTCCAATAATTACATACGTCGAACGAAGTGTCATCAACTTTCGGAACTCTGCTCGGATCGCCGGTATCATTTCTTTGTCCCCAAGCTACCTGCTTTGTGGGTTTTATACTCCTGTGAACCAGCAGTCAGCTCCAGATACGCCTCTTCCAAGGAAGCCGATGCAGTCGATAATTCATAGATAGGCACGCCAGCGTCGAAGGCCAGTTTACCTATGTCTTCGGTTTTGACGCCTTGGACATTGAGCCCATTCCCCGACCGCTTAAATGCCAGCAATCGCTGCCGCAGTACCCTCTCAAGTTTGGAGAGCGAAGGTGTCCGTACATAGACGCCAGCATGGCCACTTCCAGAAATAAGTGCGCTAACTGTCGTGTCAGCAATCAATTTGCCCTTGCCGATAACAACAATGTTGTCAGCCATCAGCGACATTTCACTGAGTAAGTGGCTTGAAACAAACACGGCGTTACCCTGATTAGCATAATCCTGTATAAACTTCCTCAGCCACGCTATACCCTCGGGATCAAGTCCGTTTGCAGGCTCATCGAGCAATAGATATTTCGGCGAACCAAGAATTGCCGCCGCGATACCAAGACGCTGCGACATACCGAGCGAAAATTTGCCTGGGCCTTTTTTGGCAACCTCAGTAAGTCCCACGAGCTCCAGGACTTCATCGACGCGGCTCGACTTGATACTGCCGGCGTCAGCCAGAACCCTCAAATGATTTTGGGCAGACCGCGTCGGGTGAAAAGCTTTAGCCTCGAGCAGGATACCCACGACTTTAGATGGCCGAACATACGACGACAACGGCTTGTGGTCGAAGGTTGTTGTGCCGCCACCCGAGTCAAGACCGAGCATCAGGCGCATCGTCGTTGATTTACCGGCACCGTTAGGACCAAGAAATCCGGTAACCTTTCCAGTATCGACTCTGAACGATACGTCGTCGACTACCGTTTTACGGTGGTAGGTTTTGGTAAGTCCTGCGGCCTCTATCATAGACGTAACTATAAGCTAGCGCAGCAGTAATTGCCAGATACTATATGGAGTGCGGGCGACCATACGACCGGCTAAATAGGCTGGTGACTATAGACGCAATCACGCCGTACACAATCAGTGCGAGCAGGGTTTCGAGTTCCAGCCGGCCAGTCAAGACACTGATATCACGGTTGAAAATGCCGAAGAACGGAGCTACTAACGGCTGGCTCGCTTCATAGACCCAGGAAACAATGCCGTTTGCCGGGTTGGCGCCAAGCAATCGGAACAGAAAACGTAATGCGACTATACCTAAGATAATACTGAAAAAAAGACTGACGATACCGCCAATCAGGCCGTAGCCGCGTTGATTGAACTTTGATAGTTTTGTCATGTTATGACTCCTTGTTAACTACCTCCACCCTATCATTTATATTTGTAATATGATGTAAAATATCATACGCTCAAGCGTAGATTCTGGCGTCTGAAATCTGCTGTTCGTAAGCATCGAGTTTCTCGTACAGTTCAGTGGCGGACTGGGAGGTCATGAGGTGTTCGCGCATTTCTTTGGCGCCATCAAAGCCATTGACGTAGATTTTGCAAAACTTGTTGAGCGTAAATATTCGGCGTTCGTCATGTTGCCAGGTTTCGGCGAAAAGTTCGATGTGTCGTCGATACAATTTCAAACGATCCGCCGGAGAGGTCTGGAGCCATCTCTCGTCACCTGAGAATAAGTAAGGGTCTCGGAAAATACCTCGTCCTACCATAATTCCATCGAGCTTATGTGCGGCGGCCAGTTCCAAACCATGACTGCGGCTCGCTACATCTCCGTTACCTACAATCAAAGTATCCGGTGCTACCTTGTCACGAATCTCGCGTACCCGGCCGATGTCGTCCCAGCGTGCCGGGACTTCGCTCATTTCTTTTCGCGTCCGGCCATGAACGGTCAACATGTCCAGCCTATGCCCAAGCAGGAATTCGTGCCAGCTGAAATCGACTTCGTTGAAACCGAGCCGCGTTTTGACACTCACCGGAATTTTGCCAGCAGCGCCCACCTGGGTAGCCTTGATAATGTCCGCTGCCAAAGGCCTGTCATTGATCAAAGCGCTACAAGTGCCATTTTTGACGACAGATTTTTCTGGACAACCCATGTTAATATCGATACCGGCAAATCCCATCTCAACAAGTTCCTGAGCAGTTTTATGAAAGTTTTCAGGATTCTTACCCCATATCTGGGCTATGAGCGGCTGTTCGATGTCGGATTTGAGCAGCTTTTTGATAATCCGCTCACGGCCCGGGCTCTGCAGGCCGTCGCAATTTACAAATTCCGTAAAATACAAATCTGGCGGCGCGCAGCCAGCCACGACCTGTCGGAAGACAGTATCAGTGACATCGTCCATCGGCGCCAACACGAAAAATGGCTTTGGTAAGCTAAAAGTCATCAAGCTATTATGTCACAGTTATGCTTATTGCACAATTACTAACGAGGTAGTATTGTCCTTGAAAGGGAGATACTGCCAAGTCTTAAGTATTTTGCAACTTCCGGATTGATCGACTGGAATTCCGATGTCTGAACTACATTTTGGCCAGGCGGTTTTTCATCCAGCCAGAAAGCGTCTGATACATGCAATGCGATACCTCCGTCGGTATCAACTCTAGCTCTCAGAATTTTTTTGCCGGGAACAATAGTCCTACCCACAATACGTATATGACCGGAAGTATCTTCATCAATATCAGACAGCGGGCCAATGCTTATTTTACCATCGTGACTGAAGCCATACGGTACTGCATCGAACAAAAAGCCGTAACGTGTGCCTATAGTTTTGCGTTCAAGATCTATCACATCGACCTCCGACGGATCCAGTTCTACGGCTAGATTACACTTCAACATTCTGGCTTTCATGCGGTAAGTTTACATGTGAAATAAATTTCACGCAATAACTGACATTATTCCCAGCGGAATAACTTGAAGGCAATGAAATAGATAACGACAATCCAGAGAGCCATCAGGCCGATCTGCGGGCCGAGATCAACCAGATGCTTGCCTTCAGTGGTCAAGAAACGCAGACCGTCTATGACGGGAGTTAAAGGCAAAAACGTCGAGATATTCTGGAGCCACTGGGGCATGGCAAAGCGCGGGAAGAACGTCCCGGACAGGAACAACATCGGGAAAACAATAATGTTACTGAGCGGCGCAGCCTGACGTTCGTTTTTGGCCCAACCACCGATAGCTAGTCCTATACCGAGAATCGTGATGATACTAAGTACGATAAATGGAATTATCTCAAGATAATTGCCGACGACATTAAGGTCAAACACGATGATTGCCACGGCGAACATGACCGCCAGCGAGACAAGGCCGATGATTGCCTGTGACAGCATAGTTGCCAGGAAATACTGCCAAACCCGGATCGGGGTAGTATGTAGCCGCCGCAGGATTCCCTGTTTTTTGAGTTCCGGGAAAACATTTATCGGACCGAAAATACCAAGCCCAATAATTGAGAAGCCGAGCAGCCCTGCGAAAGTATAATCAAATGGCGTCAGACTCTTATTGGTTGCTGGCTTAGCAGTCACAGATAAAGGCATTGTGGTTGAAACATATTTGGCGTTGGTACTCATGAACTGCTGGTCAAGAACAGATATAACGGCGCGGCCGGCATGTTCGTTATTCTGCGTATACACAACCTGAGCCTCACCAGTCGGCAGACTTCCAGGCATGCCGTCTTTTACTTCACCGAACTTCGGCGGCAGGATGATAATACCGTCAAGTTGGCTCTGGTTGAGTTTTTCTGTTGCCTCAGCAAGTGTCTTTGCCTCTTTGTCGACCTTAAAGATTTTGTTCTTGAACGTCAAATCGGCCGTTTCCCTGGCGACATTTGTTTCGGATTGGTTAATGAGGGCAACCTTGAAAGACACGTCACCCCCGCCACTAGCCAGCCCTCCGAAGACGAACAAGAATATTACCGGAAAGGCTATGCCAAAAAAGAGCGCTAATTTGTCACGGAAAAAGCGTCTCGTGTTTAGTTTCGTGAATATCAACACCGTATAAAAAGTTTTTTTGAGTGATTGCATGATGTGTTCGTTCTCCCCGCTCTTAGATCAATCTCTCAGTGCTTTGCCCGTCAGGTCGATGAATACATCTTCCAGGTCAGCTTGCTCGACGTGCTGGGATTTGCTGAAACCCCGCTTTAGTAATTGCCGGACGAGTGCCTTTGGCGTGTCGATGGCTATAATCTTGCCTTTATCCATAATGGCAACGCGGTCACAGAGCAACTCGGCTTCATCCATATAATGTGTCGTCATGACGACAGTCACGCCGCGGTCACGGATCTGACGTGTCAGGTCCCAGAGATTGCGCCGGGCCTGCGGGTCAAGTCCAGTCGTCGGCTCGTCCATAAAGAATACCCTGGGGTCGTGGACAAGCGCGGCCGCGATACTGAGGCGCTGCCGTTGGCCGCCCGATAAAGCCTCGGCATAACTTTTGGCTTTTTCGCCAAGCTGGACATCTTCAAGAAATTTCAACGGGTTTACTTTTTCACCATATGCTGCCGCGAATAGTTCTATTAATTCTGTCAGGCGAGTCTTGTCCTGGAACGCCGGAGATTGCGGCTGGACCCCGATGATCCGCTTTATTGCTTCCGGATCTTTAGCTACATCGATACCGTCGAGGACTATCGTGCCGCTGTCGATAGGCCGCAGGGTTTCAATCATTTCCAGGGTTGTCGTCTTACCGGCTCCGTTCGGTCCAAGAATACCAAAAATTTCACCGCGTTTGACCTTGAATGATATGCCATCGACAACAGTGACGCCATCATAGACTTTTTTGAGGTCGGTAACCTCAAGGATAATATTTTGCTCTCGAACCATGTACCACGATTATAGCAATAATTAATCGAGATATAACGGAGATAAAATAGTAACTATATAAGTTTTACTATTTCATAGAATGTGATATAAATATTATTATGCTACATCGACCATTTCGTAACATATCGGTTGCCCACATAACTGGAATTGCCAGCGCACTGACGGATTGCGGTATCAATCATTTTACCAGTGGCTATAAACATACTCGCTTTGACCTGATTGAAGGCGCCTCAAAAGCAACCGATAGACCCATATATCCACTCGGGGGGCTAGCTGTATTCAAAGATTGGCGCCGTCCAGAAAGGTCAATCCGGCTCAGCACTGAAGTGACTGCCATAGATTTGGCTGACTGCTATGGTTCGGACGCGGCAGCTATTACCGATGAAGTACGAGCCTTTGACGGAACGATTGACGGTGTAAGCGTTACTATTGATAGTGTCAATAGGCTTGTCGCCATGAGAACACTTACCTTTGAAGATGAACTAGACCGTGCCGTCGACCCCGAGCAAGTCGTAGAGCAAATGCGTAGATTTGGAGACGCCTCCGCCTTCATAGCCAAAAAATTTCTTCCGTAAAATCAGTGTATACAATAAACCCCCGGTTGCAGCAACCGGGGGTTTATAACTAACGGTACTATTATTTCTTGTTGCTGACAGTCAGGAAACCATTGCGTGGGTTTTCTTTGACTTGCTTGCCGTCTGGCAAATCAACAGCTTCCGGGCGCTCGTCCTTGCTGAAGTAGTAAATCGGCTGCTCTTTGCCACCGCGAAGGGTGACCTTCTTGGAGTTCAGATAGTACGTAACGCCTTTCGAGTTTGTGTGCTTGTATGCCATGTATGAGTTACCCTCTCTTATGGTTATTTAGTTGTCCAAGGTGTAACACCTAGGTACCCCTAAAATACTCCGGTCAGATTTTACTTGTCAACTATTTTCTTCTCGAGACGACCTCTTAAAGCCCAAAAGCATAAGGTTTGTTGCGTGCGTGCCGCTTATGCATTACAATAAACTTACTGTAACTAAAATAAGTACTAAGGGTAGGTATATACGATGGATTTTAGAGGCCGTTCTAGTCAACCAGTTCAAACAAAACAGACCACGCCGGCACAGCCAAGCGCTTCACAATCAAGCGCTTCGGGTCCCGGAAGTTACAACAACCAATTAAAGAATCTGAGCCACAATCCTGGTAAATTGCTCCAGTACGGATCTATCATATTGCTATTCGCAGTTACCGGCCTGGTCATCGCGCTTACGTTCCTGCTCGCCCTCGGCGGCAATACTCAGCAGCGGGCCGTACTCAAAGACAAATACCAAGCTGTATTTCTGAACAATGGACAGGTTTATTTTGGTAACATCAGTTCTATCGACGACAAAACAGTTGACCTGCGCAACATTTACTACCTACAAACCGGAAACAGCGACTCGCAAGATGCTACTGCGGCAAGTTCAGCGCCTATCTCGTTGGTAAAGCTCGGTTGTGAGCTACACGCACCATACGACCAGATGCTGATAAACAATGCCCAGGTCATCTTCTGGGAAAACCTTCAGGACAGCGGTCAGGTAGTAGAGGCTATCGTCAAGGACAAGAAGGAAAACAAGCAGAAAAATTGTCCCGACCCGGCTGCAAGCTCTACGCAACAGGCTCCGTCTACAACAGCTCCAGCTCCGACACCAACGACGACTAACCCTCCAACGACTACGCCTACCCCAGCCAGGAAGCCATAGTTTCAAGCTAAGATATATCGGTACAAAAACCCCTCCACGCGGAGGGGTTTTTCTTTCCATTCAAATTCTATGCGGAAAGGTACGCCCGTATTACCGCCGACGGGAAGAGCGTCGCAGCAATGTACTTACGACCGCAAGGACGACAAGCAAGACAGTAGACACCAAGCTCCATCCTGCTGTGTCAGGAGACCAGGCAGGTGACACGAAATCGAACTTGTAGAGGCTGTCAGGGATTTGCTTTGGCGTAGCTGAAGCTTGGTTTGTCTTTACATATTCCTGGATACAGGGCACACGGTTGCGGCCAGAAAAATCTGTCGGGTTAAGCTTTTCGCAGTGGACCTGGGCATCATTGTAGAGTTGTTCGCTGCTTACCGGCTTATTTGCGGCCGCCTGGAGCCGTTCGTAGGTGTATTTGAGCTGGATTGGAGGATAGACAGCGCTGCGGCCAGGCGTGAGGTCAGTATTCATATGTGATACCACATAATGCTGCAGGTCGGTCAGGGCGCCACGAACGTCGCCGTTGTTTTTGTCAGTTTCATAGACCGCATTGCGAAGTTTGACCATTTCAAGGTTATTTGTACGTAGCGCGTTGATGCAGAGCAAACAGGATATGCCGGCCGCAGCAAACAAGAACCCCGGCTTGGTAGCCGACAGTGCGGACGTGAGCCTAGGAATGTGTTTGTTCGGCATCTTGATAATGATTATACTTTACTTCCGCTCCCTTGTCGGCAGATCAGTTAAGCATTTTTCGGCGAGCTTGATAGTTTGTCAGCCATCGGAGATACTGTGGGTATGCATATTTACTTTTCCGGCATCGGCGGCACGGGCCTCGGACCGTTAGCGTTAATCGCCCACCAAGCTGGCTATACTGTATCAGGCTCCGATAAGCAGGATTCCCAATACATCCATTATTTGCGCGAACATGGCGTTACAGAAATTAACATCGGTCAATCTATAGAGCAGATTGAAGCAATCCACCAGAAACAGCCAATTGATTGGCTGGTCTATTCTTCAGCAGTTTCAATCGAACAACATGACGCACCTGAACTTCGATTCTGCCATGCCGAGCACATCAAGACCAGCAAGCGCGACGTCCTACTCAACGCCATCCTGCAGGACAAGAAGCTCAAACTTATTGCCATCGCCGGTACACATGGCAAAACGACCACCACAGCCATGGCAATTTGGCTTATGAAGCGTCTGGGCATACCAATTAGCTACTCTGTTGGTGCCAAGTTGTCTTTCGGAGAGATGGGTCAATACGATTCCGCCAGCCAATATTTCGTCTACGAGGCAGATGAATTCGACCGTAACTTCTTATCGTTCCAGCCGCACCTATCGATAATCACTGGCGTCGATTGGGATCACCACGACATATATCCTACGATCCGGGAATACCAAAAGGCATTTTTGCAATTTGTCGACCAGAGCCAGCAAACGGTCATGTGGAAAAACGACTTCGAGACGCTTGGCGCTGCTCCGGGCGACCATCGCTTTGTCATCGACAAAGAAGATCCGTTAATCAACCAGACAGTCCGCTTAGCAGGCTCAGTCAACCGCCAGGATGCCTGGCAGGTAGCTGCTGGCATCCAGTTGATCACTGGTATTCCGTTCCAGGAGCTTATGGTCCATCTCGAGGCCTTCCCTGGCGTTTCGCGGCGTTTTGAGCAAATCGCGCCACATCTTTACTCCGATTACGCCCATACGCCGCCCAAGATCCGCGGGACACTCGGCACAGCTCATGAATTAGCCAAAGGAGATGTCGTTGTCGTATACGAAGGACTGCACAATACCCGCCAGCACTTCATCAAGAAAGAGCTACAGACTTTATTTGATGGCGTAAAACTTCTCTACATCGTACCGAGCTACCTGGCACGAGAAGACAAGACCCTGCCGCTACTCTCACCTGCCGACCTGCGAAATCTGCTGAGTGATACCGCGAAATCTAAAACCGTACCAACTTCACTCGGCGCTGGTCTGTCCAAAGCCATCAAAGACCACTTGGCAGCAGGTGATACTGTCGTTTGTATATCGGCGGGTGGTGGAGGCAGCCTGGACGAATGGCTGCGCAAAGAATTTGTCAGCCCAGCCAAATAACTCAAAGACTGGAATTTATGGACATACCAATAAAACGTTTTGATCAGACATATCCCCTTCCTGCACCAACTGCTGGAGCGGCTTGCTTCGACCTCATCTGCCGCACCCAAGTTACGATCCCACCGCACGAAATTAAAGCGATTCCCCAAAATATAGCTCTCAAAGTTCCGGTAGGACACGCCCTACTGCTTTTCGTCCGCAGTAGTACTCCGCTTCGCAAAGGCATAATGCTGGCTAATAGTGTCGCCGTGATTGACCCGTTTTACTGCGGAGACAATGACGAGAATTTAGCTTTCGTATTGAACTTCACTGACGAACCCGTGACGGTAGAAGCCGGTGATAAGATCATCCAGGGCATGATAATAAAAACCGAGCCGGTCACATGGCACGAAGTCGACAATATGAACGACGAAGGCCACGGCGGCTATAATCATAGCCAGCATCTTAAATAACTATTCGCTAACCGACACCGCGCCCTGCCGTAACACTTCCAGCGCGTCATCAACCACACGGACGATGGTCGATGGCAGATGGCCGGAAAAGTCACCGCCATCCACATAAAAATCAACCGTAGTACCGAAATATAACCGGGCCAATTCTATACTGGTAGCTGGCGGTTTGCCAGGTAGGTTGGCGCTTGACGTCAACAGAGGTCCGGTACGGCGCAATAATTCCTGTAATTCATCACCGGCCGGTATCCGGACGGCCAGACTGCCGACACCTTGATGGACATATTCAAGTTCAACCCCGCAGGGTATGACGACACTGACAGCTCCGGGCCAGAACCCAGCTATTGGAGTCATGTAGCGCCTCTTGAGGCCAAGCTCGACGAGCTGTTCGATATCGGCAGCGATAACAGTACCGGGCTTCTGTTCTCGGTGTTTGAGTTCATAAACGCGCCTGACCGCATCTTTGTTCGCCGCGCTGCCAACCAGGCCATAGACCGTATCACAGGGCAATATTCCGACCAAACCGGATTGTATTGCTTCAGTAACATCATCTGTCGTTATATTGCTGAAGATTTTCATATCTAACAGCATACCAGTAAATAGCCCAGGTTATGCCAACATCAGTATATTGTTGTCCCGCCGTATCAATTGGTCGGACTCTAAGTCTATAAGTACACTTTCAGCCCGATCGTCATCAAGCACTATCAGTAACTCTGCAAAGGAATAACTCCCGACGGATAGCAACCGGATAATTTGGCCTCGCAGTTGTCGTCTGGAACCGGCAAATGCAGACTGTTTGGCGTAACTTTTGCTGGCTTTGTTCAGGTTACCAACTGTCGACTTGAGATGTGAGCCGTAATCCATCAGTGCCCAGTAAAATTCTCTCGGGGTCAGGTCATCGAGCTGCCCGAGAATTTTTTCCATGACTTCCCGGATATCGGCATCAGCTATACCGGTTCGATCTTGAAAGAAATGATGGATAATCACCGTTCGAATATTCGTCTCGATATATATCGTCGGGTGATCATAGGTGTAAGCCAGTATTGCCCCCGCAGTGTTTGGCCCGACTCCAGGCAGTCGCAATAATTCTTTCTGGGTTGATGGAAACGTGCCGCTATAATTATCCACAATATACCGTGCCGACTGCCACAAGAATTTTGCCCGGCGGTTATAGCCGAGTCCGCTCCACAACTTTAAAACATCGCCAAGCTGGGCTTTTGCCAACGCCGCGACGTCCGGGAAAATATCAATGAAGGCGCTGAACTTAGGCGTAACGCGAGCAACCTGCGTTTGCTGGAGCATGAGTTCGGACACCAGTATTTTGTAGGGCTCATGGGTGCCATCAGATTCCGGTTGACGCCACAGCATATCGCTACGGCCATGCGCACGGTAATACAATTCCAAGATCTCCAGGAAGCTACCGATAGAATCTTGTTTGGCCATATATACAAATTCTGAAACCTCGGGCGTGTTCTGTCTAGCGGTAATTGAGCTTGCCGATGCCGGCGGTATTGGTCAGGTCGATGATTTTGCGGGCTGTGCCACCGTCCAGACTAACGACATAGTCAGCCGTTTCACCGGCCGTCGCTACCCGGAAAACTATCGTCCGATTGCCGAGCCAGCGTACTGGATACGAGAGACCATTCTGGGTTGCAAGCACAGTATCTTCACCAGTTTCGATATCATGAACCAGCAGTACACCCTTGCCGTCGCGCTTTTCAGTCCAGAGTGAGTGCTTGCCGCCGGCAGCATCCAGATAAAAGCGCGTTTCCGGGCCTGGCGTGGTAGAGTCGGATATTTTCTTGGAGCTTGGATCGCCGATTTTGTATTCGTACGTTCCGGTTCCGGATGAAATTGTCAGTTTGTCGTAACTGACACGCGAAATATTCCAGACATCGGTTTTATCAAGCAAGACCTGACGGCCGGTATTTTCAGGACTAATCTTGAAGAACTGCGA
>Ga0136611_10001645_pt1 | contig 15586 bp, 16 predicted proteins | sample AntDrymUQ2232306_2_FD_106645 | JGI IMG/M metagenome (GOLD analysis project Ga0136611, IMG submission 106645) | Polar desert sand microbial communities from Dry Valleys, Antarctica - metaG UQ223 (23.06) | ecosystem: Environmental > Terrestrial > Soil > Desert | place: Antarctica: Dry Valley...
CGCTTGGCCTGGGCCTCCTGCTCATCGCCAGCTTCCTGCTGCTCCGCCGGACCCGTCTCCGCCCGTCGGAGCAGCAGGAAGCTGGCGATGAGCAGGAGGCCCAGGCCAAGCGCGATCGGGAGGCGGAGGCGGTCGAAGGTTTCTTTCGACATGAGGTTCACCTCTGCAGTCGCGGGGCCAGCGAGCCCGGCCTCAGGAAACGACGAAGCTCGACTCGCCCGCCGGTGTCCCGTTGCGCGTCACGAGAATGTCATACGTCCCCGGGAGAAGCCCGCCCTCGATAGAGAAGCGTGTCCAGCCGTTGCAGATCGCGCGGCAGTTGATGTCGGCGAGGTTGATCGTGCCACCGCTGACCGTCGTGCCATCGGGTCGGATGACCTCCGCGCTGATCACGTCCTGCCCCGTGCCCTTCGTGAATCCGACCCATATATCGAGCGCTCCACCGCTGATGGCGCCGTTGGAGTCGCAGCCATCGACGTCGGCCGTGCCCGGCAGGCACGGCTGCACCTCCGCCACGAAGCCGTCAGCGAACTCGATCGGGCCGCCGCTGGCCCGCGGTTCCTCACTGGGCGCTGTGCCCTCCGAGGCTGAGGGCTCCGGGGTTGCCGCGGCGCTGGCGGACGGCAGCGGGGAGCTGCTCACCACCGCCGTGGGCGACGTGTCCGCCTGGCCGGTCTGCGGATCGTCGCTGAAGACGCCCGCCAGGATTGCACCACCCAGCAGCGCCAGGACCCCCAGCGCCAGGAAGCCCAGGATCGCAAGAGCTCCGGCCCCGGCCGAGCGGCGTCCTCGCGGCTCCTCCTGCCAGTCGGTGTACTCGTAGTCCTCGACGTAGCCGGCCTTGTCGTAGTCCGCCTGCGAAGTATCGCGGGCGTCCGGCTCGCGGTAGTCCTCGACGCTGGCGAGGTACGGCGCCGGTTCGACAGGCCGCGCGTTGGCATCTTGCGCAGCGGTGGCGGCCGCGGGTGCCACCCACTCGTCATCCTCGCGGGTGAGATCGGGTCGCTCCGATGCGTAGCGCTGATCCTCCCTGTCCGCCCCGGGATCGAACGGCACTGAGGCCGCGGGCCGCCGCGGCGCGTGTTGCGGCATCTCGCCGAGCAGGTCGGGACGCGGAGCATCCGACGTGGAGTGCCGCGCCGCCTCATCCTCGGGCTCCGGGGCAAAGCGCTCGTAGCCCGCCACCTCCGCGCCGGTGGCTCCGCCGCGTCGGAAGGGCTCACTGCCGGAGCGACGTGCCCGGATGCGGTCCTGGAGCTCATCGCGATCAAGCCCCCGGGGGCGGATGCGGGCGTCGACAGGAATGGCCGAGCCGCACTGCGTGCAGAAGCCGGCAGGGGGCGTCGAGCGGTGACAGGTCGGGCAACGGATCTCGCCCGGCTTGGGGGTGGCCATCGCCGCGCATTGTGCCTCTCCAAGGCTCGCGGTGCACATGGGCACCGCCGAGGGACTCCTCGCGCTGCGGTTCAGCGACCCTCCGAGAGCGCCTCCGCGACCGCCGGCGCGATGGCATCAGCCCAGAACCCGTAGCCGATGGGCGACGGATGGAAGCCGTCCGCGCTGAAGGATTCGGGGACGCCGTCGAAGCGCGGGCTGGCCTCCTCGGCAAGGTCAACGAAGCGCACGCGCTCAGAGGCCTCCGCCGCCGTCCGCTGCTCGCCGCGCAGGATTCCCGAGTAGCGATCGACCATGGTTCGCAGGGGCTCCGGGATGACCTCCGCCCCCTTGAAGCGCGGTGTCCCGGCGAGCACCACCACTCCCGCGAGCGAGGTGGCGCGCTCCAGCATCTGGGCCGTCTGGCGCCCGAGCTCGGGCCACGGCGTGGCATGCGTGGCGTCGTTCGAGCCGATCACCAGGACGATCACGTGGAAGCCGGCCCCGACCAAGGGGAGCTGGTCGACGGTCAGCGAAGTCGTCCGCGCGCCAGAGACTCCAAACCCGGTCACATTGACGGGCCGCCCGGTTGCATCGGCGACGCGCTGCGCGATCTGGACTGCGAGGGAGGTGGCCTCCGTCGGCGAGCCGACGCCCCTGACTGTCGAGTCGCCGAGCACCGCCAGCCGAAGCGAGTCGCTGGTGGCTCCGCCGCTGGGGTCCACGCGGGCATCGATGAGATAGCCCGGATCGGACGGCAGGAACTCGCGGCGCCCCAGGAGAAAGAGCTCGACAGCGATGAGCGCCGCAAATCCCAGGACTGCGGCGAGGAACGCCAGGAGCGCGCGGCGCATCAGGCTCCGGCCCGTTTCCACTCGCTGCCGTCAGCGAAGCGCTCGCGCTTCCAGATCGGCAGTCGCTCCTTGATGGCTTCGATGACGAACCGATTCGACTCGTACGCCTCCGCCCGATGACGCGCGGCACTGACGATCGCCACGGCCGCCTCACCGATCGGCACTTTCCCGAACCGATGGACCACGGCCACCGCCCCGCCGAAGCGTGCCTCCGCCTCCCCCGCAATCTCGTCGAGCACCATTCCGGCCATCTCCTCAAAGACTTCATATTCGAGCTCGGTGACCGTCCTGCCGTCGTCGGCCACGTCCCGAGCCCGGCCGACGAAGGTGACCACGGCTCCGTGCCCCGCATCGGCGACCGCGGCCTCCATCGCCGCGACGTCGATCGGCTCGGCGGTCAGGCCCACCCTGGCACCCCCGCTCACCGGTGGCAGAAAGGCGACGACATCGCCGTCGGCCAGTTGATCATCCCATCCGGCGTAGATCCCGTTGCGAGCAGCCCGAACGTAGGGCCGATGCGGATCGATGCGCGGAAAGCGAACGAGCAGCGCGGCCCAGGCGTCGGTGAGCAGCGCGCCGTCAGCCACCTCGAGGTCGCATCGGTCGGTGGCCAGCTCGCGAAGGGAGGCAAAGGTGCGAACGGTGATGTGCACGGCTAGACCGGCACCCCGGTCAGGTAGCTGATGCTGGCGCCCGCGATCGACCCGGCCATGACGAGCGCCAGGCCGATGTAGAGCAGCCCGGTTGACGCCTGGAGTGACGGGGCCCGCGAGGCGAGGAGCGCGAGCGCGGTGACGCCGATGGGCAGCATGACACCGACGCCGAGCCGCAGCCAGGCGAGCCAACCGAGGCCGCCGGTCATGGCGTCGGTACCCACGAAGACCAGCGCCGCGGCGAACGCGGCGCCCTGGAGCACCAGGCTGGCGCCGAGCAGCCACATCATCCGGCGCAGGGGCGCCGGCGATAGGCGCGGGGTGACGAGGTACCAGTGGCCAAGGAGCATCGCCGCGTTCACGGCGCCGAGCGCCAGTGCAGCGATCACCACCTGGCCGGCAAAGAGCGGTGCGCTGCGGGTCCCGCCAGCAGCCGCGAGCACGACCAGCGCCGCGAGGCCGACGAGCCCGGAGCCGATCGCGATTCCCGCACGCGGCCAGCGCGCGATGGAGGCCACCAGGTAGATGCCGCAGCCCGCCGCAAAGGCGAGGACCAGGGGCCGGCGAAGATCCGTTGTGGAGGCGGCCGTGGCTCCGGTCGGCAGGGCGATCTCACTCACCAGCAGGATCGCGGCGAGCGCCATGATGAGCCACGCCATGAAGAGCCGGTAGCCGCGCGTCGTGCCGCCGGTGAGCTCGGTGAGGCCGACGACGAGCAGGGTGCCCGCCGAGAGCGCCGCCCAGAAGATCCAGTTCACGAAGGGCAATGCGTCGATCGTCACGGCGCTATGCCGCGCCGCGCGCGGCGGAGAGGCTGCCAGTCAGCCCGATCTCGACCCAGCCGTCCCTGACCCGGACCGGGAAAGTCTCCACGGGCTCGACCGCCGGCGGCACCACCGCGGCTCCGGTCCGAACGTCAAAACAACCGCCGTGCCACGCGCAGACCAGGACCCCGTCTCGCGGATCGAAGCCGGCCTCGGAGAGAGGGAAGTCTCGATGCGAGCAGTTGTTCTGCACGGCGTAATAGCCGCCGGCGTGACGCACCAGCACGACCGGCGTTCCGTCGATCTCGACCGGCATCAGCTCCCCATCGCGGAGCTCGTCCGTGCCGAGCACACGGGCGAAGCGAATCGTGCCGGTGTCGGGGACCATCAGGAGCCGCGTGCGAAGACCAGCAGGCGCGGCTCGGTCATCTCGTCGATGCTGGAGCGCAGCCCCTCACGGCCCAGGCCCGACTCCTTGACGCCGCCGTATGGCATCGCATCGGTGCGCCACGTGGGCACGTCGTTGATGATCACGCCGCCCACTTCCAGCTCGTCGTGGGCGGTCAGCGCACGTTCCAGGGAAGACGTGAACACCCCGCACTGAAGCCCGAAGCGCGAGTGGTTCAGTTCGCGCAGCGCATCGGCGTAGGAGTCGACCGCGAAGAGGTTCACGACGGGCGCGAATGCCTCTTCCGCGCAGATTGCCGCGTCGCGCGGGACGTCCACAAGCACCGTCGGACCGAACCAGTTGCCGCGGGCCTCGCCTCGGACCAGGGCACGCGCTCCGCCGTCGATCGCCTCGCTCACCCAGCGCTCCGTGCGTTCGACCGCGGCCTCGTCGAGCATCGGTCCGAGGTCCGTCTCGGGATCGAGCGGATCCCCTACCCGCACCCGACCGACACGCTCCACGAAACGGCGCGCGAACTCGGGGTAGATATCGCGAACCACGTAGATGCGCTGCACGCTGATGCACACCTGTCCCGCGTAGGCAAAGGCGCCCTGCGTGAGCCGCTCCACCGCCCAGTCGAGGTCCGCGGTCTCGTCGACGATCGCCCCCGCGTTGCCGCCGAGCTCCAGAACGACCTTCTTCCTGCCGGCCTCCGCCTTCATCTTCCAGCCGATGGAGGGCGAGCCGGTGAAGCTGAGGAGCTTGAACCGATCGTCGGAGACCATCCGATCCCCCGTCGGGCGGTCCATGGGCAGGATGCTCACGGCGCCCTTCGGCAAGTCGGTCTCGTCAATGTAGTGGGCGATCCGGAGCATGCTCAGGGGATCCTTCGACGGCGGCTTAAGCACGATGCTGCACCCCGCCGCGATGGCGGGCGCGACCTTGTGCGCCGCCAGGTTGAGCGGAAAGTTGAAAGGGCTGATCCCGGCGATCGGGCCTATGGCGTAGCGCCGCACGATTCCGTGGCGGCCACGGTTCGCCGCCGACCAGTCGAGTGGCAGCCACTCGCCGTTGATGCGCAGGGCCTCCTCGGCCGCGGTGCGGAAGGTCAGCGCCGCCCGCGAGACCTCGACGCGGGCGTCGCGGATCGGCTTGCCGGACTCTTGGGTGAGGAGAATGGCGAGCTCATCTGCGTCCCGCTCGATGCAGGCGGCGACGTGCGCCAGTGCGTCGCGCCGCTCGTAGCTCGCCAGCCGCCGGGTTGCCTCGAAGGCATCCACCGCGGCAACCGTCGCGCGCTCCAGCTCGGCCGCGCCGGCCTGGAAGGTCGTGCCCACCACGTCGCCGGTGGCCGGGTTGACCACATCGAGCGGCGTTCCTGACTCCTCGAACCGCCCTGCGACGTAGATCGGGACGTGTCCTGTGCGCAGTGCTGTGGCCATCGCCCGATTCTACGTTCGTGCTCGCGCCTCGGCATAGGAGGCGCCTGACGCGAGGAGCGGTCCGGGCCGATATCATCGGCCGCCCATGGACCCGCTGTACCTCGGCCTCGAGCTGGCCGCCGCATCCTTCTTCGTGCTCGCCGCCTGGCTGGCGATGCGGCGCGGCCGAATGCCGGTCCTGGAGCTGGTGAGCGCCGCGATGTTCGGCCTCCTGCTCGAGGAGGGCGACCAGCTCATCTTCGGCACCTACGAGTATGCGCCGCAGTTCGTGCTCGCCATCGACCGCGCGCCGCTGGTCATCGGCCTCACGTGGGCGCTCATCATCGCCGGTGCGATGCGCATCACCGACGCGCTCGGGGTTCGGCGCCGATGGGCCCCGTTCGTGGACAGCGTGCTCGCGATCATGCTCGACCTGGCGTTCGACGCCATCGCCATCCGCATCGGCCTGTGGACCTGGCGCGACCACGTGACCGGCACGCCGCTGTCCGCCGATGCCGCCTGGTTCGGTGTTCCGGCGGGAAACTTCTACGCGTGGCTGTTCGTCACCTTCGGCTTCAGCCTGCTGACGCGATGGCTGCGCGAGCGTGCGCCCCGCGGCTCGGCCACCGAGTGGCTCCAGCTCCTGGTACCGATTCCCGCGTTCGGCATCCTGCTGCTGAGCCTGCTGCCCTACACGATCGTGCAGCCGATCATCGACCCGACGCCGGGGGGCGGCATGCTGATCTTCCTGGGGACGTTCATCGTCTTCCTGGCCGCGTCAGCGTGGGGCATCTTCGGCCCTGATCGCGGCATCCCCGACGGCGCCCGAAATGCCATCCTCGACATCCGCCTCACCTTCCTGGTCCGCTCCTCCATCCATCTCTTCTTCCTGGGCGCGCTGGTCCTGTCCGGATTCGTGTTGCAGCTGCCGGTGCTGCTGGCGGTGGCCGTGGTGCTGCTGGCCCTGGAGCTGCCGCTTGCTTGGCTGGCTGCCGAGCGGCTGAGCGGACGGAGCGCGGAGCACGCGCCCTCATCCGGGGCTCCTGTCGGCGCGTCGCGGCCGGCGGACCCTGCGTCCTAGCGCTTCCACACATGCCTGCTGAACTCGCCCCGTACCTCGACCTCGATGCCTGCGTGGAGCACCTTCGCGCGCTGATCCGGATCCCGTCGGTGAACCCGCCCGGGACCGCGGACGGGGCGGCCGGGCGCGACACGACCGGGGGCGAGACCGCCGCCGCGCGCTACTGCGCGGAGGTGCTGTCAGGGGCGGAAATCGGGTGCGAGGTGATCGAGCTCACTGAAGGACGGGGCAGCTGCTTCGCCCGGCTGCCGGCCTCGGGCACGGCCACCGAGCCGCCGCTGATCCTGCTCAGCCACATCGATGTCGTGCCTGTGGACGCTGATTCCTGGAGCCGCGACCCCTTCGGCGCGGAGCTGGTGGACGGCGTGATCTGGGGCCGCGGCGCGGTCGACATGAAGGACATGGTCGCCATGGAGCTGGCGGTGATGCTGGCCCTCAAGCGATCCGGGGCGGAGCTGCGGCGCGACGTGATCTTCGCGGCGGTAGCCGACGAGGAGGCGGGCGGCGGCCAGGGAGCGCAGGCGCTGGTGGTGCAGCGGCCGGAGCTGTTCACCGATGCGCAGGGCCGTCCGGCGGCAGCGGCGCTCAACGAGGTCGGTGGCTACTCGATGACGCTCGGCGGCCGCCGGTTCTACGCGGTTCAGGTGGCCGAGAAGGGCATCGTGTGGACCCGGCTGCGCTCCACCGGCACCCCGGGGCACGGCTCCATGCCGCACGACGACAACGCAGCGATCAAGCTCGCGGCCGCGGTCACGGCACTGGCGCAGGACCAGGCGGCTCGACCCGGGCGCGTGGTGCCCACGGTGGCGAGCTTCCTCAGCGCGCTCGGCCTGGGGGAGGTCGCCCGCCTTGCCGTGAGCGACCCGCGGGGCGCCGCGGCCGAGCTCGAGCGCACGGTGGCGGACCCCGTCATGCGGCGCTCCTTCGACGCGATGCTGCGCGATACCGTCACTCCCAACGTGCTGCGCGCAGGCAAGAAGGTGAACGTGATCCCCGGCGTCGGCGAGGCCGAGATCGACGTGCGGACGCTGCCGGGAACCGATCAGCAGGAGCTGCTGCGACACCTCCAGGCCGTCGTTGGCGAGAACGCCGTCGTGGAACCGGTGGTCAGCCTGCCCGCGATCGAGTGGCCGGCGGACGCCGAGATCGTGACCCGAATGCACGAGGCGCTGCGCAGGGCCGACCCCGAGGCGACCTCCGTGCCGATGATGATCACGCCCGGGACCGATGCGAAGGCGCTCGCCGAGCTGGGTATCCCCTGCTACGGCTTCGCTCCCCTGCGGCTGGAGCCCGACGTGCCGTTCCTGTCGCTGTTCCACGGCCACGACGAACGCGTCCCTGTGAGCGCCCTGGCATTCGGCCTGCCGGTGCTCGCCGAGGTCGTCTCAGGCTTCGTCACGCGCGACTGACCGCCCGGCCACGAGAGCGGGCCTCCCGGCACCCGACGGTATACTCGGCCGAAGATCGTCCACGCTTGATGTGATGCCCCACAAGACCGAAAACGCCGCTGCCAACCCGCAGCGCTCGATCGCCTTCGTCTTCCCGGGCCAGGGGTCCCAGTACGTCGGCATGGGCGCGGCGCTGATCGAGCGCTCGCCCGCTGCGGCGGACGCCTTCGCACAGGCCGATGCGTCACTGGGCATCCCGCTCTCGCGGCTGATCCTGGAAGGGCCGGCAGAGGAGCTGGACCTCACCGTCAATGCGCAGCCGGCGATTCTTGCGATGAGCGTCGCGTACCTGGAGTCGATGCGCGCCGACGCGCGCGAGGCCGGGGTGGAGATCACCCCTTCGGCGCTGGCCGGACACTCCGCGGGCCAGTACGCGGCCGCCGTGGCAGCTGACGCCATCGACTACGCGGACGCCCTCCGTCTCGTGCGCGAGCGCGGCCGGATCATGCAGGAGCGCGGGATCGCCGGTGGCATGGGCGCCGTCGTGGGGCTCTCGGACGAGCAGGTCGGTGAGGTCGTGGATGCGGCCCGCGAGCACGGCGAAATCGGCGTGGCGAACGCGAACGCCCCCGGGCAGATCGTGCTGTCGGGCGTGCTCCCGGCGCTCGTCTTCGCGCTCCAGATGAGCAGGACGGTCGGCGCCCGCAAGGCGGTGCGCCTGACCGTCAGCGTGGCCAGCCATTCGCCGCTGATGCGCCGTGCGCGCGACGAGTTCGGCCGCATCCTGGCCAAGGTGCCGTTCCGCGACCCGAACGTGCCGATGCTCGGCAACGTCCACGCCACCTTCATCAAGACCGCGGAGGCCCTGCGCACCGAGCTGACGGAGCACCTGGTGCACGGCGTCCAGTGGACGGCGACGGTGCGCCGCATGGGCGCCAATGGGGTGACCGACTTCGTCGAGATCGGCCCCGGCCGCGTCCTCTCCGGCCTCATCAAGCGCATCAGCCCCGATGCGCATACCCACCCCATCGACGGGCCCGGCGAGCCGACGTGGCGCGACCTGCTTCGCGAGCCGCGGGCGTGAAGCCGCGTCGGGCGGTCGTGACCGGCATGGGAGCGGTCACCCCAGTGGGCATCGGCGCCGATGCGAGCTGGGCGGCGCTCATTGCCGGACAGTCGGGCATCGCCGACATCACGCTGTTCGATACGGCGCCATTCGAGATCCACGTGGCGGGCGAAGTCAAGGGCTTCGACCCGACCATCTACATGGAGGCCAAGGATGCGCGGCGCCATGACCGCAACACACACTTCGCGGTCGCGGCCGCTGGAGAGGCGCTGCGGAATGCCGGGCTCCTCGGGGAGAACGGCCGCGTGAACGGCGACGTGGACGCCGACCGCTTCGGGATGGTCTTCGGCACCGGGATCGGTGGCATCGGGATCATGCTCGAGGGCCAGATGATCCTTGCCGAGCGCGGCCCCCGCCGTGTCTCGCCCTTCCTGCTGCCGCACATGCTCCCCGACTCCGCTTCGGGCCAGGTCGCCATCTCCTACGGGCTGCGCGGGCCGAACATGGCCGTCGTGAGCGCCTGCGCCACGGGCGGCCACGCCATCGGGGAGGCCATGGAGGCGATCGTCAGGGGACAGGCCGACATCATGCTCGGCGCCGGCACGGAGGCGCCCCTCGTGCCGCTTGCCTTCGCCGGCTTCGGCCAGATGCGCGCGCTTGGAACGCCGAAAGACCCCGACACCGGCGAGTACAGCCCACCGATGGCCTCGCGCCCCTTCGACGCGACCCGCGACGGCTTCGTGGTCTCGGAAGGATCGGCCGTCCTGGTGATCGAGGAGCTGGAGCACGCGCGGGCGCGAGGAGCCACGCCGCTCGCGGAGGTCATCGGCTACGGATCGTCGGCCGACGCGTTCGACATGGCGGCGCCAGCGGAGCGTGGCGAGGGCAACCAGCGCGCGATGCGCGCCGCGCTGGCACGCGCCGGCATCGGTCCGGAGGCGGTCGACTACATCAACGCGCACGGCACCAGCACGCCCCTGAATGACCGATACGAGACGATGGCCATCCGCGAGGTCTTCGGGGAGCACGCCGATGGGCTCGCGGTGAGCAGCACGAAGTCGATGACCGGCCACGCCATGGGTGCCGCAGGGGCGATCGAGGCCTTCGTGTGCGTCAAGGTGCTCACCACCGGGTGCATCCCGCCGACCATCAACTACCGGCACCCGGATCCGGAGCTCACACTGGATTACGTCCCCAACGAGGCTCGCGCCGCCGACGTTCGCGTCGCGCTGTCGAACTCGATGGGCCTGGGCGGGCACAACAGCAGCGTCATCGTTCGTCGCTTCGACGAGTAGACGCATGCCGCGAACCTCGCCGCCAAGAGACCCGGCTCGACGGGCAGTCGTGACCGGCATGGGCGCCATGACGCCCCTCGGCAACGACGTGGCCACCTTCTGGTCCAATCTCACGGCGGGGGTGTCCGGAGTGGGGCCGATCACGCTCTTCGACGCGTCGGACCTGGAGGTCCGCATCGCAGCCGAGGTGAAGGGCTTCGAGCCGCGAGACTGGATGAACTTCAAGCAGGCGCGTCGCATGAGCCGCTTTTCTCAGCTTGCAGTGGCCGCCGCTCGCCAGGCGATCGAGGATTCGGGGCTCGAAATCGGCGAGCACAACCGGGACGACATCGCCGTGGTCATGAATACCGGCGGCGGCGGTCTCGAGGACGTCGCGGCGGGAGAGAACACCTACCGCGACCACGGCCCGCAGCGCGTCAGCCCGTTCATGGTGCCGATGCTGTCGCCGTCCATGGCGGCCTGCCAGATCAGCATCCAGAACGACATCCGCGGTCCGGTCATCACCTCCGTGGCGGCCTGCGCCTCCGGGGTCCAGGCCTTCGTGGAGGCCCAGCGGCTGATCGAGCACGGGGACGTGGACGTGGTCATCACCGGCGGCACGGAGAGCGCGATCATGCCGATCGCGTTCGCCGCGCTCGCGAACATGGGCGCCCTGTCGAAGCGCAACGACGACCCGCAGCGGGCGTCCCGGCCGTTCGACGCCACGCGCGACGGCTTCGTCTTCGGCGAGGCGGCCGGCGTGCTGGTCGTGGAGTCCGCGGAGCACGCCCAGGCACGCGGGGCGCGGATTCTGGCCGAGGTCGCGGGAGGAGCGCTGACGGCCGATGCGTTCCACATCTCGGCGCCGGACCCGACAGGGCGCGGAGCGGCGAAGGCCATGGAGCGCGCCATCGCAGACGCGCACCTGGACCGCGAACAGGTGCAGTACGTGGCGGCTCACGGCACGAGCACGCCGCTCAACGACGCGACCGAGACGCGCGCGATCCGTGCGGCCTTCGGCAACCACGCCGATCGGCTGGCGGTGAGCAGCAACAAGAGCATGCTCGGCCACACCCTGGGCGCCGCTGGAGCCATGTCCGCCCTGGCGGCGGTGCTCGCCATCCGCGACGGCGTGATCCCGCCGACCATCAACCTCGAGACGCCGGATCCGGACTGCGATCTCGACTACGTGCCGAACGTCGCACGTCAGTCCCCGGTGGATGTCGCGATCGTGAACGGCTTCGGTTTCGGTGGGCAGAACGCCGTGGCGGTGTTCACCCGGTACGAGTTCGAAGTCTCACAGTCGGGGCTCTGGGCCTAGCCCGATGGGTCGCCCTCGACCCACAGCTCCGGCTCAAAGCGAGGACCGCGCCCGGGAAGCGAGCTCACCCAATCGCGCAGGGCGCTGTCGACGGTGCTGAAGGCGAGCTCGTCCCACGGGATCTCGTCGGGCCCGAAGGCGCGCACCTCGGTCGTCTCGGCCGCGGGCTCCGGGCGCCCGCCGACCACCGACGCCTCGTAGACCACGGTCACGATCCCGACATGCGGTCTGGAGTACACGCCGACGAGCCGACCGATCTCGACGCGCAGCTCGGTCTCCTCCTCGGTCTCGCGGCGCGCCCCCTCCTGGGTCGCCTCGCCGAGCTCCAGAAAGCCACCCGGATACGCCCAGAGCCCCGCGCCGGGCTCGATCGCACGCCGCGCCAGGTAGACGCGCCCTGACTGCACGGGCAAGGTCCCGACGACCAGTCGCGGGTTGCGCCAGGTCACATGGCCCATGGGGCACACGAGACGCGGGCGATGGTCCGCCTCGAGCATCCGCTCCGCGACCGGCTGGCCGCACTCCGGGCAGAACCGTGGCCTGTCGCCGGGAGTAAGCGCCGGAGGATCCGTCTGTGCCATCGGCTGATGGTAGAGCCAGGGCCATCGGTACAATCGCGAAGCCATGACGGGTCCCCCACCGCAGATGCGCCTGCACAACTCACTCACGCGGCGGGCCGAGCCGTTGGAGCCGATCACGCCCGGGCTGGTCACGATCTATACCTGCGGCAGCACGGTCTACCGCTACGCGCACATCGGCAACCTGCGCACGTACCTGTTCGCCGACATCCTGCGCCGCACCCTTGAGTACCTGGGCCTCGAGGTCCGGTACGTGAAGAACATCACCGACGTCGGCCACATGACCGATGACACATTCGGCACCGGCGAAGACCGAATGGTGCTTGCGGCGGAGGTGGAGGGCAAGGCCCCCGAGGAGATCGCGGAGTTCTACACGCAGGCGTGGCTGGACGACGAGCGGCTGCTGAACATGGCGACCGCCGACGTCATGCCAAAGGCGACCGACCACATCCCGGAGATGATCGCGCTGACCGAGCAGCTGCTGGCGAAAGGGCTGGCCTACGAGGTCGACGGCAACGTGTATTTCGACGTCGGCGAGTTCCCCGGCTACGGTCAGCTGTCCGGTCAGCGGCTTGATCGCATGCAGGCCGGCCACCGTGTGGAAGTCGAGAGCGACAAGCGCGACCCGGAAGACTTCTCGCTCTGGAAGGCAGCCGGGCACCATCGCCTCATGAAGTGGCCGTCACCGTGGGGCGATGGGTTCCCGGGATGGCACATCGAGTGCTCGGCCATGTCCATCAAGTACCTCGGCGAGCGGTTCGACATCCACACCGGCGGGATCGACCTCAAGTTCCCGCACCACGAGGACGAGATCGCGCAGTCGGAGGGCGCACTGGGCCACCAGGTCGTGAACACCTGGCTGCACGGCGAGTTCCTGACGCTGAAGGACGCCAAGATGGCGAAGTCCGCGGGCAACATCATCCGCGTCAGCGACCTGCCCGCGAAGGGCTTCGACCCGCTCGACTTCCGGTACCTGGCGCTGACCGCGCAGTACCGCTCGAAGATCGATTTCACCGAGGACGCGATGCATGCAGCGCGTTCCGGCCTCGCCCGGCTGACACGCGCGGCATCCGGAGAGGATGCGCCGGTTGACCTGTCCACTGAGCCGATGGCGACCTACCGCGCTCGCTTCACCGATGCCATCACCGATGACATGGCCATGCCCCGCGCCATCGCCGCGGCTCACGAGGTCGCCGCGGCCGCCGACCTGACCAACCCTCAGCGGCGCGCGCTGCTGCTCGACTTCGATCGCGTCCTGGGCGTGGGGCTTGGGTCCGCTGAACCCGTCGCGGCACCGCTGCCCGAGGGGGCTGCCGAGCTGCTCGGCCGCCGAGCCTCGGCGCGCGAGGCCCGTGATTTTGCCTCGTCGGACGCGCTGCGCGACGAGCTTGCGGCGCTGGGCGTCGACGTGCGCGACACGGCCGACGGCCAGGTCACGACCGTCCGGCGCTAGTCCGTCGAGTGCAGGAGAGCCGGCAGCTCCGAGACGAGCTTCGAGCGCGCCCACATCGGCCCCAGGCCAGCCTGGCGGGCCGCGGCGTGCGCCTCAAGGTCGGTGTGCGGCCCGAACAGGATCAGCCGGGCCCCCGGGACGGCTTCCTGCCACGAGACCAGCGAATCGGCCCACTCGGAGCTGCGTGCTGACCAGTCAACCAGCACGAGGTCGGGCGCCACGTCCACTGGCAGGTCGGCAGGGGCGTCGACCCGCAGGAGGCTGACGTCCAGTGCGGCAGCCGCCGAATCGATCCGAGAGAAGAGCATGAGATCCGAGACGACCGCCGCGACCCTCACCGTTCCGGCGGGTCTCCCGGGGCGATCTCTGCGGCGGGCGGGCGATGACCCATGCCGTTCCCGTTGCCGTTGCTCAGCTGCTGGTCCATGACGAATCGCGCCAGGCGCATCGGATAGACGCCCACCACCACCGGCGCGTTGACCTCGACCGAGAGCTCAACCCCCACCTCGTCGCGGCGCCACAGCTCCTCCAGCTTGGTCGCCTCGCGCTCGGGCAGGCCGATGTAGGCCGAGGTGCCATTGCGGCTGACCAGGCTCATCGCATCGGGCTCGAGCGCGAACCTGCGGCGAATGTCTCCGACCGCCACGTACGGCCGGGAGGTGAGGTATCGACGGAGGCTCGAGGAGCTCGGTCGTTTACTGGCGGACATGTCTGGACCTGCGAGTCTACGCCTCATCCCCTTTGCCGTGGCGAGCCCCGAGGACGCCGGATCAACGCTCGCCAAAGATGCTGCGCAGCACGAAGAGCACGTTCGCCGGACGCTCGGCCAGGCGGCGCATGAAGTAGGGATACCACTCGGTGCCATACGGCACATAGACGCGCAGCCGATAGCCCCGGGCAAGCAGCTGGCGCTGGAGGTCGCGGCGGATCCCATACAGCATCTGGAGCTCGAACCGGTCCGCGGCGACGCCGCGCGTGCGGGCGGCCGCAGTCACGCGCCGGATGACGTCCGGGTCATGCGTGGCAGCTCCGGGATACGCATCGGCATCCAGCAGCCGTTCGCAGAGGGCCACGAACGCGTCACTGATCGCCGCGCGATCCTGGTGCGCCGCGTCGGGGCCTTCCAGGTAGGCACCCTTGCAGATACGAGTCCGCACGCGATCGGCCGCAAGGAGCTCAACGTCGCCCGGCGAGCGGTGGAGGTACGACTGGATCACGGGCCCGATCTCGCTGCCGTCGGCACGCAGGCGATGGACAACCTCCAGCGTCGCATCGGTGTAGGCCGATGACTCCATGTCGATGCGGATGAAGATTCCGTGGCGGCGACCGGCGTCGACCACAGGCGCCAGCACCGAGATGCACTCGTCCACGCCCATGTCGAGCCCCATCTGCGTGAGCTTGATGCTCACGTTCGCGTCCAGGCCCTCGGCCGCGATGCGCTCGATGGCCTTGACGTAGGCCGCGGCCGCTCGGTCGGCCGACGCGCGGTCGTGGACGCTCTCGCCCAGGACGTCGAGGGTCGCCATCGCCCCGCCGGCATTGAGGGCTTGCACTGCCGTCACCGCCTCGTCGAGCGTTGTCCCCGCCACGAAGCGCAGCGGCATGCGCCGCAGGAGCGGAACGGCCAGTGCGAGACGGGCTACCCAGCGCCGATTGCTCAGCCACAGAAAAAAGGCCCGCAGCGCCGCGGTCAGCATTTCAGGAGCGCCGCCCGTGGCCCCAGCCCCGCGCCCGCTCAACCGCGCGTCGAATGAGAGGCTTGCCCGGAACGGGTCCCGCCGACCCCGCATCGTCCGGATAGGCGCGAGGGTCCAGCCCGAACGCTCCCTTCCAGTCGGGATCGATGTCCGCGCCGTCGATCCGGATCGTCGGGGATCCACGCATGCCGAGGGCGGCCGCGTCAGCCGCGGACGCTACCACGACCATCTGGATCGTTGTCTCGAACGCGTCCTCCGTGAGCACCTCGACGAG
>Ga0136611_10001646_pt1 | contig 15583 bp, 14 predicted proteins | sample AntDrymUQ2232306_2_FD_106645 | JGI IMG/M metagenome (GOLD analysis project Ga0136611, IMG submission 106645) | Polar desert sand microbial communities from Dry Valleys, Antarctica - metaG UQ223 (23.06) | ecosystem: Environmental > Terrestrial > Soil > Desert | place: Antarctica: Dry Valley...
AAAAGGTCCACATGCTCACCAACGATGCGAACCGGATCTACAACGCCGCATGGGCGGACGTGGAGGCCGGGAAGCTGACCGCGCGAGATGCATTCACCGAAGCCAACCGCCAGGCAGCGCCCTACCTAAAACAGGGTTAACGCAGGTTCGACCGCTACTTGGCCGCCGGTCCAATCAGGCGATCACGGCTGCGGACGAGTGCGGGTACGTGAGTGACTTCATAGCGGCGACGTGCGCGCTGCTTAGACGTTCCGGCCAGCCGCTCGTTGCCTCAGCCGCGTAACCCTGCCCCACGGCGCCGCGCCGCCACCTGTGGCTGTCGCCGTCCCGAGGCCGCGAATGAAGCACATCTGCACCGGCACACTTCCCAAGTGCTCCACCTGCACCGTGCTGGAGTACTGCCAGCAAGTAGGCGTCACCAAACATCGCTAGCACGTTAGGCTTCCGACTACTGGCACGTAGGACGATGCACGTGGGAGAGGTCACCATCGATGAGGAGCTGGTAGGGCGGTTGGTAGCCTCGCAGTTCCCCCATCTGGCCCACTTGCCGATCATTGCGGTCCAGTCGATGGGAACGGTAAACGCCATCTACCGATTGGGAGACCGGTTGTGCGCGCGGTTGCCACGCGTGGCAGCGTGGGCCAAGAGCGTGGAAAGGGAGGTCGAGTGGCTCCCAAAGCTCGCTCCTTACCTGTCGATACGTATCCCGAAGCCGGTTGCCCTGGGCCTCCCCGCGAGCATTTATCCCGTGTCGTGGGCGATCTACCAATGGATCGAAGGGCGCCCCTACAGCGAGAATCTCGTGCACGACGAGCGCGACGCCGCCGGCGACCTGGCGCGGTTCGTGACGGAGCTGCGCCGGATCGACCCCGCCGGGGCGCCGCGCGCCGGGCGCAGGCCGCTCCACGATCTCGACGCGGAGACGCGACGGGCAATCGAGTCGTCGCGTGGCGAGATCGACGTCGCTGCGGCCGCTGCCGCGTGGTCGAACGCTCTGGAAGCACCGGCGTGGGACGGCGTGCCAGTGTGGATCCACACAGACCTGCTGCGGCCAAACCTCCTGGTCGATGACGGCCGGCTCTACGCGGTGATCGACTTCGGCGGCGCCGGTGCCGGTGATCCCGCCGCCGACGTGATCGCCGCATGGAGCGTCTTCGGCCAAGCCGGCCGCGAGGTGTTTCGCGCTGCGCTCGACATCGACGACGGCACATGGCAACGGGCCTGCGGGTACGCACTCCACCAGGCCCTCTTGGTCATCCCGTATTACGCGGAGACGAACCCGGAGTTCGTGGGGTTGGCGAAGCGCACGGTCGAGGAGGTCCTTGCCGGCCTCATGAGAGCGTGAGCGGCACCGGCGCCTCCACTAGCAGTAGCGGTCGAAGCGAAAGGAGGCACTGTTACGTGACTGCCAGCCCCTCAATCTGCCGGCTGTGTCGGACTCGCGCGCACCCCTCACGCCCGCGACCCGATCAGCGTCAGCTTGCCATTGCCCGCTGTGGCCGACGAAAGCCGTACCGGCTGTCCGGCGATCAAGCTATCCAGTTGCGTCTGGAGTGTGCCTTCCACCGACTGCCGCGCCGCTTGGGGCATCTGCACGCCGCTAATTCGCGCATCCGAGAGCACCAGACGTGGGCGTCCGTTCTGCACCTGCACCGTGCCACCAAGCTGAAGCGGCAACGGTGTCGGTCCCACCTGCGCGGTGCCGGTGACCCCAATCTGTCCTGCCCGCAGCTGCACCGCCAGGTCACGCACCGTCGCGGATCCCAACGGCGTCCCGGCGATTGCCATCCCAGACATCGCGGCGTTCGTCTGCCGCGTTAGTGTCGCCTCGTCAAACTCCAGCACCACCTGTCCCGCCGCTGCCGTCGGCGGCACTGGCTCGGCGGCGGGTTGCCCGGCCGCGCCCCCCGTGCCCGCGGCCCCACTCGCTACACCGTCTACTGACTGAGCGGGCGCGTCCGGTTGCCTTACCAGCAGCGAGACGGCGAGGATTGCCAGCAAGAGCACAAACCCAGACCCAAAGAGACGCAGCATCCCTTGGAGCATAATGGGCGGGGAAGGCAAAGGGGTAACGCATCTATGCTCACGTTTGATCTGCACCTGGACCTGGCGATGAACGCGCTCTGGTCCGACCGCGACCTGCTCGTCTCAATTGAGGAGTACCGGCGCTCGGAAGACGGGATGGAGGGCAAGGGTCGCGGGAACGGCACCGTGACGCTCCCGGAGATGCGCCGCGGGCACGTCGGCCTGTGCGTGGCCACCGTACTGGCCCGCGTCCGGCGAGGCGAGGGCCACGGCACCGGCTACCGCACCCACGAGATCACCTACGGCATTGCGCAAGGCATGCTCGCCTACTACCGCGAGCTCGAGCGCCAGGGCTGGCTGCGCATGATCCGCACGGGACCACAGATGCGCCGCGCCGCCGAAGACTGGACGGATACCAGCACCGGCGCGCCAATCGGCTACGTGCTCGGCACCGAAGGTGCAGACTGCATCGTCGAGCCGGCCCAGCTTGAGAGTTGGTGGAGCGACGGCCTGCGCGCTATCAGCCTGGTGCATTACGGCATCTCTAAGTACGCCCACGGTACCGGCACCGACGGCCCGTTGACCGACGACGGGCGTGACCTGCTACGCGCCATGGACGAGCTTGGCGCCATCCTCGACATCACGCACCAAAGCGACACGTCCTTCTGGGAATCGCTTGAGCGTTTCAAGGGTCCGGTCTTCGCCTCGCATCAGAACTGCCGCGCGCTGGTCCCAGACGGTCGCCAGTTCTCGGATGACCAGATCAAAGCGCTGATCGAGCGCAACGCTGTCATTGGCCCAGCACTGGACAATTGGATGCTTTATCAAGGCTACGTGCGTGGCCAGACGCCGCGCGAGCTGATTCACCTGAAAGACTACGTGGATCACATCGATCACATCTGCCAGCTCGCCGGGAACACGCGCAACGTCGCCATCGGCTCAGACCTGAATGGCGGCTACGGCTACGAGCAGACGCCCGAAGATCTGAACACCATCGCCGATCTCCAGAAGGTGCCCGCCATGCTGCGCGAGCGCGGCTACTCGGCCGAAGACGTAATCGGAATCATGGCAGGCAACGCCGTGCGGTTCTTCGAGCGAGCGCTGCCGCCCGCGTAGCGGCTAATCGCCACCACTTCCCCCGCCACCATCGCCGCCGCTCCCGCCGTCTCCGCCGCCGGCTCCGGCGTCCACCCCGGCATCAATCCCCGAGAAGGCTGCATCTACGGCGTCCAAGGCGCCGAGATCCAGGCCGCCCGCGCCATCCAGACCACCAAGATCAACCGCACCCGCCCCACCACCATCCATGATGCCCATGGAGGTGGTGTCCGCGAGAGAAGGCGGTTGCGCGCCAGCCTCCAGGCGTTCGCGCAACCGCTGGAGGTGCGGCCGCGCATCGTCCATCAGCAGCACCGCCGCGCCCGCCAACCCAAGAAAGGCGACCGCACGCGCCGGATCGTCGTCTACTAACTTGCCCAGTTCGCGGTTGCCGTATTGGATGCGCCACAGCAGGTCGCCTTGCGCGGCAACGCCCGCTGTGGTGAGTGCCCAACGCTTGGCCGGGATGACGCCGAGCACCCTGTAGGACTCGCGCAGCACCCAGCCGCGCTCAACGAGCGTAGGCCGTACCACCTTGTCCACGTAGCCGTCCACGCTGCCACCGAGCTGCTTCACTACGCCCGTGGCGAATTCGCTCACTAGCACGCCGAACGCCTCCTGCGGCGGCGTCTGATCCCATCGCTCAAAGGTCTTGGAAGGAAGCGCTGTGAACACGTCTCGCAGTGATGCCAGTGTGAGAGGCGTGTGAGTCAACCGTGCGTTGTCGGTGCCGGAGGTGAGGAGGGAATCCCGCTTCCGCCTACTCAACGCCGTACGCCGCGCCACATCAACAAGCGTGAACTTTTTGCGCGCGATGAGCTCCAGCACGCCGAGCTTCAGCGCCTTATTGGCTTGGTACTTCTGAAAGTGCAGGAGAACATACGACTCAGGCGCCGCGCATTCCCACGGCGAGGACGGCCACTCCAATGGGTCTGCCTGGGTCGCTGCGATGCCGGGCGCGCTCACGCCAGCTCCTTGTAATAGATGACCGTCTCGTGCAGCGCGCCGTTGGCGGAGCGCACGTAGCGTGGGATGCGTCCCGCCTCGGCGTAGCCCAGCGAGCGGTACAGATGATTGGCGATATCGCCCGCACGGGTGTCCAGCACCAGCAGCGACCGCCCCAGCCGCCGCGCCTCCGCGTGCCGCATAAGCGCGCCCCCCAAACCAGCCCCGCGTGCTTCTGGGTGGACCATCAGCTTGGCAACCTCAGTTCGGTGGCTGGCGTTTGGCTTTGGCGACAGGTGCAGCTGAACACTGCCGGTGATCCTGCTGTCGCGCTCAGCGACATAGAGACATACGCCGGGATTAAGCACATCACGCCAGTAATGGCGCGCCTCAGCCGGATCAAGCGGCGGCAAAAAGCCAATCGAGGCGCCGTCCTCCACCACCGTCACCAGCAGCTCCACCAACTGCTCAAGCGCCACCGGCGTCAGCGACTCCAGCCGCCGGATCACGGGTGCATAAGTCTGGGGGGCCGCTGTCGTCATATCTCTCCGTGCCAACCTTCCTGTGCAGTCTGGCGTCTCTCGGTACACCTCTTTATACTGGGGCATGTGAACGTCGGGCGACCGGAGCCGTGGGCCTTGTGCCCGATCCGAGGTAACCGCCCCCTCGCCGGGATTGCGCAGTCGCGATCTCGGACGGAGGGGGTCTCGGGGCTGTTCACGCCGCCTACCCAAACCGATAGGCTAGACGGCTTGTAAGTCAAGCTGCGCCCCAAGGCGCGGTCGCCCCCAGCTCTCTCCTGAGCACATCTCGTCAATACGCCCTCAGGGACCCACCCACGGAACCCCGGGACCCTAGGAAACTCAGGAGGACAGCGTATGACTGCGATTGAAGCGGTCCAACTCTCCAAGACCTACACGTACCACCACAAAGCACCGGGACTGCGCGGCTCACTCGAGAGCCTCTTCCGGCGCCGCACGCTCGAGCGGCGCGCCGTCGACCACGTCAGCTTCGCTATCGACCAAGGCGAGATTGTTGGCTTCCTGGGACCGAATGGCGCAGGCAAGACCACCACCCTCAAGATGCTATGCGGGCTGCTCTATCCCTCGGGCGGCGCAGCGCAAGTCCTCGGCCACACGCCTCACCGGCGCGAGAATGCCTTCCTCAAACGCATCGCCCTCGTCATGGGGCAGAAAAACCTGCTCCGCCGCGATCTACCGGTGCAGGAAACGCTCCTGGTGCATAAGGAGCTCTACGACCTCTCCACAACCGACTTCCGGCGCAACCTGGATGAGCTGGTTGACCTCCTCGGTGTACGCCAGCTGCTGGACGTGCAGGTACGCAAGCTCTCTTTGGGAGAGCGGATGAAGATGGAGCTGCTCACCGCCCTTATCCATCGCCCGGAGGTGCTCTTTCTGGATGAGCCGACCATCGGGCTTGACCTGGTCTCGCAGCAGCGCGTGCGCGACTTTCTTCAGCGCCTCAATCGCGAGCTGGGCACCACCATCCTGCTCACCAGCCACTACATGGAGGACATCCGCCATCTCTGCCCCCGCGCGCTCGTAATAGATCAAGGCCGCATCCGCTTCGACGGACCCTTTGAAGACGCCCTCAGTGCGCTGCTCGCCGCGGCCAGCGCCGCCGGTGTGGAAAACGCGCCCGATCCACACACGCTCCCCGAGCCTGGCGCACCCGGCGTGTTGGAGGTGCCGCAATGACCCTGCACGAGGCCGCCCGCCTCTGGAGGCTGATTGCCCAGTTGATCAAAGTCAACGTGATGATGACGCTGGAATACCGCGCCGCCTTCTTCATCTACATGCTCAACGCCACTGCGCAGCCCGCCATGAGCTTGCTGGTCTGGCTGGCGGTGAACGACGCCAGCGGCGATGCGCTGCCTCTGGATCGGGCGCAGCTCGTCACCTATTACGTACTGATGGGCATCGTCGCGGTAGTCACCGGCACCTGGGGCGCTCCATACCTCGCCGCCGATATCCGTAACGGCGATCTCTCAAAGGATCTAATGAAACCCGCCCCACTGATCTTCACCGCTGTCGGCAACTACGTGGGGGAGAAGATCGTCAAGCTCGGCATGCTGCTGCCGCTTGTGGCGCTGCTGGGCTGGCTCTTCCGCGACTCACTGCAACTACCGGGGGAGCCGTGGCGCTGGCTGCTGTTCCTGTTGTCGCTGCTGATCGCGGCGTCGTTGACCTACCTCATGGACTTTGTTCAAGGTCTGCTCGCCTTCTGGATTCAGGACGTGAGCGGCGTCCTGGCCCTGGAGGATCTCCTGGAGAAGCTCCTGGCCGGACGCTTCATTCCGCTCGCCTTCTTTCCGCCAGCACTCGCTCCGCTGCTGCTCGTGCTGCCCTGGCGCTACACGCTCTCCTTTCCGCTGGAGGTGCTCACCGGCACTCTCGGCCCGGCCGCGCTGGCGGCGGGCTTCGCGTGGCAGGCGGGCTGGTGTGCTGCCATGTGGCTAATGTACCGCGTGCTCTGGCGCTACGGGCTGCGCGTCTACGCGGCGGCCGGGGCATGACGGCAATGAGGAGCATAAGATGAAGCCGCTACGTCTCTGGCGGCGCTTCTTCACCGTCTCGCTGATGCGCGAAGCAGAGTATCGCTTCAACTTTGCACTCGGCCTGCTCCAGGCGGTAGCCGAGATCTTCTTGATGCTCGTGCTTTATCTGGCCTTCTACCGTTTTGCCGACGAGGTGGCCGGCTGGACCCGCGACGAAGCGCTGCTGCTGCTGGGCGTGTTCTGGATATTCGATGGCGTCTGGAGCGCCGCGCTGACACCAAACCTCCGCGCCCTGGCCGGGCTGATACAGGATGGCGACCTGGACTTCGTGCTGCTGCGCCCCGTCTCAACCCAGTTCCTGGTCAGCTGCGGCAGCGTAAGGGTCAGGGAGCTGCTCAAAGTGGTGGTGGGGATCGTCATCGTGGCGCGCGCCGGTGACGCGGTCGGTGTGGCGTGGCGCCCGGACACGCTGGTGGGAGCGCTGGCATTCGGTGCGTGCGGCCTGACGCTAATGTACGCGCTGCACTTCACCATCGTTACCTGCACCTTCTGGGCACTCAAGGTAAGCGAGCTCTACATCCTGCCAGGCACGCTCTACGACGGCGCGCGCTTCCCCGTAACCTACTTCAAACCACCCATGCGCCAACTCCTCACCTACGTCGTCCCCGTGGCGTTCGCCACCACCTTCCCAGCGCAAGCCCTGCTCGGCACCGCTGACTGGCACCTCCTCCCGCTCGGCATCCTCCTGTCCGCCGGCGCACTCCTCGCCAGCAACCGCTTCTGGCACTTCGCCCTACGCCACTACAGCAGCGCAACCAGCTAAATAGGGATACTTCCGGAGATACAGCATGATTGAAGTACGAGAGCTACGGGCCAACCCGGAGCGCATGCGCCAGGCGATCCGCCTGCGCCATGTAGACCCCAAGAAGGCGGACCTTGACCGCTGGCTGGAGCTGGATAGCCAGCTGCGCGATGCACGCCAGTCGCTGGAAACTCTCAACGCGGAGAAAAATAAGCTCGCGCAGCTGGGGAAAACGGACCCCAACGCCGCCCGCACACGCGGCCAGGAGCTGCGCCACCAGTCGCGCGACATCGATGAGCGCATCTCCGAAATTCAAGCCGAGTGGCAGCGCATCCTGGATTGGTTCCCCAATTTCCCGCACCCGGAGATGCCCACCGGCGAAGGCGAGGAAGACAACCTTGAAGAATGCGCCTGGATCCCCACTGAGGGCTACCTCCCGCAGGACAAGCTAGATAAGGCGCAAGGACCCCACGGCGGCAGCGCCGCCTTCATGCCTCTGAAACCCATCCACGCCGGTGATGCCAACTTCACTCCGCAGCACCATGCGGACCTGGGTCAGCGCCTTGGCGGCGTGGACACCACACAGGGCGCCAAAGTCTCCGGCTCGCGCTTCGCCTACATCCTGGGCGACGTTGCCCGCATGCAACTCGCCATCCAGCAGACCCTTGTAGGCAAGCTCCTGGAAGAAGGCTTCGCGCCCATCGTGCCGCCGCTCCTCGTGCGCGAGCGCGCCCTCTACGGCACCTCGCACTTCCCGGAAGGTCGAGATCAGGTCTATCAGGTCGCGTCGCACAACGTGGAGGAAGGCGCCGATCTCTTCCTCGTGGGGTCAAGCGAGCCAAGCAATTTCGGCTACTTCATGGATCGCACGCTGGAAGAGGCAGATCTCCCACTGCTCATGTTCGCCGTGACCGCGTGCTTCCGCTCTGAAGCCGGCAGCTGGGGCAAGGACCAGCGCGGCATCAAGCGCGTCCACCAGTTCGACAAGATAGAAATGTTCTCGGTCTGCGCGCCGGACCAAGCTGGAGCGATCTATGAGCGCCTGCGCGGCATCAACGAGTGGTTGCTGCAGACACTGGAGCTTCCCTATCGCATCGTCGATAAGTGCGGCGCAGACGCCGGCTACCTGGCGTCATACCGCCAGCGCGATGTGGAAGCGTGGCTTTCTGGCCTGCGCGAGTACATGGAAGTGATGACCGACACCAACACCTCCGACTACCAGGCGCGCCGCCTCAACATCCGCTACAAGCCGGCTGATGGCGGTGCCCCTCGCGTCTGCTGGACGCTCAACGACACCGGCTGCGCGCTCGGACGTATGTTGATCGCCATCATGGACAACTACCAGCAGCCGGACGGCAGCGTGAAGGTTCCGCAGGCACTCCGTGCCTACGTCGGAAAAGACGTGCTTCAGCCGAAGGGCTAGACCACCACTACCGGTGTGCCAAAGGTTGCCCAGTCCCAAAACCACTTGGCGCTATTGAGGCGCAGGTTCACACACCCGTACGACATGGGCGTGCCGAAATTGTTGTGCCACCAGGCGTAATGCAGCGCCTCGCCGCCATTGAAGTACTGCGTATGGAGGACGTTCTCCAACCGGTAGTACTTGGGGTGCCCCTTGGGATAGCCAATGGTGGTTGAGTCCATGATCTCGTTGGCCACCCGACGGTTGATGGCATACACGCCACGCGTCGTGAGCCCCTTCGCCGCCGTGCCGGTCGAACACAAATCGGTGAAGACCTGCCGCCGGTCTTCATAGGCCGTGACGCGCTGCTGCGAGATGTTGACCAACACCCAGCGCTGGCCGCTGGTCGGCACAAATGGCGCGCCGCCGGTCTGGCGCGCCGCAAACGTACGCCGGTCCTGCTCGTCGGCCGCCAGCGCCGCCAGGTACTCGCCCCAGGTGACGCTCTCCGCCGGCTGCGTCACCGGCGCCGTGCTCACGCCACGGGCGTCGGCCAGCTCTGTGCCGAGCAGACCCAAGCGGGTTCCGTTAAGCGCGTCCCATTCCAGGCGACCGTTCGAGAAGTACTGCTGATAGCCCGTGGCCACAGCGCGCTCCGGCCCGACGGGCGGCCCGAGTAGTGGCCTAAGTTGGCGGTACGCCGCCAGGAACGCACCGGCAACGGTGTGACCGGACTCCGGGACAAGCAGTACGTCCGGTCCTCCTGCAGTTGCACCTTCCGGTGCCGCACTACCGCCCGCCTCAACGCCGAGCAGGCCCAGCCGCACGCTGCCCGCCGGCGTTAGCTCAAACCGCGCCCGCTGAAAATACTGATTGAGCACGCCGCCATCGTCATAGCTCTCGGAAATGGGATAGCCAAATGCCTCAATGCCTTGGCTACGCCAGTACCGCCAGAACGCTCCGCTCACGGCATGGCCCGTTTCCGGGAAGTACACCGTGTCCGTGGCGAGCGCGCCAGCCGCCTGTTCTGTCGGCGAGGCCAGCGCACGGCCGGGGAGCCAGAGATTGGCTGTGGTAACGACACCGGCGGTGGCGGCGCCGGAGGTGAAGAGCTTCCTGCGGGTACGCATTGACATGTATGTAGGTGAAGTATGGCAGCATGAGGGGGGATGGTTGTCAAGTCAGGTACTCCTTTGCCCGAGCTTGCGCTGCCCGGACTGGAGCCGGAGACCGGTAACCCATGCGGCACCGTCACGCGCGCAGAGCTGATCCACGATGGCCGGCCGCTCTTGTTGGTCTTCCTGCGATGGCTCGGCTGACTTCCCTGCCTTGAGCACGTCGCGCAGTTGCGCGACAGACAGAGCGAGTTGGATGCCACCGGCGTTCGCGTCGTGCTAGTCGCTTTTGAGAAACCAACGCGCCTGCGCGCCTACATCCGCTATCACAAGCTGCCGTACCTGAGTCTCTCCGACGAGACGCGCAGTCTCTACCGCGCCTTTGGCATGGGGCGCGGTCCGTGGTGGCGGATCTACGGGCCTCGTGTGGTGTGGGGGTACCTCCAGGCGTATCTGCGAGGGGCGCGCTTTCACGTCCGCGGCGATACGTTCCAGTGTGGCGGTGATGTCATCGTGGATGGCGACGGCATAGTGCAGCTTGCGCACGTTGGTGGTGACTCGTACGACCGTCCTAGCGTGGATCAGCTTCTTACACGACTGCACGCGCTCCCCCGGCGTATTTAGGCTGGTTGGCATCCCGTCGATACTATGGAGCGCGCAATGAGTGACGGCATCTCAAGAAGAAGCATCCTGACCGCAGCCAGCGCTGCCCTAGCCACCGCATGTGGCCAGCCGGCCGCCCGCCCACCCGGCACGAGCGCCAGCCGGCCGTTCGAAGGCCGGTCACTGACAATCTTCGTCTACACCGGCATCTGGGAGACGTGGTACCGCCAGCTCTTTGTGCCTGCGTTTGAGGCCGAAACTGGCGCCAAGGTTATTGTGGACGCCGGCTGGTGGGACGCGCTGCCAAAGCTCAAGATCGCACCGCCGGACCAGCCGCCCTTTGATCTGATGTTGACCGACCCAACGCAGTTCTATCCCGCCATGCGCGACGGCCTCTTAGGAAAGATCAACCTCGCCAACGTGCCCAACGCCAAGCGCTTCGCGCCAAAAGTGCTCGATGCGCCGGTCTTCAAAGATGGGTGGGGCGTCCCGCACATCTCCTCGCCCATGGCTCTCGCCTGGGACAGCGAATCGATCCCAGGCGGCCTCAAGAGTTGGGGAGACCTGCTGGAGTCACCCGCCCGCGGATCATTCACCGTCTACGGCTCCTATTACATGGGGCTCTACACCTTCGCGGCCATCAAGGCCGCGCGCGAAGGCAAGGCCGGCCAAGCGCGCCAGATGCTGGAAAATGACCTGGATGGCGTGCTCAACTACGCAAAGGAGAACCGCGACGCCGTCCGGTATTGGTGGAACGCTACGCCAGACGCAGTACAGGCGTTCCTGGGGAAGAATGTGGTCGCCGGATCGGTCCACGGCAACGGCCTGCTCGCGCCCATGCGGGACAAGAAGCCGCTGGAGTTCGTGATTCCGGAGAAGGATCGCGCCTACGTGCAGCTAATGTGGGTCATGCCCAAGGGCAGCAAGAACAAGGACGTAGCGGAAGCCGCGCTTAACCACATCACGGGCAGCACCTTTCAATGGAACCTGGCCGCTAAGAGTGGCGAGCTGGCAACCCACCTACCCGAAGCGTCCGAGCAGATTGGCCAGCAAGACAAACTCTGGGGAAGGGTCTACCCTTCTTCCGCGGCCGATTGGGCGGGGATTCAGTACTACCCGTACGAGCTCTACGACAAGCACGATAAGAAGATCAGCGACTTCTGGAACCGCGAAGTCCTGCGCAAGGGATGACGGACGCGCCGGCTGCGTACGCACCGGCCGCGTATGCCCCAGCCGCGTATTCCCCTGCCGCGTTCGCACTACAGGACGTCACCCGTCGCTACGTGCCCGCCGCCCCACCGGCGCTCGATAATCTCACCATTGAGGGCCGCGCCGGCGAGCTGCTCTTCCTGCTCGGCCCCAGCGGCTCAGGCAAGACCACAGCATTGCGCCTGATCGGCGGCTACGAGCGGCCCGATGCCGGCGCCGTGTTGCTCGACGGCGCGGTGGCCAACCGCCTCCCACCGCACCGGCGCAACGTGGGCATGGTATTTCAGAACTACGCGCTCTTTCCACACCTCACCGTGGCCCAAAACGTCGCGTTCGGCCTGCGCATGCGCGGCAAAGACCGGAGGGCACAGGCAGAAGCAGTCGAATGGGCGCTGGCGCTTGTCCGCCTGACGGGGCTGGAGGGCCGCTACCCGCGCGCTCTCTCTGGCGGGCAACAGCAGCGTGTCGCGCTCGCCCGTGCCGTCGCGTTCAAGCCGGCACTCCTGCTACTAGACGAGCCACTTGCCAACCTTGATCGTCACCTGCGCGACGAGATGCGGTTGGAGCTGAAGGCGCTCCAGCGCCGGTTGGCCCTCACCACCGTCTTCGTCACGCACGACCAGGAAGAGGCGCTTGCACTGGCCGATCGCATCGCCGTGCTCCACGACGGACGCCTGGAGGCGCTAGGAACACCCGCCGCCCTCTACAACCGGCCGCAAAGCGCCTTTGTTGCCCGCTTCATGGGCGAGATGAACCTGCTTCCCGCGATCCTCGGCGAGAGTGTTGAAGGCGGAGGCCACCTCCGATTCGCCCGCGTCATGGGCGCCGATCTCACGGTCTGCGCCCCACAAGGCGGACACACCGGCAACGAAGTAACCGTCGGACTACGCGCCGAGCGGCTTCGCCTCTCCCCCTGGGAGAGTCCGCCGATGGCGGGTGAGGCAACCTGGCTGGGCACCGTGCGGCTCGTAACCTACCTTGGCGCGAGCACCCTTTCGGTTGTCCAATTGGAACAGGGACCAGTCGTTAAAGTGCTTGAGCCAAGCGACGAGGAAACTCCAATCCGGCGCATGGATGACCCGCGTGCGGGTGCACTGGACGGGTGGACCACCGCACTGCCTGGGAGAGCGTCTGACCGCGCTCACTACCTGATGGATGCGCCGCTCGGCCGCGCGCGCCGGGTCACCTCACCGGCATGGAATCCGGCAATCCCCTGGCGCCTCGCCGGGCACTGGCTCCTGCTGCTGCCCGCGCTTTCGCTGATTGTCTTGCTCTTCCTTGTGCCAACCGTCTGGCTGGCTCGCATGAGCCTGTTCGAATCTGGCGCGGAAGGCGGCGGTGGCGCGCGGTTCTACGTGGCCGGCACCCTGACCTTTGAGCACTACCGGCGTCTGCTGACCGACCGCTATTTCCACAGCGTCGCCCTGAGCACGCTCCAGATTTGCCTGCTGACCGGGGGAGTGTGCATGGCGCTGGCGTATCCACTGGCGCTGTGGCTGGAGCGCTCCGGGCGACGCACCGCCACTCTGGCGACATGGCTAGTGGCTCTGCCCAAGCTCACCAACGCGCTGGTGCTGCTCTATGGCGTTTTAGTGCTGCTGGGCAACGCGGGCCTGGTCAACCGGTTCCTCCTTTGGCTCGGCGTTATCAACGCACCACTGCCGATGTTTGCCAACCTCTTTGCCGTGCTCGTTGGCGAGGTGCTGATCGTGCTTCCCTACCCGACCCTGCTGCTGCTGGGCACCTTCCGCTCGGCCGCCACGCGCTCGCTCGAAGTGGCCGCGCAGGGACTTGGGGCCGGTCCAATACGGGCCTACTTTGAGACCACGTTCCGTCTCACGCTTCCCGCAACGGCGTTGGTGTGCCTCGTGACACTCGTCTGGGGAGCTGGCGCCTTCGTCGCGCCACTGGTGCTCGGCAACCCCAGTCTCTACACCGCGTCAGTCGAGATACACACACAAACATTCGAGCGCGTCAACTGGCCCATGGCGGCGGCACTCTCCATGTCGCAGCTCGGCGCGGTTGGCGGCCTTGGGCTGTTCGCGCTCGCCGTCGCCGGGAAGAACGGTGCGAGCATGGTCCGCGGCTTCGTCGCCGATCGATCACTCGTGCCACAGGACGCCGTGAACGCTCCAGTGCGAGTGATCGCGGCTGTCTGCGCGGTGGCAATGATCGCATTCCTTGTGGGGCCGCTCGTGTTCAGCGTCCTCGTTTCGCTCAACCCGCAGCAGACTGTTGGGCTTCCAGCCGGTGCGTGGTCGTTTCGCTGGTATCGGGCCCTCCTGAGCGATCCGCTATGGCTGGCAGGATTGGGTCACAGCCTCGTCACCGCGGGAATTGCCGCGGCCATCGCGTTGCCCACAGGAACGCTCGCCGCCATTGCGCTCGACCGGCTGCCTTCCCATCTGCGGCGACACGGCACGATGGTGACACTTCTTCTGATCGCGCCTCTCTTTGTGCCGGGCGTCGTGCTGGGGTTGCAGTCCCTGGCGCTCTTTCAGCGGCTCGGCATCTGGGGCAAGCCGTATAGCCTGGGCCTGGCACACGCCATGTGGACCATGCCCCTGGCATTCCTGGCCGTGCGGGCGGCGCTCACCACCATTGATCGGAAGCTGGAGGAAGCGGCAGAAGGGCTTGGCGCCCATCCCATCGTGGCCTTCTGCCTGGTGACGCTGCCCCGTCTCTGGCCCGCCCTGGCGGCGGCCGCGTTCCTGTGCGCCATTATGTCACTCAATGAGCTTCCCATGGCGCTCTTCCTGGCTACGCCCGCCGGCCGCACCCTGCCCACCTTGATCTGGCCCCAGCTACGCTACAACCTCACCCCGCTGGTCGCCGCCGCGTCAGGGGTCCTATTGGCCCTAACCGTCGGCGGTCTACTGCTTGGAACGTTCCTCGGGTCACACCGCTGGCAGGCGTGGTCATGGCGACAGAAGACTTCTCCTTCCGCCGTCTGATCGAGGCGCGCGTCGCCCATGAAGGGTGGCGACCATTCTTCACGTTTGCCGGGCGCACATGGAGCGTGGCCGAGATGGACGCCGGCGCGAACCGTGTAGCCAACGCGCTGCATGCGCTGGGTGTTCGCCATCGAGACCACGTTGCCGTGCTCTTGCCCAACGGACCTGAGATCGTCTGGTGCTGGTGGGGGCTTGCCAAGCTCGGCGCCGTGTACGTGCCGGTCAATACGCAGCTCGTTGGCGAAAGCCTTGGCTACGTGCTGCGCCACTCAGACGCCAAAGTGCTGGTTGTGGACGCCCCGCTAGTGCCAACCGCGCGCGCAGCGTTAGACCCCTGGCCCAGTTCGTTGATAGCGCTGACACCCGGACAGCTGCTCACCGATTCTGACGGTGCACCTCCATCGGAGATCGACGAGCGGCCCGATGACCCCGCGCTCATCATTTATACGTCGGGTACTATCGGCGTGCCCAAGGGCGTGCTCTGGAGCCGGCAGGCCCAAACCTTTCATGCGCGCCGCTACGCTGAGGAGCTGAACTGCGCTGAGCCCGGCGAATCGGTCTATACCTGCCTACCGTTCTTCCATGTCACCTCTATCGGCGTCTCTATCTCTAGCTATCTGCGCGGCGCCCGCGTCGCCGTTGATCCCAGCTTCGATCCCTTTGGCCACTGGCGTCGCATCCGCGAAGAAGGCGCCGTCCTCTTTCCCTACGTCGGCGCCATCCTGGGCCTGCTCCACAAGCGCCCACGGCGCGACGACGACGGCGACAATCCGGTGCGCTGGGCCATGGGCGCCGCCGCGCCAAAGGAGATCTGGCGCAGTGTGGAAGAACGCTTCCGCCTTCGCCTCGTCGAGACGTACGGCCAGACCGAGTTCGCCGGCCACTGGCTGATGCGGCCCATGGCAGACCGCACAC